>Ga0209362_1001893_pt1 | contig 16057 bp, 15 predicted proteins | sample SaaInlV_165m_DNA_FD_184680 | JGI IMG/M metagenome (GOLD analysis project Ga0209362, IMG submission 184680) | Marine microbial communities from expanding oxygen minimum zones in the Saanich Inlet - Saanich Inlet SI037_S3LV_110m_DNA (SPAdes)... | ecosystem: Environmental > Aquatic > Marine >...
ACATCTAGAAGAAAAAGAATTTGGAATCAGAGTAGAATGAGCTCTTCTATGGGACTTCTTAAACGGAAATCTATGATGGTGAGTAAGCAAGTCGGTCAAGGTGCATGTCCTAAAGCCTTAGGAGAAGCTGGAGGACCTGGTGATTTACAAAGTTCTATTCAGAAAGGTAAAGGTTTTCATGTAGTAGGAAAAGCGCCTTGCTATAACATGGGACATTTGCGCAATCGTGTTGCTTATCGTAATAATGTTGGTGTAGATAGAAAACATGACTCATATCAACGCTACTTAGCACGCAGAGTAGGTGGTGTATTGAGAGCAGAAAAAATGCCCCACGTGATGAATAAAACAGCCTATATAGGACAACCTAGAACACGTACTGGTACTCGTTGTGATTGCAATAAAAAATTAACTACTAAAAATTGCTTGGATAGTGAAATCCTACCCAAAGACTTGGTTTGCTGCGAAAATAGAATTCCTAATTGTAATGAACCAAGTAAATTTACTGGTTTGTTGGTCAAACCAAGAACTTGTGTGGCGGGCAGTTGTCGTTGTTGTGGAAAATAAATGAATTAAAAACATTATATTATTATCTACTATAGAAATATAATGTCTCTCTCGCCTACTAACAAGCGTGTTCAACAAATGCAAAAGGTTCAAGCCGAAGGGTTAGAACTTTTTAAGAAGAAAAATGCTGATTATGGTGATTCATTTGCTAATTATGGTCCTGTTGGTGTCATTGTTCGTGTGGGTGATAAAATTAATCGTTTGTCATCGGTAACTCAGAATGGAGTTAATTTAGTAGATACAGAATCCACAAGAGATACCTTAATTGATTTGCATAATTATGCAGCAATGGCAATTATGCTGTTAGATGAAAAAAAGAAAGTTCTCCATCGACGAATTAATGAAATAAAGCAGGCAGGTCCTATAAATAAAATTGTAAATCCTTTGGCAACAAGACTTAGACAACCAACTTTTTCAGAACGACGCAGGAATAGTTGGGCCACGGGATATCTCAAGAAAGAAGATAAGATGGGCGAATGGGCAAGACTATCTAGATCTTCTGAATCCAGAAAATAAAATCAGTGCCTTTTGAGATAAAGATATCCCCTGTTTCATTCTTCAACTTTTTTGATATCGTTGAATAATCAACACATATATCCTCACTTATGTCTCGCAATGACCTATATATTTGTGTCTTTTTATCAGGAAACACAACTAAGTATTTTAATGATCTTACAAAATCCATCATTTTATTTTCGGTGTCTAGTTCCATTTACTTACTTATAATAATTATTTTTTAAATAAAAATTTTTACTTAAAAAAAAGCACTAAAAAAAAGGCACTAAAAAAGGAACTAACTTGTATTAAAAAATTGAACAGAATAAATGAAATAGATCTATTGGTATAAACAGATTTTCACTCCAATATCCAACAATGGCGGCTTTAACTATATCCACTGATGTTCCGACTACGGTCCGACCAATAGCTAAAATGAGCAGTTTTGTGTTGCAAAACGAGAGTAAGCAAGACGTAGCATTGCACGGTTCTACTGATGAATTTGATTACATTATCACAAGTGATGGGCATGGTCAAGGAGCTCGCAAGCACGTATTGAGAGATTTATTTAAGTCTTTGGATTGGTCCTCTATTCTACAAAATGAGAATTGGTACAAAAATGATGTAGACGAAGAAGGTGTTTATATTTCACCACTATTTGCAGTGCTACATAGCAATACTGCTGCATTTTCAAAAATCACAGCCACTCATCAAGGGTGTACTTTATCAGTAGTTTTAATTTATCCCGATCGTTTCGAGTGTTTCACTATTGGCGATTCAACTATAAAAATTTGGGAGAAATCCGATGTTTGGCAACGAATCTTTGTGTCTGTAGATCACGATATAAATTTTGAGGAAGATAATGCTCAACTCAAAGCCAGAGAGAAAAATGACGCATTATTCTGTCGCAGGCATTGGGAACATAAGAGCATTGTTGTTCAAAACGGGATACGAACCAAAGACATTAAAAGGCTTAAAGCGTTAGATGCTACTAAAATGACTATGGAACAAAGTGCCTACTTCTATTTTGATGATGGTAGTCTTCTGAATATGACTAGATCATTGGGACATTATCCCACATCTTCAATTGTTAAAATCTCCCAAGACAAGGACCACGCGCTTTCCTGTGCCGAACATTCCCTTACTAAAGTTGTCGTAGAGAGAAAAACAGATGTAAAGTATGCTATAATCAATGCAACGGATGGAGTTTGGGATGTTACCGATGAAGATGTAGAAAAAACATTTCTTGATTCGATCGCCGAAGATGACAATGCTGCCGAAATATGTGTTAGAAGAGTCAAACAATTATGGAGCCAAGAGTGGGAATACTGGTATTTAGGTGTTAATACTGGAAATACGCGTCTTCCTGATTGGAACCATGACGACATTGGTTGTTCGGTGGCTTATTGTTAACGATTAAAATGTTCATCTATCGCTTGATTTGCTAACTCATCTGCGCGCTTATTCTTGTTTCGTTTTACATGTTTAAATTCAATCTTATTAAACGGCTTAGTAGCCAACACTTTTTTAATTTCATTGTAAATAGGTTTGAGATTGGCACTTTTGACTTTCCACCGACCACTAACTTGTTCCACTACTAGTTTGGAATCTCCATATATAGTAACATTTTTAATACCTTCTTGAATACAGGCTTGGATACCATGGAAACAACCCAGATATTCTGCAACATTATTGGTGTGTTTTCCGATGTATTTTTTATAGGTGGCCACTTCTTTGCCAGTTTCATCATAAATTACACCACCATAAGATGCGGGACCAGGATTGGATCGACTTGCGCCATCAAAATATACAGTATACATTAATAGTAATTTAATGTTATCTATCTAATAGTCTTCAATTTATAATATAAAGGTAAGCATTCATTTTTAATAAATGTTGGTCGATCTAGTCGTGGGTGGTTTATCAGGAGTTATATCTCGCACATTAACTGCGCCTTTAGAGTTATATAAAATTCAACGTCAAAATGCATTTATACCCAATTCTACGATTCGAGATGTTTTAAAAAAGGAGGGGATACAATATTTATGGAAAGGGAATGGGACAAATTGCATGAGAGTATTTCCACAAACAGCAATTAATTATGGTATATTTGAATTTTGTAAGCAACATATGTTTGAAGAAATAGAAAATGAGAAAACAAGAAATTTATTGTCAGGAGGTATGAGTGGAGGTATTTCTATTACTTGTACATATCCTTTAGAAACAATTCGATCAAGATTATCATTACAAACTAACAATTCGCATTATAAGGGATTTTTAGACGCGTGCCGCACTATTCCACCGAGAGATTTATTCCAAGGGCTAAGAATGAGTATATTGGGATTTGCTCCTTTCTCAGCATTAAGTTTTTCTGCCTATTTTACTTATAAAGAATATTTAGAATCACATACTTTATGGAACAGTGATATAATTAAAGTGGTTGGGGGTGGCATGGCTGGCCTGTCCGCTGTATCTGTAACTTATCCCACCGATTTAATTCGACGAAGATTACAGTTACAAAATTTCGATAAAAGTGTTCCAACATATTCTGGTATATCGGATTGTATAAGTAAAATAGTTAAGTTGGAAGGACCTCGTGGCTTATATAGAGGTTTAACTGCTACGTATATAAAATTATTTCCAACTATTGGTATTCAGTTTCTAGCGATGGAGAGATTAAATCAATGTTTAAAATAAATATTGTTTAAATATTTGCACAGTTTATATATATATGAGCGATTATTGGAAATTGAACATTAAAGACTATACTTTACATGAAATTCATAACTTGTTTGGTTTGAAAGAACCGCATACGACGAAAGACATTATTGATACCGACCTTGATTTAACGGAACGTATTAAAACAGATGGTAGCATAGATAATGATAAGAAAAAACAAATTTTAACCTTTTTAAGTAAAGCCAAGGAAAAACTGCTTGGAGAACAAAAAATAAAAATGGCAAAGCTAGTTAAAACTCGTGTGCAATCGGATGGAAGCGAACATATGGTTCAAAATATTCCACATGATCGACCGCAGTTCGGGGGTCATTATGTCCCTGGGCTTGGATCAGCGGTAAATCATAAAGGTATACCATTACCAGTTTATAAAAAAGTGTTAGCTATAAATTCAAAGTTTCGCGATGATTATTATGGAACTTTATCGACTGATTTTCTTTTAAATTTACCAACAAAGGTCAGTCAAGTTATGAGTTTAGAACTAACAGGTCTCGAGTTTCCAAATACTTATTTTCAGATATCTAAATCATTAGGAAATAACTTTTTTTGGTTAGGTTGGCAAAGGAGCACAGCATTAATATTAAATTGGTATTATATTGGTATTCCAGATGGAACATATAGGAGGGGTGAAATGCAAACGGCAATTAATGAACAAATTCAAAAAGCAACCGGAGAGCCCGCTGATAAATGTCCTCAATGCAGTATAGATACTGCTTCTTTTAGAACCATATTTGCTCTTCCAATTTCAACAACAAATCCCGCGGCTTTTCTTCAATTGGCATTTAATAGAACACGAAATGGATTTACTGTTACAGATATATCCAGAAATGATATTTTTGAACCTGGGCCGATTGATTCTGGGGAAGGTAATATATCGCAAAATTTCGGATGGATTTTAGGATTTAGAATGGCTGAATACAAGGCGTCTACGGCTTATGTTTCGGAGGGTGTATATGATGCTTGGGGTACAAAATATATATATGTTATAATTAATGATTTTAATAAAAATTTTTCTAATCTAATAGAACCAGTCTATAATTCATCTTTAGGGCGCGATAATATCTTAGCTCGAGTATCTTTGGCACCATTATTGTCTACCGTAACTAATGGTACATCTTTAGCAGATCAGTTTAGTCGTGGTGATTCTGTTCGTAATTATTTCGGTCCTGTTGACATTGAAAAGATGCGCATTACCATTACCGATGAATTTGGCCGAGTAATTAATTTGAATAATATGGATCTTTCGTTAGCTATAACCTGTACTTGTTTATATAGTTAATTTATTTATATGGCTCTATATCATATAAATAATGCCCCGCTTTGCAAATCTTAAAGGTAGTATGAATCCCTTTGATAATAATAAACCGGTTCTTAGTTCTAGTGAAAGGCTCAAAAATAAACGAGATAAAACAATATATCAAGCTCAAAAACAACATTTTCAATCAAAAAGAAAATGTGGAAATAAAAATGTTAAATATTATGATAATGGCACAATACGCAGTACTAATAGTTATAAAATGAATATGAAACTATCACGAGGGGCGGCTTTATGTCAAGATTGCGAGGGAAATGGTACATTATGTGAAAATATATTCGATAAAAAAGATTTGACCAAAATTACCATGGGTAATAATGTTCTTTCAACGCTAAACTTAGAAAGTGGTCTTGTAGGAACAGGTGGATTGGTTGCAACACAAGTCTCTAAAAATAATATTATTATCACTGATATTATTGGGGTTTGGGGCGGCTCTGCTACAGATATATCAAAGAGTCTTATTGGACCAAATGGAACACTGCCTTTTCCTAGCACTATTCCAACACCTTATGGATATGCTAACAATCTAATTAATGTGCCTAGGAATCTAAATGGAAATGGTATTATAATTGATCCTTCCAATGTTCTATTTCCCATGGATGATAATTGTAATTCACGGACTATACCTAATTATTTGAAACTGGCTTCTATCAAGACATTTATAATATATGAAGGACCTCTCTCTGCTGGTACAGGCAACCAGATAAACAACGCATTACAAGCTGTTTCAAGCAACCCTTCATCCAATTATTTTGCGCAATATATTGGTTACTTTTGTACCTTTACTTTTTTGAGCGCGCAACTTTCACTTACGGAGGCAGCTCCTACCGGACAGATCATTAAAATATGTCCTATTGGGGAGACACTTATGAATGATACACTCTTGGGTCCACCATCACAACCCGGCGGTAGTATTTTTAAAGTAGATACTTTTAGAGTTTATATAGAAATTACATATTTTGGAAATACTCCTTTATGGCAAGGGAATGTATATCCTTCGGCTGATAAAAATAATTTTACGCCCCAGTTCAAACCAAATACCATATCGACATTCGTGGTCAATGGATATACTCCCATCGTATCTGGGCTACCTCCTCTTGCCTTTAGTATATATTCTGATTGGGCATCAAATTATTCAACTGCTTTTGGAGGAGGTATTGAAATGAATGTTACAATTGACCAAAATAATGTTGATACCTGTGGTATCTCGCAACTACGAGGCAATAATACAAAACAAAATTATATGTCTTGTCTGGAGGATAAAACTAGAAAGATTAATTTTACTAAATAATAAATTTTAAAGTAATTTATATTCTAATTGTTTAGTATATGAATCCATTCAGAAGCTCTAATCCTAATTTAAGTTCTAGTGATAGAACTAGAGATAAAAAAAGTACATATATTTATGCTGCGGCTAAAAAGAAATTTCAATCTGGGAAAAGGTGTGGTACTAAAAATATTAAATATTATAAAAAAGGCACAGTTCGAAGTATCGCTAACTACAAACTGCAACAAGATTTAGCAAGAGGTAATGTATTATGTGAAGATTGTAATAACAGAGGCAATTTGTGTGGATCTATTAATCCCTCTGCTTTGACGCGCGTTCATATGCATAATAGTAGTTATTCGGAGTATTGGGGTGGTTCCTCGTTTGCTAACTTTGGTCAAACACCAGGATTTCCTGTCATTCAATCTGATGTTAGTGGTATTTGGGGCCCAGCTTCTCCTCCTGAGATAAGTAAATCTGATTTATCCAATGCAGTAATACCAAACAGCGATCCATCCTTGAACATGCCTTTCGGATATATTAATAATTTAATAGATATTCCTCGAAATCTAGATGGAAGTGGTATTGTTATTGATCCTTCTAACATCTTATTCCAAGATAGCAATTGTAGACCTTTCAAATATATGAAGTATGTAAAACTAAAAACTTATGTAGTTATTAGAGGTAGTATAAGCGTTAAACTAGGTCCTAAGCAATTCCCCGACGATAACGGTTACCTTATGGGAAGTTCTTGTACAGATCCTTCCTATAATGATTTGCTTAATAAAAGTGTTATAATAGAGAGCGATGCAGCAACTGCAATAGTAAATGGCGTACTGGAATATCTTTGTTGTGTAAGAACTCAAGAATTTATACACTCTCTAGTTGTGAATACACCACAAACTTTTGGTATATTTGATGCATATATAAATGTAAGTTATATAAGTGATTGGTCTTTATTAAATAAATGGATAAAATTTACTCCACCGTTTCATACATCTATGGTAATCCCTTTTTCACCTCTAAACCCTGTAGATGGATGGGATTGGCGCAAAATATCAAATCTTGTTTATCCCCGATGGACCATCCAGGAGTTAGATGATTATGGACATTTTTCAGATAATCAATCTTTTCAAATAGAATCAATTAAAGTTATGCAAGGATCAATACCAAGGTCTGCAAATCAATTTATCAAGAATCAAACAACACAGAGCTATATGTCATGTCTGGAAGATGGGACTAAAAAGATTAAATTCACATAATTTATATATATATTTAATATAAATCATGTCAGGTTTTGAAGGTCCAATTCTAAAAGGAATGAACCCGTTTAGTAATAATAAACCAAGATTAACGGCCAGTGAAAGAATTCGTAATAAACGAGATGCAACCATTTATCAAGCAGAAAAACAACGATTTCAAAATAAAAAAACTTGTGGAAACAAAAATGTAAAATACTATGATAATGGTAATATTAGGAGTATGAAAAGTTATAAACTTCAAAAAAGTTTAGCAAGAGGTAATGTTTTATGTGAAGATTGTGATGACAAAGGCTTATTGTGTGGTGGTGTAGAAAATAAAAATGCACTAGCATCGATTCAAATGGGTAATAATGTAGTATCTGAATATTGGGGTGGTAGTGGTTTGGTGTGGGCCGTCGGTGATGCCAAATTTACCCAAACACCTGGATTTTCTGTCATTCAATCGGACGTTAGTGGTGTTTGGGGTCTAGCTTCTTCTCCTGAGATAAGTAAAGCTGATTTATCCGGTGGCACTATGTTACCAGGCAGTGATCCATCATTAAATATGCCTTTCGGATATATTAATAATTTAATAAATATTCCTCGAAATCTAGATGGTAGTGGTGTTATCATTGATCCTTCCAATCAGTTGTTTCCAGATGAATTATGTGATCCTTTTCATTATTTGAAACACACGAATTTAAGTACATATGTTGTAGCGAGAATGCTTGTCCCTATTCATCCCACTCCTCCTTTCCCAACGGCGGTCTATGGTGTTCCTAGCACTTGTAATGATGTATCTTATAATACACTCGTCGGAGCTTTTGTGCAAGCAGACGGGGGAGGATCACTGGCTCCGTTTGGAGGTGGTGATATTTTCGACGGTGTGATAGATAAATTATGTTGTGTTCGTGAAGTAACTATATTACAAGAGGTCATTTTTAGTTACGCCACAATTCCAGCAGGAAAGTATGGTTTATTTGATGTATACATCAAATTATTTAATATCTCAAATTATAATTATTTATCTGCATTACTCAGTATAAAAGCTACTGGTAGTGCTGGAAACAGGGATTGGGGACCCTTCAGCGCGTTCGATATGGCTTTCCAGACACGGTGGCAGCAAATTTATGGCGCAGAGATTCAAGTAATTGAATCCTTTAGTATAATTCAAGGAACAATACCACCATCATTTAATCAAACAAAATACAACGCTACACAACAAACCTACATGTCTTGTCTAGAAAATGGTACTAGAAAAATTAATTTTACAAAAAATACTGTTAAACAAGATAATGTAATTAGCGCTTATTGTAAAGTAGATATTGGCGGTAATTCATAATATTTTATCTAAACAACTTGTAGATAAAATGTCAGTAAACTATAATGGGAGGAGGAATACTACCAGTTGCTAGACACAATGGAGAGATTTATCTATTATTTTCCAGAGAACGACTTATTCACAGCAGAGACAGAGACAGAGGTAAATGGAGTGACTTTGGTGGCTCCAGAGAAGGAAAAGAAACACAGTATCATACAGCAGTAAGAGAAGGTGTGGAAGAATCAAGTGGTATTTTAGGAGATAAAAAAGATGTGAGAAATCTCATTAAACACCATTTAATGGGCAAAATACACGATAAAGCATACAGTATTTGGCTCGTCGAAGTTGATTATAATCCAGACATTATCAGCATCTTCAGAAATCATTTTAAAGAGGCACTTAAAAATAATTTGGATTCCGTTAAAAAACATAACGGTCTATTTGAGAAAGATAAATTACAATGGATTAAACTATCCACTTTACATAGAAAGAAACATATGTTTCGCCCTTGGTATAAGAGATTCATTCCACAAATCATAGAAGTATTGAAATGATTATTTGCACATAGGTCCAGCAAATATCATAAAGAAACAGAACAACGGAAATAAAAAGATAGCCAATACCAATAATTTATATGGTATAAATACTGTATAGCTGAAACAACGAAAACATTTGTCCTCTTTTTGCCTATCCTCTAATAATATCTTATTTTCTTGATAAGAAACAAATATATTATCATAAATATCCTCCGCCGAACCAGGCATATATTGAAAATATAACTCCTCGAATTCGTTGTCTAACATCATCAGAAATTCCATAGCCAATGAATTTAAAATCATATTCTGAATATCGGACTCTACAAAAACAACCCAGATATTGGCCCCATATACAACGAGAGTAAAAGAGAATTCCTGAAAAGTATCTAATATAGAAGTAAAACTACTTACTTTATTCATTTTTTTAAGACTAATGCTATTTGTAATATTGTCCCATAAGAAGAAACTTCTTACGAAGTAAATCATACAGATTCCGCTAATCATTAATTTATTTTCAATACCTGATGTATTGCTACAAATATCACCATCGAAATTATTTATTTCATGCGATACCAATGCTATATACAATAACCATTGAGCCATAAAAACCAAAATTGGAAGAGCCACCACGAGAGAAAATATGTGCGAACAGTATATTTTGTTAGTCTTCTTTAATTCTTTATTGAGATATCCATACTTTAAATGATATTTGAACAAGCTAAACATACCAAACGAAGGCGTGCCTTTAACTATTTCTTTTTTCTCATCAGGAGTCGTTTCCTCATCGGGTTTTATTGGGGAATGAAATCCGGGAGATATCTTTCTAACATGTTCACCACCTAGCAATAAATGGTCAGACATTTTCATTTTAAAACTCTTACATACTAACGGAAGAGCCTCGCAAACGTGAGTACAATATGATTTTTTCTCCACAGGTTCCTCTGCATCCGGTGCTTCTCTTGGATTTATATACTCGCCCTCTTCAACCTTCCTCGTGAACTCATTGCTGGGGACTCTTACTATCATTTAAATAACTAATTCAATAACTTATTAAGTTATTTTAATATAGTTTTAGCAGGCATATAGCATTGATATCCGTTTATTTTCCATATTTATAAATAAATTTAATATATAATGTCAATTAGGAATCTTGATATTAATACATATCCGCAATTATTTAATGTTTCTCTCCAGAACAAGCATAAATTCGGTGAAGTTAATACAGATTTTGCACTAATCTACAAAATACTCGAGCTTATTCCCAAACATAAATTTAAGGATAGAAATCTAAAATGGCTAGACCCTTGCTGCGGTTCGGGCTATTTTTCAATTGTATTATATAAATTACTTGATAAACACATACCTATTTTAGATGATAATGAAAGACATACCCATATCATTACTAAGATGATGTATATGATTGAAATTAATCCTGAACATATTCCGGTTCTTAGATCCTTATTTGGAGAGAATGCAAATATTAATTGCATTAATTTCTTATATACAACTGGAAGTTATGATATGATTATAGGAAATCCTCCATTTAATAGTAATGGACTTGTGAAAGTACCAACAAATACAAAGTCTAGTAAGAAATATGATGGTACTTCTATCTGGCAAAAGTTCATTAAAAAAAGCATTGAATCTCTCAAAGGAGGCTCTGGTTATTTAACTTTTATTACGCCTTCTATATGGATGAAAGTAGATCACCCGATGTATCAGTATATGACACAGTATAACATCAAGAAGATTCATACTATGACAAATACAGAAACAAACAAAGCATTCCACGGTCAAGCACAAACTCCAACTTGTTACTTTACATTAGTGAAGATGAAAACACATAAATATCCATTATATAGACCTATTCCTATTTATGATAAATCTGTTAAAAAATATGTAAAATGTGAATTCCATACCAACGGTAATTTTATATCTTTACCTTTATTTGCACAATCCATTATACAAAGAACCCTATTTTTAGCGGACACCTATGGTAGCATCAACGTGATCAAAACCAGCATGAGACCTGATTATAAAGGATTATCTGTTAAGGAAGAATCTGATACAGAACATCCCTTTCCAAATATCTCAACCTGTGTTCTCAATGATTTACAACCGCAATTAGTTATTAATTATTCAAATAAAAAATGCGTGTACGCAAATCAATCAAAATTAGTATTAGCCCATAAAATGTATGGGTTTCCTTACTATGATGTAAGCGGTGTTTATGGTATTTCAAATCGAGATAATTATGTGATTTTAAATAAAACACCGGAAGATTTTGTTAAGTTGCAGCAGTTTTTTTCTACTAAATTTGCCTTATATATATTTGAAGCTACGCGATATAGAATGAAGTACTTAGAGAAATATATTTTCGATATGATACCAGATATTACCAATATTTCGAATTTTCCAACTGTTATTAATGATGATACACTAGCTTTGTTCTTCAAATTAACTAATATTGAAATTAAAGCTATTCAAAACCATACGAAAAAGGCATACAAAAAGATAAATTGAAATCGGTTAAAAATACTATTCAATGTAGTATAAAATGGACACAGAAAGATTCTACATAGGATCGACGAGATTTACAAATTATACATTCAAAGAAAACTCAGAATGGAGAGAACGATTTAAATGGAAAGGTTGTGTTTATGGTTGTAATAAAAAGATGCCATTAACTGTTCCCCATTTAGCATTGGTATATGTAATAGAAATGAATAACGACACCAATAAAATTATGGGTATTGGTTTGGTTAGAAACTATATAAACCTAAAGTACAAAATGTGTGTTTATAAATCGGATACTAATTACAATAGATACGTGTATAATAGTGCTCATAGAAAGGACCGCTCAGAAATTAATAAAAAATTATTAATTGCTTTGGAGTTTATTTTATTTAAAGGATACGGTCATTACAAAAGGGGACAAGGTATCACTACTATTCCGTGGAAACGGTTTGGGGACAGTGGTTCTGATATTTATAAATTATTTCAAGGTTTATTTAATTAGTAGGCATCGTGATAAAACACTCATTAATAGAATTCTCATTTTTGTTTTTATAATTTTTAGACCGAAATCGGTCGTCAATCATTCCGACTGTTTGATTGTAAACACGGCTAATTTTTGCCAGTTGTTTATTAGCATAAATTCTTACTTTATGACATCTTTCCAAGTTTTTAATGCAGGTTTTGACCAAATTTGATTTCCAGGCACGTAAATCCTCGCCTCGGCGTGCATCGCGTAATTGAGCTGGAACAGTCAGAAGCAACTGTTGAATATCATTTAAATTTTCCAGAAAGATTGTGTTCAATAATTCATAGACTTGCAATTGTGCCAACTTTTTCTCTCTCATTTTATCTCGTTGTTGAATTTTCTGCATAAGCTTTTTTTCGGTGATTTCTTTGCACAGATATTGAATTCGTAATGCCGTATTATCGGCTGCTCCTTGGCAAGCCCGACGCAAACGATTTAATTCCCAATGTTGAAAATGACCACACCCCTGATGTAATTGAATAATACTTTCACCTATTTTGTTTCCTTTGTAAGGATCGCCTGTCATTGCTCTGTTCAGTTGTCGTCGGAATTGCCAAAGACCCGGTAATCCGCCACAAGCTTGAGCGCCAGGAGTTTGAATCGGTGCTGCTCCTCCACCTGCTCTCTGCCATTGATAGAAGTGAGGATTATGAACAACGCCATTTACTCTCATACCAGATTTCCAACTGAAAGCAATGTGACATTGGGTACACCACATTTGATCACAGCCTTCTATTTTAAAGATTGGAATAGCACAAGAAGGACAATTGCGCGTTTCCTTTTTGATTAGTTTAGCACTTTCCACATTATTTGGATCACATTCATGGCCACACTCTTTCTCTTTTCCCAATACATCGAAACATTTTGGACAAGTCCAAGTCTCACAAAGACCACATTTCCACGCGGAAGAGAGGAAACCACGACAACCTTCAACGCCACATTTTTGCTTAAATACGCGTTTTTCTTCCTTTTTCCCACTTTCTCCTCGTTGAAATCGTTTAATATTTTGCTTATCTTGAGCAATTTTCATCTTTAGCTTGTTCATTTGCGCACGCAACTTATTATATTCTGCATTGTCAACCTCAATATTTTTCTTCATACTATCAATCTTCATATAATTCTCTACCGCCGGCATTGTTTCAGGCAATCGTGCTTTCTCCTGCTCTAAAAGCAACTTTGATCGATGTGTTTTATAATCACCATTTACAAATGACCGTAATGTATTTGTAATAAGGAATTCTCTATCCCAAGTACATTTGCAATCAGGCCCCATACAATGTGCTTGTTGTGTAGTATTTAGTAAATAACGACGAACACACGCTCGACAAACATCTAAATTACACTGTGGACAAGATACGCGCGCTCTAACAGAAGATGTAAAATCTTCTAAGCATACTTCGCAAGTAGAAGACGGTTTTTTTTCAGAATTGCTCATTATGGTTATGTTATATATATTTTATATTTAATTGTTTTCTCTATTCAATTTATCTTTTTTTCACTCGTTTATATATATATGGCAAGTCTAGCAGTACAACCACAACAACCATCAACTAATCCCATTGCAACAGGTACATCAGGGTTGTATTTTTATGTAAATACAATAACCACCCCAATTGATCAAAATTTACAAATATTGCTAGGTGCTGTCGGTAATACTGGTTCATTTACCAATATTAGTACCGACCCATCTGAATATCAGTGGGCTTGTACACAAGTAAGAAATGCGGGGGGAAATACCGGATATGCATGTGGTGGTGTAATAGGACCGAATTTCTTTGGTGCAGATAAGATGTTATATACAATCAATTATGTAATATTGCTCATAACGCCGCGTGATGAGAGCTCCATGGGAACTTCATCTGCTATAAAAGCAAGAAGTGGTGTAACTCCTGTAGCTACTCATGGTTTTGTAGTTTTAAGAGATTTGACAAGAGTTACCAACGGGATTTTTCAAGCGATTGAACAAAAAAAACAACAGAATGCATATCCTGGGTCTGAATATTTTGAACAATTAAAAGCTTATTTATCTAATGAACCAATGTTATATATTGAGGGACTCTGTGCAAACAGGGCAGCCGGTCGTGGAGCAGGAATGCATATGATGGATCTAGTGCATCGGATTGCATTAGACACAGGACCGGATATATATCAAGGATGTAAATTATCAGCCTTAGTGTATGTCATTCAATTCTATTTTAGAAAGTTTTCATACAGATTTCGCAAAGGGTGTTATGGTGATGGTGCTACAAAAAATCTTACAGCAGAACAGCTTAGAGCCTTAAATAATATGGTACCAAGACTCCCGCGTTTGCCTGAGGATGATGCTGCCTATGATTATAGACCCTGGGTTGAATTTCTAAAACTTCTTTCAATTTCTGGATTTAATGCTCAAACAACACAAGAGCAAGCTGCAAGAGTATTAACATTACGTGATAGCCCCATAGAGATGTTTGATGAAGATGGAGATATCTATGCTGTAACTTCAAGACTAATCGAAGCTCTAAATAAATTGGGTTGGGGAGATCAAGGTTACAAAATGTATTTTTGTTTTTATAATGATCCCCTTTTTGGTGTTGATACTTTTGCATACTTAACTCCTTTTACTCAACAAATAATTCAAGCAGCCCGAAGAACTGCTGGCTTAAATCCTGCGCGTAAATCTGCAACTGGAGTAACCCGTGCTACCCAGCAAGTGCAAGGTCCAACAACAACCCAACAGGTTCTGGGCATATTGGATAAATCTACTAAGGGTCGTCCAAAACAGGGTGGTAGAAAACGTCGTAGAAAACGAACCAAAAAAAAAGCACTAAAAAAAAAGCACCGGCGCACTAAACGAAAAAGAAAACGCAAAACTCGTCGTAAAAGAGGAGGAAAGCATAAACTATCTAATAAAAAGTGCAAGATGTTAAGACATCAACATTCAAAATTAACACATCATGTCAATATGGTAGGAAAAGCATTACAAGTTCAATGTAAAAAAAGATTATAGGATATTAAATATTAAATTAAAAACTTATTATTTAATATATGTCTGATTCACCCGATTTTAACATTGAAAATTATTCATTGGAGGACTTAATAGAATTAATAGGGGCATCCTCCGCACAAACCCAAGAAAGTATTAGAGGAGCAGTAAATAATGCTGTTCGACAATTTGAAGCCTTGCAAAATTCACCCGCTGCAGTTTTTTTTAAAGAAGTTGGTGAAAAATTATTAGATAATTTTGAAAAATTACAAACGTTGATAGATACATTAGATCAAAGGGAAGTTACAAATCCTGGTCAGAATCTATTTGAAAATGAATATTATGATAGCGGTGATACTGCAACTCTTTTGGCGGAACAATTGCCCAATAGACAAGAGAATATATCTGTCGTAGAACCCGCAAATCATATGACACAAGGACAAGAAAGGTTATTAATTCCCAATACACACAATGTTAATACAATCCAAGGAAACATGAATCCTACTATGAGAAATACATATTTAAATATTATCAATGTTGATAGTCAGTATCGCGAAATAAAAAACGGTAGTAT
>Ga0209362_1001902_pt1 | contig 16015 bp, 7 predicted proteins | sample SaaInlV_165m_DNA_FD_184680 | JGI IMG/M metagenome (GOLD analysis project Ga0209362, IMG submission 184680) | Marine microbial communities from expanding oxygen minimum zones in the Saanich Inlet - Saanich Inlet SI037_S3LV_110m_DNA (SPAdes)... | ecosystem: Environmental > Aquatic > Marine >...
TTCCATCAACCTTCTTAAAAGGTATTTCATGTTTAGTTAAAATATTGGCAACAATAGATAGGAGTCCAGTATAAAAAGATTGTCCTTTATTTTTGTAAAAGAATCTTATACGTCCATCCCATTTACCTGATTGGTATTTTTTCGAGAATTTGGCTCCTTGGGCCATATAAGATAATTCCAAATCCAATTCTTTATGAACTATTTCTGGCAAATGTCCCACTATTTTGGAGTTAGAGTTACCTATTAATATTTTAACCATTTAGTACGTGTTTTAGTCTATTCTGCAAATACCATTAACACAATTCGTTTTGGTTTCAATTGTAGCTTCAACCATAGAACCTTTGCATTTTGGGCATACAGAGCTGTTTGAATCGCAATGTCCACAACTGGAACATCTTTTTGTAGAACTAACTACAGATGGCCTTTTGGTCTCGCTATGACCTCTTTTTATCATACTCATAATCTATTCCTCTAGAAATCTTTCTATTAGGTTATTATACCCAAGTTTGTACATTTCTTCCTCTAGAATTGGTTCTGAGCTAGGATTCTTCTCGCCATTTAACAAATCGCAGAATTCTAAAATAGAATTTTCAACTTCACTTCTAAAATAGACTGTATCCATAATTCCGCATAAAACACAGTGCATTTCTACGCAAATGTCTCCAATGTTTCTAGCGTTTAGACAAAAGGTTATTTGTCTTAATCCACTAGCCTCTACTTTTTCTGAGCAATGTGGGCATTTAATATTCCTGGCCCACTCAGGTATATTCAGTTTGTTTACTGAATTGTTATGAAGAGAGACTAGTGCCTTCTTCATGTCCTTTTCTTCATAAAAGCTGTTTTTCATGTTTCTCCTTGAGCTTTTTTTAGAATATCGCTTTTAAGCGTTTGTAGGTTTGCAAGAACTCTCCTGTTATCCCTCCACGCAAATACAATATTTCCATTTTCAATTTTACTATTTATTTTTTCCAATTCTCTTATCAATTTATCTAAAAAAGTTACATCTTCTAAAATTGTACTAGAGGACCCTCCGTTTTGAGAGTTTTTAATTGTTTTGATTTTAGTCTCTTTTAGTAAGTAAATAAGAGAGCTATAGCTGTTATGTGCCTGTATGAAGTGACCATTTTCCAGCTTACTGTTGTTCTTCTCTAGTTCTCTAATGTTTGAATCAATCTCACTAATATTGCCTAGTAGGTTTTTCATCATTCTTTCTCCATGTCTTCTATAGCTTGATCTATTATATCTTTGAATAGTACGGCTATGTTATAAGTGCTTGTTGTAACTTGACCACCAACTTTGTCTCTTATCATCTCGTCAACAGATACTCCTGACTTTAACTCAAATTTAACTTGTTCATTATGGGCTTGTTTTTCGTCTTCATCTGTTAAATATAAATACCAATATTTATCAGAATCTCTATCTTTTAATTTAGGATCTTTATTGTATTGATTCTCGTGTTCAGGATTAGTTATCGAATATAGATTATGTGCATACTCATGAACTAATGTCGAAGCTTGCTCTGCTGGCGATGGCATATCTACAGAATCGATTGCAATTAAAGGTGGATTAACGAAAATCCCCTTTGCAATTTCGAATGGGAGTTCCATCTCGGACTTCTCAAATGCATCAGCATCCATGAAACCTCCTTTTACCCCTTGTCCAAATAATCTTTCTACTGGTCCCACCACAACATTAAGAGTCTCAAACTCTACTCCTCGTTTTTTAGCCAAGCTTTCCAATTGTTCACACGCATCGTAGTAATCTGAGATACATCTAAGGTGGAAACTATCTCCGTCTCCAATCTTTGAACTTCTTGAATTGTCATCGCTTCTAAATTCCAATGTTTCTTCATTAGATTTTGCCTCTATATCATTAAAATAACGGATTTTGGCTAATTGCAATTGACGATCCTTTTTGCCATTTAGTAAGTGCAAATAGGAACTGTCATCAGATTTGACATCAATTGTCTTCGTATACCTATTATACCTAGTAATCAGTGGAGATGTTACGGTTTTGAAAATTTTTCTCCAATTTTCTTCTCTAAGGAATACAGGCGTCTCTATAACAACAAACTTTGTCTGTGAATTATAATCAATTATTCTAAACCACGGGATCTGTCTGTCAGGACTTAATTTTCCGTCAACAATCATTGATTTTATGTCAATCGGAAACTTGTCATCAATCTTAAAGGTTACATAATAGGGAGTCTTGGATGGATTATCGTATCCGTCACGTTCAAAGGAATATGAGATTTTCATCAATTCATTTGCAGAACTTACTAATTCAAAGAAGTCCTCGACATTTCTCAAGAAAATATCACTTATCTCTTCAAATGTCCAACCTAACTTTAGAAAGCGTTTTATCGCAAATAAGAAAACATCGCTGTTGTCGTTTTTTGCGTTTTCTCCAAAAATTGATGTATCTCTAAAATATTCACGATACCCATTTAATATATACCACTCCTTTTCTGGGGCAGAAGGTTGAGGATCACTACCAATATTAACTAAAATAAATGGGGCTGCTTGCGAAAGAAGCTTCTCAGGAACCTTCATTTTGTTTCCTAAGATGTCAATCTCTTCATAGAAGTGCATTCCTTTTAACTCACTTGGAGAAATGTATCCACCCAAAAATGTCCCCTTTGGATTATCTTTGGTCATCATCTTTAGCCTAATTGGAAGAGCTTTCTCTACTGAAGGCATTCTATTGAGATTGACCTCAATTATAGGAATGCCGTCGATACTTCCCCCATCTAACTCACTTTTAATTATATCATTGATATATTGAAACCCTTCTAAGTCTCTTACTCTTAAAGATGAGAAAGGACTTCCAAAAATTACAGGTTCAGACGAGTAGCTTCCAAATGATTTCTTTACCTTCACTTTTATCTCAGACAACAAAGCCTCGTATTGAGCTTTAGTAAAGAAGTCTCTATTAATTACATATAAGCGCTCAGAATCAATATCGAAGCATACATGCAATAAGTATCTTGCATCGATATCACCAAATCTATCCTTGAGTAACTCTAAGGCAGTTTTGGAATTCATGCTTACAGGAGATCTAAAGACTCTTGACTTTTGTTTTTTGGTCTTAGGTGAAGCGAAATAACTAACTATTTGATTCTTCAGTTTCATATACTATCCTTGCTTTAAAACCATCTAAATCCCAAGAGTTCGGGTCTTCAGGTTCGTATGTTTTTCCGTTGAGTACGAGTTTGTGGTTGAAAATTGCTAATGTGGTTGGCCAGCTTTGTCCTTTGTATTGGTTGCAGAACCCTAAGCCGTGAATCCAACACGATGCTTCAGGTTCATTGTATCCTTGATCAACTAATCCTGAGAAACCAATGCTATAGCATCCGAATCTAATAGAAGGATAATGAATATGACCAATAAATGTATTGTGTCCTAATGTTCTAGATGCCTTTTCTAATTTATTGCCAGTCTGATTGTAGAAAATCATGTCTCCATGAATAAATTTGGCGTCACCAATCTTTAACACGTTCTTGAGATTAGTTATCTCATATCCAAGGTTCTCTAAGTCGCAAATGAATTCAAAATCCAAAATTGTCTTAAGTTGTGGAAATTTCTTAATAAAGTCATTAATAAATCTTTCGTGGTTGCCAATAATTGCATGAGATTTGGGTGCCCAATTAGACATTCTCTTCATGATGTGGTGAGTTTTAGCTGCTTCTTCTAAGAAATCTCCAAAAATAACATGACCTCTATCAATGTCATGGTGAGATATTGCGGCAGCATCAAACGAATCGCCAATATTTACTAAAACATCAGGCTTATAATCCTTACAGACTTGTTCTTGTATATCTAAAACATTGGAGTCGTGGCTAGGGGCATGCATGTCGGCGTGAACAAAAATTTTCTTGTCAGGATCATGTATCCCTTTAGATGAAATTATCTTATTAAAATATGATGTGTAATATTCACCATCTATCTCTCTGATTAGGCATGGAATTACGGTATGGTTCCCATCTACGTCTACATGTATAATCAGTACTCCTTGATTCCAATACTTATTATTATGCTTCTGTCTTCTATATTTTACAAAACCATCGTGATAGGCTACTTTTTGAGTCATTCCATCTTGAAAATCAATTTGTTTGATCGTTCTGATTATGTGTTTTTCACACAAAGCTCCAGGAGAGCACATATAATGAGAAGAGAAATCGGAGCAAGCCTTGGAACTTGTTTCTAGTCGGTGACAATTAACAATCATCTTTCCCTCAAATATCTCATTGTCTAAATTTCTAATAGAAGTCTTTACATAATCTGAAATCAGATCTTGATTGGCAATAGTTAAGTCATTTCCCACTTGGATGTAGGATCTAACCACATCATAGTTAAAGTTGTGGGCATGTCTCTTCTTGTGAATGAATTTTAATTCTTCTCCCTTGGCTAGGACGGTTAGATTGTCAAAGTCACCCCATTTGAAACTAACTTGATTGTCGTCATCAAGCATATGACCTATATGAATCACTCTATCTGCATCAAGGAAGTCGTTTAAATTCTTTATTAATCCAAACATTTTCTTCTTAGTATGTTTGCCATGAGAGTCACCAACGACGATATATGTGCCCTCTCCTAATTCTAATTTATCTTCGTTGCCAAGTCCGCATTCATCTAGCTCTTGAGTTGCGAGATTTTTAATCTTCGAAAATGAGACGGGAAGGTCCTTCTCCTCAAAATTAATTCTAGACAAGAAGTCGTCTTTTCTCGTATCCTTAATTCTACAGTAGTTGTGTCTACTTAAAGATACCATGGCATCAACTAGTTGTTCAATGATCTGGTCTTCGTCTTGGTTTTCTTCAATTTTGTCGTCTGAACCGTTAAATGTAGCTGCGTACCACGCCGTCCAATCTGTTTGTTGAGCCTTTCTCTCTACAGATGTAGAAGTTCTTCCCAACTTCTCTGAGATATATGTGTAGGATTTTTCTGAATCTAGATAAGTGTGCAATTGTAGCATCTCTTGCTGACTCCACACTTTTTTACGAGAAATAGGGTCATTAGGGTCATTGCACTTCGCTTTTTGTCTCCTTGAGTATTTTCTTTCACAAGCGCCAGCGCTTTTATTCCCAATAGCCTGACTGATATCAGAGAAGGATTTCCCCTCTTCACGCATGTCATGCATCATTTTTAGCTGTTTATCAGTCCAAGTTGACTTACCCATATAATTGCTCCATTCTATTTAACATAATTAAAATATATCGCCAATCTCCAAGATTACAAGGCGTAATAGGAGAACTCGACATAACCCATCTCTTCAGGAATATTTTCGTATCTAACCATAAACCCTGTGCTTAAAACACTATGAACATAAATCCTAGGAAAAGTGAACTCACCAACGTATTCATTCGAAGTGGTACTACTTGGGGAACTGTCGGAAGAACTGGAAGAACTGGAAGAATCAACGGAACTACTGCTTGAAGAACTGTCTGAACTTGGTGTGTCCTCGCTAGAACTGCTGGAAGAATCCAAACTAGAACTGCTGGAAGAATATTCTATTGAGCTAGTGCTATATTCCTCCGACCTACTGCTACTTGAGCTTGAGCTAGCATCAGTTGAACTGGAAGAACTCGAAGAATCCATTGAGCTGCTGCTACTAGAGGAAGTAGAATCTGATAATGAAGTGGCACTCGACAAGGATTGAGAACTAGAAGAGCTGCTTGATGATATTCCACCAATCGATTCACTTGAACTACTTGAAGAACTCATTTCTGTGGCTGAATAAAAAATTGGAACTGATGCCCATGTAATTATTGCACTAGTAATTGGATACCCTGTTGTGATGGTAATATATCCATTACCAGAACAGGTATACGCCTTTTTGCCTGTGAAAGGGAAATTGTCGGATCGTGTAAGATCATATCTTCTTATCATTCTGTCAACCTTTTGCTTATAGGAACATGTACAATAGTTCCATCACTTGAATAGGGAATCCTTTTAGAGACGTTATACATTACACCCATATGATGTATTGTGGCCGATTCGCCAGCATAGTTAGTAACTTTAGTTGCAATTCTAAAAGAAGAGTTAAAGAATATATTTATAAAAATAGTTACAGAAGGATCTTGAGAAGACAAAAAAGTCACCGTTCCATCTACACTATTCGCTGAGAAGCTCGAATTAGGCATTTTAACGCCCTGTGTGGCGCTTTCCTCTAGTTTGTATACCTCAATGGTCGCGTTGGCATTCCATCGACCGTTAACAGCGATATATGATCTAAAGTTGGTCGTTTCCATAAGTTCGTTAAATCTAGTTGGCAAAACAGTGTGCTGATCTGGTATAACATTGTAATACTCTTCAGGATTTAATGAATCGCTTTGTGACATTAGAAATTCTACTGTAGACGTATCAGGAATATCACTTTCGCTAGTAATATGTATTGATGAAATATATTCTGAATCCAAAATGTCAATTTGAATAGGTTGGAAAAAGATCAAAAATTCTCTAGGACTATAGTATTGCAACTCAACCCCACTAAGTGTTGGAGTTCCAAACGTTTCATTGCCAAGCAACTTTATTTCATACTGCACTACACTTTGCAATGAATCAATAGATTGTTCATGTTCATATGGTATAGAATAATCAATAAAACTCGACCAACTGGAAAAGTCTACGCCATCTGAACTTGTCCTTATTCTATATGTCGCAGTAGCACCAGTTGGAACTGTAACTCCATCTAACATCGTTGTACTTGGCATATTCAAAGAATCAAATGTGATCTCTCCAGTCAAAATTGTTTGATTGATCGTTAAGTTGTCTCCTGATACAATAGAATCACATATAGCATCTATCTGACCTCCTGAACTGTCATTCATAAGGAATACTGTTGACTTTCCGTAATCTCCATATTTCTTTAAGATCATTGAGTCAGAGGCGTGCGATGGTCCAACCTGAATAGGAATAACTTGTATCTCACCTTTACCATCAACAAAATCTATTGATTCTATAGCTTGGTTAACTGAATTTTCTGAAGAATTTTCATCTCCATCAGTGATTAATACAATCGTTTTCTTATAATCTTTATATTTTGAGTCATCGGTTTGATATTGAACTAATTGTTGAGCTGCTTGCTTTACAGCATCATGGACTTGACTTGCACCAAAGAATCCAAAGTTGTCAATTGCTTCTGCAATCCTAATTGAGTCGTTTGTTAATCCTGGAGTTTGATGTTTGACTATTGGATACCACTGTTTAGTACTGGCAATTGCAATTGTAAATTTTCTTTCAGAAAGATAACCGTCATACGATACAGAAATTTTAACTCTTAAGTTTATATAATCCCTTTTTACTCCACTTCCCATTACAAGGAACCCTGGATCAGTTTCTCCACTGTCAGCTTCAGGCTTATATGGGGTTAGCTCCATAGTAACTCTTGCTCCGTCAGGAACGATCTCTTCAGGAACCACAACTTCAACTCCATCTTCATCTAAATATACATATTCAGGGAATTTAACAAATACACGGACATCAAATCCCTTTATTGTTTCTTCAATTGAATCGGCTGTATAAAAAGTCGCTGACGCATCATTACTGCCAACCGATTCGCTATTCTCTTGATCCGTATAGTCTAATGTAAATATAGGAGTGCTATTGTCCAAATCGTTGCCTAATTCAACCTTAGAGACTAAACGTTTTGCTAGCTCTGTTCCAGCAGGAAGTCGCAATGTTGCAAACATTTTTCTGTTTCCTTCTGGGTTTGTTGGTTCATCCCTATAAGGCAGTGAGTTGGTGGGGTCATAAATAACAGTCCCATTTATAACAAAATCTGTATCTATATTCGATGTTGGATTTATAGTGGTCATCGCCACACACCTAAGGCCATGAGAGTGACCTAAAATCTCGTCTGACTCATAATTTGTAAAAGTATGTTCATGGTCATCAAACGTTCCAGATAAAACTATAGTCGAAGTGGTCCTGCCATTACCATCTTCATCAATCCCAGTTACATGAGTGTGAGTGCTTAGAACTGCACCAAGACCATCTGTTTCTATATGTATATCTGATCTTATTAATCTCGATTGGACTGAATAGTCAGACAAAGAAATCTCTTTATGTGGTTCAACAATTAGACAACCATCTATTAGATTTCGATCATCTTTTGCTGTATTTATTGCTCCTAGATTAAGATTCTCTATTTTTGAGATTCCACTTTCAAAAACGACTTTTGGAAGAGGATATTCAATAATTGATTCGGATTCAGTGCCTGAGTTTAAGGTAACTTTATTCGTTATAACATTCCCTTCCCATGTAAGCTCTGCATATATAAGTGAACTAGTAGATCCATCTCTTGCGTAACTGGTTTCAGACCCTAATGTTATTCCAAGTGGCTCAACGTATCTTTGTAGGGGTTTAGGCGTAGTAGTACCATTTCCTGAGACTATAGGAAGACCACTAGCTATTTCTCCCTTTCTAAATACGCCTGTGCTTGTTCTATAAGAGGTATATGCATTAACTTGGCTACTCCAAGGTTCTTTAAATGTTTCTGACTCGCCTAATGGTCTTACATGCCCAATATTCTTGTTTCTTGGGACTGCGGTTAGTGTTATGACATTTGATTCCCATTTTGTTTTTCTTGGGGATGAGTTAAATGCTGTAAGAACTCTGGCTCCATCTGGTTGATCTAATCCCTTTAATCTAGAAACTCCATCAACTCCAACATAAAGTTCAGTAGGATTAAATGCATCGTCTAAATCTATAGTAATCTTTGCATCTGCACTTAAAGATCCGTTTGCGTATAAACTTTGAGATGCGTCTTCTGCAAAGAATAAGAAAGTTCCATCCTCTTCATTAATCGTGGAATATGTCAGATCAATTGAACGTTTAGCCTTTCTGACATATCCTAATGGGTGAAAAACTTCTATTTCAACATCAATTATTTTTCTTGGAGGGCAGATACTGTCAGAATCGCTTGGTGTTAATTCTGGTTCAATTATCTCTAATGGACCAATAAATACTCCTCCTGCCCAGCCATTGTCAGTTACGCTAGAGGTAGGTTCAATATTGAAACTTGAATTTTGGAACAAATAGTTAACCTGTACATTGTCGTCAATTGTGGAAGAGTTGTCTAAATATTCAATATTAGTTCCAATTTCATAGATCTCGTTCTCAACTGGCGAGATACCTTCTGGACTTATTCCAGCAATAGTTATTGGGTTTGAAACAAAGAACGCATCACTCAAAACTTGCTCATGCTCATCATTCTCTCCAAATGTAACTGAAGCTTCTACAAATAGTAAGTGAACTTTATTACTAGTTGGTATTTCTAATGTTGCTTTCCCATTTACTATAGGAATAGTAAATTCATATGTATCATATTGTTTTGCCAATGTCCATTCAGCAGGATCAGTGTAAAATAGGCTAGCTGATGATGAGGCACTTCCTGATAATGTTCCCCCCAATATGTCTGTATATTGATTTAATATGTCGTCTCGCACACTTTCTCTCTGAGAATCTTCATTCGATGTACTTATGTCTAGTTGATTAATTGAGTCGATGACTTCTTCAAATGGGTTGTTCTTAACTATGTCGCGCCATCTATCAATAACGGTATCTGTTACATCGATATTGGAATTTCTGCTAAGTGCTCTTATGTTTGAGAACTGTTCACTGATACTGCTCTTTGTTGTACCAAAGAGTATAGATGAGCTAACACTCTCTAAGTCAACGATTCTATTAGAGTATAAAGTGACAGTTATATTCTTATTGTTTGTTAATATAAATTTATCTGCAACGACATAATTTAAGGTTATTACTTTCTCATCAGAAGCATAATGTCCACGAACCAGTTGCCTAGCATAAGAGGACGAACATCCCTCTGCATATGGGTCCGCTAAATAATATTGAACCGTATCAGCTTCCACATAAGAACTATACATAGTAATGGGAGTAATGAATGATACTTCAAATGGATCTAAATAAAGTCTTGCTAATGTGTTACCCTTTCTACTAACGAAATCGGCATATCCATAAATAGAGTAGTCTTTAGAAAAGAATGTTGGCTCGTCTATCCCTGGGATAATTAAATCGTCAAACTCTTTTTCTTCAAATGATGTGGCGAAACTTTGCATCGCAGATGTTGCCTCGCCATTAGTGGTAAATACAGGAGTTTCAATTACATAATCCACATTTTCTGACGTTTCTTCTACTGTGTCAACTTGAACTTGAACTGACGCTACGTCTCCTTGATCTTGTTCCAATTGGGATACAATATCCGTATTTGTAGAGTAGGTCTGAGATCTGCTAAAGTCGCTTTCTTTCTCTGAGACTGTGTCTAAAATATCTTCAACTATTGGCAAAACCCTCGCACAAACATTACCATCAACTATTGGCATGTCAATAACGTCTTTTTGAAAGAACTCTTTGGCAGTGTTAAGGTCTTCGTATGGAGTTGAGTAAGGGACTCTTTCTATGTCATATGGCTTTAATAAAGAACTGTCTAAGTCTTTATCATTAACTACTGGCGTAACATCTACCACAATAATATCTGTTGATAATAGATTATCTTTAGGAGTAAGTTTCTTGCTTGAAGACACGTTTAGACGAATCGTGGTTCCTAAATCAACAGATACATCAAAAAGGAGTACATCAACTATCTCAATATATTCTCCATCACTATCTTCGTCAACTTCATCAATCTCTGTAGTTTGTATATTGCCTGATTTGTCAAGTATGTCAATAATTGCGCCCCTGACATATCCAGTTGTGGATTCTAAATATATTTTTGTTTGTCCAGCAAACGACTTTTTGCTTATATTGGAAGATTCGGTTTCGTTTGCAGTAAAGATATCTGGTTTTTTGTCTACAGTTAGAACTATTTTGGTTCCATCTGGAAAAGGGGTTCCATCTGATTCAAATAATGACATAGGTAAATTAGCTGTATCCCCAAAGAAAAACAGGTTATGGTTAACCCAATCAGAAAATGCATCAAAATCCCACTCCATGTAATAACCATCAGAATTCTGAAGATAGAAGATGACTTTCCTGTTCTTTTTTACATCACGAACTAAAATATTTGCAGTAGTTCCGCTCAAACTTATCGTTTTGTTATATAAACTTGTTTGTACTATTGCGCCAGAAGTATTGAAAACTTTTATTCCAAGTGTTGCTGAAGGAGAAAATGTTATATCATTGTCATTTATCTCAGTGATCTCTCTTCCTATATTTGCTAAATCCCCCTGAACAATATCAATAATATCTCCTACTGAGAATATAGATGCGTCAACAACTTCTGCAACATCGTTCCCCACGAAAAGAGGACCAATTAAATTTGTTTGCAACATGGTAACGTTGGTAAACAATTTTCTTGATATTAGTGTGGATGAAGCCACTATGTCTATTGATTCTCCACTAGTAGGAGAATTTTGACCTACGACAAGGGTTGGATTCTCTGATGATGAGTGAAATAACTGCCAATTTTTCTCATCAACTTGGCTTACAACTTCTGAATCTACTTTAAAATCCCCAATATTATAAGTATGATTGGGTTCAAGGTTCTTGAAGCCATAAGAAATCATGTCGTCATCAATACTTGTTTTTACAAATGAACCATAGGAAATTGTAGCATCCCCACTTCCTGAAAGCAAATTTAATGTTCCGCTTTGAATAGGGTCTTCATTACCATAAGTGACTAAAGCAACTTGACTGCTTACCAAGCTGTATTGAACAGTAAATTCCATATCGTCAATCTCATATACGGCACCTTCATCTGCAACACTACCTGATACAACAAATGCATAGGTTGTTCTAGTAGGAGTGTTAAGGTCTAGATTTATGGTAGAATAAGCTCCTAAGTTGGAAGAGAAGGAGATAGCATCTACGCTAGATCCTCCAAATGTGGTTATATCAAATTGAGAATCGGGAGAGTAATTGTCAGTAAACTTATCTATCAAACAATTTACGATGTCTTTTCTATTATTGCCTCTGTCAACTCCCCCCATACTTCCAGACGAATCAACGACAAAAGAAACAATTGTGTCTTCATATGTTATCTCTCCATCAGTAATTTCGTCTATTGTCGTTACGGGAGAACCTGCTGGTGGAGTAACTATAGCGTTGGTAGAAGAATCAAATGCTTCAAAATCACCAACGACTCTTATTGCAAGAGAAGAATTATTTAACTCTTCCCAAGTAGTATCGTCAACGCTAGTCCACGCAAAAGTATTGGATGGAGCTATATTCTCATCATATGCCCATAATACAAAATTATCTTCATCTCCACTATGTCTCATGGTCGCTGCTAAATATCCATTTGTTGGAGTGGCTTCGTCTGTTAGATTGAAATCAAAAGCATACCAATCGTCTTTTATTACTTCAGATGCGTGTATGGATTGTAAAAATAATTCATCTTTTGGAGTTCCATCATCGTTACAATCGTGCAAAGAAAGTCTAATGTAGTAATTTGTTGAGAACCCTCTGGCTTGATATAGGTAGACATATATTTTCCCGATACTATATGTTGATCCTTCTAATGAGAATGTTTGTGCTAATCTATTTTTTACACTTGGATTGGCAGCAGAAGAAAGTCCAAGGATTAAGGGTTTAGATTGATTCCAAAACAAGCCAGAGCTAGAAGAACTACTGGAAACATTTCCTATGCTTTCGCTACTTGTACTAGAAGAATCAATACTGGAACTACTTGACGACGAATCACTTGTGGGACTAGAAGATGAAGACATTGAAACAGAGCTAGAAGACTCTGAAGAGTAACCGTAACTTGAACTAGAAGAACTACTATCAAGTGAACTTGAACTAGAAGAACTGCTGACGCTAATGGTACTTTCAGAAAACAAACCAGAACTAGAAGAACTACTGTCAATTGAGCTAGAAGAACTTTCTGAGCTAGAGCTAAATTCATCGCAAGAAAGGGCTAATGTGTTGGGTAATGGGATTAATGTTCCGTCCCAAGTCACAGAACCGCTAAGTCCGCTACTGTTTTGCTCAACTAAAGTTATTGATCCTGCGCCTGTTCTTTGTCCAACAGCAGTAAGAGTAGTTAAAGTGTTTTCTTTGTAAATTCTTACTTGTTGATCTGTTCCTTGAATTAAAAGGCCAACATGCATTGTACAATTGGTCGAATTGCTGTCGGACATCCCAGAAAAAAGCCAACTAGAAAAGTTAGAACAGCTATCGCCTTCACAAACTACATTGTCACAGCACTGAGAACTAGAAGAACTCGCAGATTGAACGGATTGGCTGCTTTCACTAGATGAATCTATGGAACTACTTGAGCTAGATGTGCTTCTGTCATGGCAATAGAGAATGGCGGAGTATGAATAGTCTAAAGCTGTAGCATCCCAATAAACCGTTCCAGTAATTCCACTACTGTTTCTTTCTTCAATACTTATTGAGGCTGGAACCAAAGATGATACCTGACCTAGAGCTAATATATTAAAATATGAAGAGTCTTCATATAGCTCTACTTGCTGAGTATCTGTGCCAGGAAAATGAACCGTTCTAACGAAAATTGTTCCAATATCGGTAGTAACGCCAAACAATCTCCATAAGGTTAAATTAGCACATGCTGAACCCTCACATTCTGGATATCCGCAGTACTCTGGACTAGAAGAACTGCTACTAGAATAAAGGACAGAACTGCTAGAAGAATCTATACTAGAACTACTAGAGATGTTCTCACTTGAAGATGAAGAGCTACTTGACATATTTAATTAACCGTAGGTTGATTTAAAGGGAGAATTTCGACCCCTCCATCGCTTGTTGAGAATATTTCGCCATTAGTTGTGCCTGCAATAATTGTTCCAGAAATCGTTTCAATAGAGGCGATCCCATCAATTTCCAAATGATCTTCTACAAAAACGTTCAAATCAGCAATTTTACTCCAGCCTTTCCCATCATTAGTGCTATTATAAACAAAACTACTAGAACCTACTGCAAAAATATTGTTATTATCTTGTTTTAGATCCGCAATTGAATTAATTAATGCGTGATTGCGATGAGAATGTTGAGGTGGAAGACCTTTATCTAAATAATCGTCAATACTAATCGTTTGGACTTGATTTTCCCTAACCATATGCTCGTGTATATTCGCAAAATTGTCTCTCAATACCTTTACTTGTGGGTTGTTTTTCACAAGATAGGAATTGGAAGCAACATTAGCCAGTCCAATCGTAGTTAAGTCAATGACCGTATCAATAAAGTTTATTTCCGACTTTTCTGAAGTAGATATTGATATCTTGTCTCCTGAAACCATATTAGCTGTGCTTTCAACGGTTATAGTTGAGTCAGATAAACTAACGTCTGAAGTAATTATTTGTGAATCGGTAATGAAATCTTCATATATTGTACTGTTCGTATATCCATATAGTGTTGCATCAACTTCCCATTTCCATGTAGAGGATATCTTGGTCTCACTGTATTCAGTAAAGTTCCAATTAGTAGAGTTGAGAAGTTTTACTTTTATATTAGAGGCATCGTGACTAATGACTTCACTAAAATACTCTATTCCAACTTGTTGAGGATTATAAAAACGGATTCTCGCTTCGCTAAATAAAGTTCCATCCTTTTGAACTATTGTCGAAGAAAATATATTACTATTGGAAACTGCAAATTCTACAACACTATCTACCGTACTTACAAACGAATCTATATCTCCATTCATAAATTCTCCAATAAGATCAAGTTTGTGATAATGGTTAGAATCGACAGAGGTCTTCTTATTATTAAAAGAGGCTAATGGTTGATAAATTTTTCCAGAAGCTCTAAATAGATCATTCGGTTTTATGGACAAGGCAATTGGAGTGTCTCCAGTTGAAGATGTAAAATCATTTAAGTAGACAGTGTTCCTTGAGTTTGAGTATATGGATATCGAACTAGAATCTGAAATTGCCTCATTTGAGATTTCAAAGTTAAAATCAACTAAAAAATTGTCTATAACATTCTTGGTAAACACAACATTTACTGGGACTTTCCCACTACTATCTAAGCATACAAAACTTTGTCCTGGGATTGAATCTTTGTTACTTGTGTCAGGATTAGAGAAATTATATGGAATGATACTTTGATCAACAACTACTTTGTTCGCGGTATTGGATACTATATTGTAGACTGTTCCAAGATTCCCATTCTCATCTGAAGACAACGTAAGTGTCCCTCCACTTAGTTCATTGTTTAATACAAGAAGATCAAAATCTACATTAATTGATGAGTTTGCTTCAACTAAAGTTGCCTTTTTGCCCACATTCAGCTCCCAATCAGTGCTAAAAGTTAAGTCAATTTCTACTGAGATTTCTCCACCTATACTTCTAGAGCTGTTTTCTACAACAGTATATTCTTGTGTGCTAAACGTATCCATGACATACATTTTTAAATTCTGAAATTGATTCGCTGAAATTGATTCGCTAGTTGAAATAGAAGCGACAACATTGTTGCTTACTGGATTCTCTTTTACCGATTTAATAGTTCCCGATTTGTCAATACTAGTAATAGTTCCTTGTGATCCAACAGACCATACTTGACCATCAAATGGAAACTCTCCTGTGGTAGTATTGTTGTCTTCATAAATCCCAACGCCAGTTCCGAATAGGATCTTTTTATCGTTCGCCTCAATCATGTCCGAAATTGCTATTGGATAAATCTCGATATTTAGTGTAGAGTCTTTGTTTGAAGAAATTATTTCATTCGCTTCTCTTCCAAATATAGTTACGGTTGAAGTTGGCCCATCATTATATATTACTTTGCCACTAAAAATAGGAGTTAAGCCATCCTCTAGGAAAATCGAAATGTTTCTTTTGTCGAATTCTCCGTTGGCATAACGAAAGTCGTTTGGATAAGTGTAATTGATCGTTATTTGTGAATGCGAAAGAGAAGTTAGTTTAAACGCGGTAATCTTTCCTCGTATCTCTTCAAATTTATTATAAGTATCCCAAACTTTGCCCATGTCCGAGCTTCTTAATATGTAATTCGCTACATTCGACAAGTCTGTTCCAGAAGCATTTGCCAATATTCCTCCAGTAGAAAGTGGTAAAAATTTTGTAACATTTACATCT
>Ga0209362_1001911_pt1 | contig 15990 bp, 28 predicted proteins | sample SaaInlV_165m_DNA_FD_184680 | JGI IMG/M metagenome (GOLD analysis project Ga0209362, IMG submission 184680) | Marine microbial communities from expanding oxygen minimum zones in the Saanich Inlet - Saanich Inlet SI037_S3LV_110m_DNA (SPAdes)... | ecosystem: Environmental > Aquatic > Marine >...
TTTCACAATCATATAATGATGATCTATTTTGTTAAATCAAGTTCTCTACTTGATAATTTAGGCCTAGACCAAGCTAAAACTTACCAATAGAGGTCAATTTTTAATTTTAAATATTTTTTACTGTTTATTTGATTGATTGAGCAAATTCTTCAAGTTTTTGTTTCTTTTCTTCTGGTGATGCTGTTAGTAGTCCTTTCCATTTATCTTTCATTTCTGCTTTCTTTTCATCTTTTTGTTCCTCAGACATTGTGTCCCATTGTAATTTCATTTGCATAAAGTGAACAATCATTGCAGCCTTATCTGGAATTGATAAAGATTTCCAGGCTTCTCCCATTTCTTTAAATTGTTTTTTCTTTTCAGCAATTTGCTCTGGAGTCATGTCTTTGTAATAATCTCTCATTTTTTTATCGTGCTTGCTATCTTTTGTGTTTTCACTATGCTTTTTCTTTTTATTTTCAGCAAAAGATTTTGCATCTGTAACATAAAGTACATCTCCTGTACCTGCATCAACTAGAACTTTGCTGTATTCATGATCATCATTTGTCATAACTACTTTGTAAACTAGATATCCATTAATTGGTGAAAGTTTTGCATACATGCTTTTGCTATCTTCTACGTTATTTTCAGCAATAGTCATTGCATCCACTAGTGTAATTTGAGAAAGTTCTGAGTAATCTTGGCTATTTTCAATTGGAATACTTCCTTCAATACTTGGATATTTTGTTTTATCCCAATCTGCAAATACGGGGGAAATTCCTAAGGTAGTAGCTAATGTCACAATTGCCAATATTGCAATAATATTTTTTGAAACCAATTTGATCAATTTCAATTTTAGCAATATAAAAGATAACCGTACAAATTATTCTAGTATGGCAAAATAATTGTCTGATTTATTCAGTATTTTTTATGATTTTTTTACCACTAGTTTATTTTGTATGTAGTTTATAATTTTAAAAAATTCTAGTTTTAGTTTTTTAGTAATGCTTCTTCTGGTGTTTTCTGATTATTTGATTCCCAATGCCAATTGTGATGTTTTTTCCAATGTGTTTCTAATTCTTCAGTTGTTGGTTCTTTGCCCAGAGGACTACCGCATAATTTACACTGTTTCATTTTCTTTCTCTTCTACTTTTTTCTTTTTTGATTTAATTAATGGGTGGCATTGATCTGGAAAATTATCTTCATCCATTATGTTTATTCCTTTTTATGATAAATTAAGAGTTTTGCATTTTAGTTATTTTTCTTTTTATTTGATTTTGATGATAATTTTTTCTTATTTTTGTACTTTTCTCTATTTCTAATTCTTTCTAATTCCATTATCTGAAATGTTTTTTCATTTTCACATAATTTCATATCTCCTGTATTTTGATCATGCGTTGATTCTATGTTCCCATTGAATAATAATTCTCCAACTATTTCCCATGCTTTGGATTCTGAAATTTCAAATTTATAATTAATTGTAGATACTTTTGTAAAATATCCATTTTTTGAATTTCTTAAAACAAATTGTTCTATTTTTTGTTCTATTGTTAAAGATGGGCCTGTATTCCGAAATTTTCTAAATGGTTTTCTTTCAGACATATTTCGTTCTTTATTTTCTTGTATTTTATCTAATCCTTTGCATTAATTGTATCTGGATCATTATTTCCTGGCAGATACATATCTCCTAATTGGTCTTTCATTTTTTCATCAAATTCTTCTTGTAATCTTGTGATATACATTTCTGCTTCTGTTTCATCTTCTGGAATTCCTGTATCTGTATCATAATTGAACCCCGTTGCTAAATGGTAAAATTCTTCAAAAAATTCTTTGCAATCAATCACATCTGCATTTTTATCTATGGATACCACTAAACAATTCTTATCTATTCTGAGGTTGAGGCAAAATTCCTCATCAATCATAGTATCCACAATAGTTGCCATTAGATATGGAATAAATTTTTCATCTAACTGTTTTTCTCCCTTACTTGTTATCCATAATTCTTCATCATCCCATAAATTATCAAATGTTCTATTTACTACATCTCTCACATCTGAATCTAAATGCGATGATTTTGATTTCCATAAATTTTCATTATATTCTCCTGGTTCTACATAAAGCATATCAAACGTTAAATTTTCATTAATTTCTTCAAATTCCCACACTTGCTTATTTGTCCACATTGGTGAAAATTCATTAATTATTTTTCTTGTATTTTGATTCAACGTAACTCCTCTTATCTTCTATTGTTTAATCTTATCTTGAACTATTAATTCCTGATTTTAAAAATTCTAATGTACATTCTGCTAGTTCTTTATCTGTGTGTTTTTTAATTTCATGTTTACAATTTGGACATATGCCTTCTTGCTCTTCTCCTAACTCCTCTCCCACTTGTTTCATACAACATTCCATTAATTCTGCTGTTGAATGTGACTCCATAGATAACTTACATGTTGGACATTCAGTCATTTTCTAATTTTTAGTTTATTTCATACCCATAAATAATATTTGATTTAACCTAAAATAATGATAAATATAAAAAAATTTCAAAATAAACTGTCATGTGTTTGTAAAAATATTGTACTTTTTGAAATTATTCCTGAAATTGAATGTGACTGGGGGTTTCATACTGTTATTCAATGTCCCAAGTGTAAAGAATTATTTTCCATTGATAAAAAATGCCCTGCATTTCAAACTATTGAAATATTATTAAATGAAAATATTAAATTATACACTGATGAGGAACGATTTTCTTATTTGGCAAAATCTCACCCTTGATAAAATTTTTAGTGTTAAGTAAATAGCACTATAAATCCTATGGCTGATGCAACCAAGGAAATGCCCATACACACATAAAATTTTATAAATTTTACACTCATATGATATAGTCAAAACATCTAAAATTAATAGTTTAGAATTTTGAAAACAGGCAAATTTGATACATTTGTGCATCGACTCTTTGGGAGTTACGGTAAATGATCAAATAGGTTACCTTCCTGCTTCCAATTTTCTATTAATTTAGATTTTAAAAAATTCTTAAAATAAAACATGTCTATTAATTCATCAAAATAGGTGAAAAAAATTATTCTTTTTTGATTATTTTTAAAATTGAGCCTAATATCTAATTCCATTTAATTCTCTACTTTATTCCCAATAATTTTATTCTCTATTAAAAATACTTACAATTATGAGTGAAAATGATGTTGTAACATGGTCTCAAAATTATTGTTTAAAATGGTCAGATTTTAAAGCTGAATCAAATCCTGCAATTTATGAGGATTCTCATAGTTTCATTAAATATGGATTTACTTGGGTAGTTAACTCTGATAAATTAAATGAAAATATTGTTTTTTTAATTGATCAAATAAAAACTTCGGTTGAATTTCATCCATTATTATCATGGGTTAGAAAATCTGAACTTGATGATGCTTTATTAAATCATGAGCAGGGTCACTTTGATTTAGCTGAATTACTTCGTAGAGATTATGATAAAATATTAAAAAATAAATTTTATGAAAAAGTTTTTCCTACACGGGGTCAAAATGATGCACAACGAAAACAATTTGCAAAAGAAGATTCAGGTAAAATGATTTCTCTTGAAATTGATAAACTAAGTGAAATTTTAAGAAAAAAACGTGAAGATTATGATGGAGAGACAGAATATGGTCATAATATCCCCAATCAAACTAAATATACTGAGATTTTTAAAAAACTTAAATTATAATTTATAAAATAAATCTAAAATTTTTTAATTAGTAATTACTAATAATTTTATTTTCTGGAATTGAATTGATATAATTTACTAAACTCCTATAATATTTTAAATGAAAATCAATGTCTTTGATCTCTGTTTGTTTTAATTCTTCTAACTCTGGACCGAAATCTCTTTTATCTGTTTGAATATGATTTAATGTTTTTTCATTAACTTCAATCATGTGAAATAAACTGTGTAACACTTCTCCTTTTTGAAGTGTTTTATCACAAGATTTTTGTAATAATAATTCAACCCAATCCATGAATATTTTTATAAAATTATTATATCTCTTCTAAACTTGATTAATTCCAACTTTAACTCTATTTTTTTTTAGTTAGTTTATGAGCCTATTTTTTATTTAGTTTTTTTTGTCTGTCTGCAATTTCTTTATTTCTTTCAATATCTGAATGAATTTCAACATGTTGGAACAGGTCCTCTTTTGAATCAAATATTTGTTCACAGTAGTAACATTGATGCATTATCTAATTATGGCATTATTGCTTTTATCCCTTTCATTTTGTTTATAAAGAAATTTAATTTATTTTTCAATTTTTACTTTATTTTGATAAAAAATAATATTTTTTAATGTTTATTCTATTATTTTAGAATAAGTTTTTGTTTGTATTGATCAATTTATTTTAGTTTTATTTTTATTTTTTATGATGTTTCAATTTCAATTTGAGAATTACATGATGGATATTTTCCTGTTTCATTTTTGAATTGTTTTATTAATTCTATTTGCTCTTGTTTTTGATTATTTGTAAAAACTCTTTGATATGTTGAAGTTTTTTGCATACATTCGTTTCCTTCAAATTCTGTGTCTACATATTTTGTAAATGTAGTTTCCAGATTATTTGTCTCTCCAATAAATATTGGTTCTTTATTTCTGTTGTATAATACATAAACTCCTGGGATTGCTTTTACAAATTTGGCACTTTCTAACCAAACTCTCATCTTATCATCAAGTAGTTCCATAATGAGTATCAATTTGACTAGATATTAAACGATATTAGAAAATCTTGTATATCACAAGAACCTTCATGCTTTTAATACCTACAACAGAGATGATCAATCCTGCCTCTTTTAGAAAAATTTCCCGATCATTTTAGTCCTCGTCAAATTCAAAAAAATATTATCAATGAAATTGAAGAAAAATTAAAATCTGGATATAAGAAAATAATTATTTGTGCTCCTACTGGAGTTGGAAAATCATTAGTTGGTGCCACTGTTTCGAATTATTTTGATAGTTCTTTTACTGTAACTGCCTCAAAACATCTACAAGATCAATATATCAAAGATATTCCATTTTTAAAACCAGTTAAAGGCAAACAAAATTTTCCATGTTTAAAATTAATGTCTGCTGAAAAAGTTGAGAATGATCGAAGAGCTATGAGGGAGGGATTAACTTGTGATAAAGGTCAATGTCAAGAAAGGGTCAATAAAAATGGGAAAGAAATAGTAAAAATTTGTGATTTTAAGCCTACAATTAAGCAAGTTGAGGATAATGTACAAGATTCCTTATCTTGTCACTATTATTTACAAAAATATGATGCGCTAGTTTCAAAGCATTCGTTGTGGAATTACCATGCATTTTTTACAATAATGAAATATAACAAAAAATTATTTGCTGATTATCTTGATAGAAAAGTCACTGTATTTGATGAAGCTCATAAAATTGAGGATCAAATAATACAATTTATTGGATTTGATATTTTTGCTGGGCAGGTTGATGAATGTAATCTAAATCCCGATAGATACAATTTTACCGATTTAGATTCAATGATTCAACTTACTGATGACATTGCATTTTCCTATGCAAAAAAAATTAAAGACGTTAAAGAAAGCCCTGTATTTCAAAATAATCCTGATTTTGAATTAATTACAGGATTAGAAAGACGATATGATAGGGCTGCTCAGGCAAAAATTGACATTATTGCAGATAAAGATAATTTCATTGTCAATGATCCTGTTAAAGATATCAATGGTAATTTTAGAACTATTTCTGTAAAACCTATTGATGTTTCAAAATTTGCACATGAATTTTTTGATACAGAATATCAAATATTCATGTCTGCAACAATTGATAAATCTAGTTTTTGTGAAAATATGGGTTTAGAAAAAGAGGATGTTGCATTTGTTGATACTAAAAAATCCCCTTTTCCAATGGAACACCGTAAAATTGATCTTCTAAATATTCGAAGATTAAGTTATGGTTCCACTGAAGAAGATGAATTAGAAGTGATAAAAACAATGGATAGAATTTTAGATGAACATTCTGATGAACGTGGATTAATTTTAACTTCTTCTATTCCAAGATGCCATAAAATTATTCGATACTTGTCTCCAAAAAACACTAAACGAATTAGACTTTGTCATAGTAAAAACAAAGACGATAAAACACAAGATGAAGTAATTTCTGAACATTCCTCTGATCCTACGAGTGTCTTACTTTCATCATCTCTGTGGGAAGGAGTTGATTTGAAGGATGATCTATCTAGATTTCAAATTATTGCAAAAGTACCATATCCAAATTATACTGAAAAACGAACAAAGGCAAAAATGAATAAATTTCCTCTATGGTATACTTCTCAAACCTTGACTAAATTATTACAGGGATTCGGACGTTCAATTAGAAGTGATGATGATTGGGCACAAACATATGTTCTTGATACTGCTGTAAATAATGTATTTTTTAAAGCCCAACAAATGATTCCTAAGGCTTACTATGATGTTTTAGGTATGGATGAACTGTAGATATTTTTTTAAAAAAAATTTTTGATTTTAATTATTTAATTTACATAAATTAATTCGTCTTAATTATTCTGCACAGTAATTGTAAATGGAGTAATTAATCCAAAATTTCTTGTAAATGTGGGTATTCTTCTATCCAAAATTTCTGATTTATGCATTCCCATTCCCATAATACAAATGGCTCATTGTCTAATTCCAAATTATTTTCATTTAATATTTGAATTTCATTTTTGATATTTTGAATTTCTGATTGTTGATCAGATAGATATTGTAAACGATGTTCTACCTCAAATATTCTTTCTTCTATAACAACTTCAAAATATGATTGAGGTCTTGACTCCATTGCACCTGCACATGTATATTCAATTATTTCGTTATATTGCAATTGTAATTCATCCATTCTCAGATTTGCATCAAATTTGACAACTTCATCTAAATCTATAATTTCTTCCTCATCTAGTATTGCTATTTCCTCATCTGTTGGATTTTCAGTTTCTTCTATTTTATCATCAAAAATTACTGCAAAAACAACTCCAATACAGCTAATTATCGTTAATCCTAGGAGGGTATTTTTCTTCATTAAATGTTTTAATCTATTTGCCAACTTAAGGCTTTTCTAAATTTCTGTAATGATATCATTTTTAATTTCAGTATTGATGTTTACTTTTTTAATTGTTCACTGGCATAATATTCTAGACAATTAGGAATCCATGCATGTATGAATAATGCAATACTCATTTTCATTGCTCTTTTCCAATGATGTGTATATGATACGTTATTATTCTCTAAGTGCTTCATGAATCAATTCTACTTTGCTCTTATTTAATACTTTAGTTATACTTAATTTTAGTATTGTTATATTAAGTAATACTAATAATTTAGTCATAAACATAATGCTAACATTTTGAAATTATTTTTAGTAGATATGCTAATTTTATATGGAATAATTTAATTTGATTATTTTTATGAATTAGCAGATGTAATTGCACCATGTGCAGCTGAACCTACAAGTGTTGCATATTTTGCAAGAGCACCTGTTTTATAATTGGGTTCGGGTTTACTCCATTGAGTTCTTCTATTTTCTAATTCTTCTTCAGATACATGAAGATCAATAATGTTAGTTTCAGTATCAATTGTAATTTTATCTCCATTTTTGACTAATCCAATTGGACCGCCAACATATGCTTCTGGTGCAACATGTCCTACCATGAATCCCCTTGTGCCTCCAGAAAATCTACCATCTGTTACCATTGCCACTTTTTTTCCTAATCCTTGTCCTACTAATGCTGCAGTAGTTGCTAACATCTCCCTCATTCCAGGCCCCCCTTTTGGTCCTTCATATCTAATTACAACTACATCTCCTTCATCAATTTCACCTTTTGATACTGCATCAAATGCATATTCTTCTCTATCGTAAACTTTTGCACTTCCAGTAAATTTTGTCATATCTACACCAGCTGTTTTAATTACAGCTCCTTCTGGTGCTAGACTTCCTTTTAGAACAACTGCAGTGCCAACTTCATGTAGGGGATTTTCAATTGATCTAACAATATGCTGTTCTGTATCTGGTAATTTTATTGAGTTGAGGTTTTCTTTTATTGTTTTTCCAGTAATTGTTATGCAATTTTCATTGAGTAACCCTTTTTCAAGTAATTTTTTTAATACAAATGGGATGCCTCCAATTTTATCTAATGAATTCATTACATAATTTCCACCTGGCTTCATATCTGCTAAATGAGGTGTTTTCTTCCTAATTCTTTCAAAATCGTCATATGTTAAATCAATATTTACTTCATTTGCAAGTGCAAGTAAATGTAATATGCCGTTAGTTGAACCTCCAACAGAGTTTAACATCATGATTGCATTTTCAAATGCTTCAAAAGTTAAGATTTCTTTAGGTCGGATATTCATTTCTAAAAGTTTAGCACATGCAATACCTGAATCATATACCATTTTATTTCGTCTCTCATCTTCTGCTGGTGGACTTGCACTTCCAGGTAATGCTAAGCCTATTGCTTCTGAAATTGAAGCCATTGTATTTGCAGTAAACATTCCTCCACATGATCCTGCATTTGGACATGCTACATTTTCAATATTTTTTAAATCCTCTAGTGATAATTTCCCTGCATCATAAGCGCCTACTGCTTCATAGACATCTACAACTGTGAGTTCTTTCCCATCTAACATTCCTGGCATAATTGTTCCGCCATAAACAAATACTGATGGAATGTTTAATCTTGCCATTGCCATCATTGTTCCAGGTAAGCTTTTATCACATCCTGCAATTCCCACCAATGCATCGTATTGATGTGCTCTAACCATTAATTCAATTGAATCTGCAATTACTTCTCTAGATATTAGAGATGATTTCATACCTTCATGCCCCATGGCGATTCCATCACTAACTGCAATCGTTGAAAATTCTCTAGGAGTTGCACCTCCATCTGTTACTCCTTTTTTAGCTTCTAAAGCTAATTGGGGCAGATGGATGTTACAAGGTGTTGCCTCATTACCTGTATGACACACCCCTATGAATTGTTTAGATAAATCATTATCATTTAATCCCATAGCCTTGTACATGGCTCTATGAGGTGATCTAGCAGTACCTTCTACAACATTTCTACTAGATATTTCCATAATAGATAATTTTCAAATTAGTATAATTTAGACTTTACAGATGAGTATGAGTGTTGATTGTTCAAAAAGAATTAGAAATGATTTAACAAATCCAAAAATAAAAAAACAAGCCTAAAATCAAAATACTATAAGTGCTCTATTTACTCACAGTATTTGTAATTTTTAGGAGTGTTTTGTATCCAATCAATTGTGATTGTATTGCAAAAAATTGAGGAAACATGACAATTTTTTGCATTTCTCTATTGATTCCAAGCATGAATTGGGTATCATAAACTACGATCTAATGTAGATCGTTAATTTTGTTTGATTCTTTACATATTTCATATCGATCTGAAATGGGTTAGAAATTATTCTAAATTTCATTATCTAATTGAAAAATATTCTTCTGTTGATCTTTTCTTTTGATTTTATCCATATTTTTTCTTATATCATAACCCTTAAGTTGAAATAAAATTTAGCTATTTTATGTTGTTCACAATTCATAAATTGAAATGTGATAATGGTCATGCTACAAATGCTGTTGTATTAGAGGGAGATACTCTTGAAGAAACATTGAAAAAATTTACGCTTAGAAGTAAGTGCAAGAGCTGCTGTTTACCTTTACACAAATCTTGATTTTTTTAAAATAACTCTTAATTAAAAATTCAGAACGTCAAAAGATAGATAATTTTTATTTGAAATTTCTGTGGTGTGCTAAAGTCCAACCAATTACCTATCTGAGGTTCTCATGACATAATATTTGATAAATAATAAAAATTGTTTGTACATTAAAATTAACATTTGTTTGTTTTTTTCTTATTATTCTAATGATAATTAAGAAACTAATTCATCATAGTTATTTTCAATAATTCATTCATGAAATGGGTGGATGATGATATAATTTACAATGATATTCTTAATTTAGAAAAGGATATTTTACATATTGAAGAAACATTAGTTGAATTTCTTAACTTAAAATATGAAGAAGGAATTAAAAAATCACTTCATCAATTAGAATCAAATTTAAGATATTTGAGTATCCTTGCTAATGGTGCCCCTATAAATAAAAATGAGGATAGAAAAATTATGGATTTTTTAAGAACACATTATGATTATTTACAAAAATTATCTGTACCTGCATGATTTAAGATACTAGTTTCAAATAATCTCCCTTCAGTTTAAATTGAAAATATATCGTGAGAAAATATGGAAGAAACATCAAAAATCGAACAAAAAGCTCTTGAATGCCCTGTTTGTAAAAGTAACAAAGCAATGATTGCAGGTGAGAATGTTAAACTTGGTGGAAAATTTGAAGATAAGGAATTTTTAACAACTGAATTAACTGTTTTAAAATGTACCAAATGTGGATATTACATGTTCTTTGATAAAATGGCTCAGTTTACTACAAAAGATAAATCTTAAGAATTTATTTTCTAATTTCTTGATTATCTAATTGGTTCAAATATTCTTGAATTTGTTCATTTGTTTCTCCACCAAATGTGATTAAGATTTTATCATCTTCAACAATTTCATATTCTCTGATGTCTGAGACTGATTCCCCATTGATAAAATATTTTAAAGAATATTCGTCATTTGTACAGAATTGTTTTCCATCTGGGAATATGTAACATTGATCATCAAGTCCTATTGATAGTGAATTGAATAGGTATTCTAATTCAACACCTGTCGCATGTTTGTGAATTGTTGATCCATCTCGGGATTCAAAATGTATCCAAGGGGATTTTATCTGATAAGCTGGTGCTGAGAAATCAAATTCATCGCCAAATATTTTCACTAAAATTCCTGCATGTGAGTGTTCACTTCCCAATGCACCTGCATTTTCTGGTCCTCCTGGGGCTTCAACTGTCATTGTTAAAAACAAATATCCTGCATATCCTACAATTACTGCAATTACTGCTAGTACACCTACTGCAATTAGAGTTTGTTTTCTTTTCTCAGCTGAGTGTTTTGTGGCATAATTGTCACGTTTAATTTCACGCTCTTTTCTATCTTTTCGACCCATGAACGTTCAAACTCTGAAATTACCCCTATTAAAGATATAATACAAACAATAAATAAAATTGAGAAATATGCTTCAATATGACTTGTATTTTTTGTGATATATTAGATGGAAATCGTGAAGCCCATATGATATATGAGGATAAAGATCATGTTGCCTTTTTAGACAAATATCCAATTGATGATGGGCATACTTTGGTAATTCCAAGAATACATCACGAAAGAATCACTGATATGGATTCAGATAATGTTGGAAAAATCTTTTCGCTAGTACCTAAAATTGCAAAAGCCGTATTGATAGGATCAGGTGCAGATGCGTTTAGTTTAGCACAAAATAATGGTAAAGCAGCTAAACAAATTATTCCTCATGTTCACATTCACATTATTCCTAGATATAATAATAAAGGAACAGTATGGACAAAACGTCAAATTCCTAGTGATGATGTATTATCTGAATTAGCAGCAAAAATTAGATCTGCTCTTATTTAGTATGACCTGGATTATATCTCAAAATTGCACCAATTTTTCCCAGACTTGCAAGCATGTTTCCATGTTCTGCGCTGCCAGAAATAACTTCTAACTGGGATCCTGCTTTTGCAGCAATAATCTGTAAATAATCTACAATATCTTGTTCATTAACTTCCATATCCATGGCTTTACATTCTGGACAAGGATTGTTTTTGTATTCTGTTTTTTTTGGAATTACAAGTGGTCTTTCTACAATATCTTCTTGAATGTGCTTACAGCGTCTACATACAGCTTCTACTCTGTGTAAATTTGTATTATCTGTAATGAGTAATATTTTAACAACATTATTTTTTAAAAATTCTATTACTTCTTGTAATCCATATGCTCCCTTCCCTGTATTTGTGTTAATTTCTCTAAACAAATCTTCAATCATTTTTTTCTCTTCAACTAATCTAAAACTTCCTAAGATGTCGGCTGATTTTGCAAATGCTTCTCGAATGCCTTCAGAACCTGAATAACTAGCATCAATTGTATTGATAATGTTATTTTGTAATCTATACTCTAAATAATTTCCATTAATGAAATCTTCTTTGGTTGGGCCTGGACCTGATATTATTAGTCCCTTTACAGGATAAATATCGATAAAATATTCTCTAGTTGTTTGAGCTACTCTGTTGTAAAAATAACTTAATTCCATTTCTCTTAATTTTTGGAATCTTTTTGCAGATTGCCCACCTTGTCTATGTTTTCCTGCAACTCCTGAACCTGTTTGAGATAAAACTTCAATTTTATCCCCATGAAGTAAACCCCATCCTGCATCTTTGGCATCTATTGCTAAAAATCCAATTAAATTGTCATCTTTTAGCATATCTTTTAGAATGTCAACATGGAAATGATCATCACATCGATATAGATATTGATTCAAATCTTTTGGAGGTTCAATTTCCCATGCAGTAACAACTTCGCTTCCTAAGGGACCTCCTTCTTCTTGCGGTAATGCTCCACAAAAAATAACTAGTCCTTTTTCTGGTGTTTTTTTGTACATTTTTAATTTTTGAACAACTTTGCCTAAAGAATCAACAACATGTGATCTTGTCAAATCTGACTTTATGTTATCTGCTGTTCCTTGTTCTTGTTGAAGTGAACCAATAATCTCATGAAGTTGTTTTCCTTTTGGAATATATACTGTAATTAATTCAGTACCTCTACCAGTTTTTTTGGATAATTCTTCTAATGTTTTTCTGATTTTATAGAGTTTGACTGAATCCTGTTTTTCTATATTGATCTTAACCATTCATTGATTGTCTTTATCATCGGATATTAATCCATATTGATTCAATTTTTAGTCTTCAAATTAGAATTCATCAAAAGTTTTTAAAAATACTTCTAATGGTTGATTTCCACGAATTTTAATCATTTTTTGATCATTGAATACTAAAAAAGACGGAGTTGCATCAATTCCAATTTCTTTTCCAAATTCATAAAGTAAATCTACTTTATTTTCATATTTGTGATCATCTAAACATTTGTTAAATTTTTTTAAATCTAGATCAACTGTTTCAGCAAATTTATCTAGTGATTCCCTTGTAATCCAACCTGTTCTTTCTCCTCCCCAATTCTTGTAAAGTTCATCGTGATATTTCCAATATTTTTCTTGATCTTGTGCACAATAAGATGCCTCAGCAGCTAATTTTGAATCAACTCCATTTAAGGGAAAATCTTTAAAAATTATTTTTACTTTTCCAGTTTTAATGAAATCTTCATTGATTATGTCTAGTGTATTTTGATGGAATTTGTAGCAAAATGTACATTGATAATCCCCCCATTCTACGATTGTAATTGGTGCATTGATACTGCCCATAAATGGTGATCCATTTTCAATTAGTTTTGTTGATGTTAATTTTTCTGAATTATTTGAATCAACTCCATATTCGCTAAGAACTCCTCCTACCAAAACTCCGATCATAATTGGTATTGCTAAATAATATAATTTCATAATTTTTATTTCATTTTTAATTCTAAATATCTTCGTTAATTTTTAATCCTAAAATTTCAACTTCCAGTTTATGTGTTATTTTGTTAACTCACATGCCGATCAGAATGACAATTTAGAATTAATTTTTAAAATAACGTTATCAAAGAACATAAATACATTCAACAAAATGTAGTTTTGATGTCTAAAGTACAACAACTTAATGTATCAAAAACAAGCGTATCAAAAATTGCAATTTTGGCATTAGCTATTGTATTTGCAGCAGGATTATTTGTTGTAGGATTTGATCAAGGGCATATCTTTAGTTTAGTATATGGTGAACAAGCATTCATTGATCTTACTATCCATGAACTAACTCATGATATGAGACATGCAGCAGGATTTCCGTGTCATTAACATTAATTTTACTCTTCCAACTTTTTAAAATCAAAGTATTCTATTAATTACTGGAATATCATTCATAATTTATGAAGAGTGTTCTCTTTATTGTAATTGTTTTAATTTCAGGTGCACTTGCAGGTACAATTCATGGTGTAGTTAATTTTGCAATTGTTGAACCATACCTTGATCAGGCAATTGGTATTGAAAATCAGAGTCTTTTTGCATCTGGTGAAGAAGAGAATACTGCACAATTTTGGGCAGAACATGAAAGTTATAGGATTTGGCAAAAAAGCGGTCAGGTTTTAGCTGGAATGATTTTGGGAATTGCCATGGGTTCCTTATTTGGAATTGTATATGCATTATCTAGAAATTCTTTACCTGGAAAAAACGATGTAACCAAATCAATAATCCTTGCAGGAATAATGTGGATTACAATTTACTTAATTCCTTTTTTGAAATATCCTGCAAATCCTCCTACTGTAGGTGATGGTGAAACTGTTGCGCTTCGAGCAATTTTATACATTTCATTTATTTTAATTTCAGGATTTGGAGCATTTACCTTTTACAAATTATCTAAGAAATTTCAAAATAATAAAAAATATTTAGGATTATTTGGTTATGTTGTTTTTATTGTGATTGCATTTTTTGTAATGCCAGAAAATCCAGATCAAATAACTGCTCCGATGAATTTGGTTAATGAATTTCGATTAATGTCTATTTTAGGAGTGTCCTCTTTTTGGGGTTCAATAGGAATTATCCTGGGAGTATTTTGGAAAAAATTTGAAAACTCTGATGCTCCTTCATCATAAATTTATTATTCGTTCTTGTTCTACAGAATCAGAATGAATATTCTGTTTAAATAGATAAGATGTTTTATCAAATCCATGTCCAGACGACTTACATTACCTCAATTAAAAAAATATGACATTGGTCAAAAAGTAATTGAAGCATTGGCAGATTCCGAATCTAGAGCAATTTTATTTTCTATTGTAAAAAAAGGTAATACTGCATCAGAACTTTCCATTAAACTAAAAATTCCGCTTAGTTCCGTTTACAAAAAATTATCTGATCTTGAAGAATTAACCTTGATTAAAGTTGAAAAATGGATGATTTCTGACAAGGGTAGAAAGTATAAGGTCTATAGAAGTAGAATAAAACAGGCTGAAATTTCTATAAAAAAGCCTGAACCAGTTTTAATATTGGTATCTAATTAGATAGTTTGTGTCAAAACGAAATATAATTCAATTATCTGAGTTTGATATTACTCAAAAAATCATCGAATCATTAAGTAATGTGTGTACACGTTCAGTCTTATTTTCAGTCAAAAATGAATCTAAAGATGTCATGCAAATTGCAGATGAATTAAAAATATCCATTTCAACTGTTTACAAAACACTATCTACATTAGAAGATCTTGCATTAGCTGAAATTGACAGATATGTGATTTCTCCAGAAGGCAAAAAAATTAAACTTTATCGTAGTAGAATTGGAAAAGTGGAAATAACATTGGATGATCTTGAACCAACTCTAATGTTACATCCTAATGATTCTAAAAATTAATTAGATTTTTTTTCAGACTTTAATGGTATTTGATTACAACTGCCACAACCATTTTTTCTTGTACCAAACCAAATTAATGCTGATGGTAATAATAGATAAAGTAGCATGGCATTTTCAAAACCTAATAGTTCTTTATTTTCTAAAAGAATTCCTGAAAATATTATTGCTGCAGATGAAACTAACCCTACTGCTGAAATTTTATTGATTTTATCTTTTAGTCCCATTTCATATCTCTTCTATGTAGTAATTTTATCTAGTTCATTTTTTTCTGTCGCTATTTTTATTTCTCTTGCAATTCTTTTACCCATACTCATATTTTCATTAAATAATAATGAGTAGTAGGGAGAACCATCCATGTAGATGTTGGTTCCAGCAACAATTCTTGCTGAAAATTCAAATGATGTAAATTTTGCATTTTCATCATAAACTCCTTCTATACAAAATGGACCATTCATGCCTGGAGAGACAACTC
>Ga0209362_1001916_pt1 | contig 15954 bp, 15 predicted proteins | sample SaaInlV_165m_DNA_FD_184680 | JGI IMG/M metagenome (GOLD analysis project Ga0209362, IMG submission 184680) | Marine microbial communities from expanding oxygen minimum zones in the Saanich Inlet - Saanich Inlet SI037_S3LV_110m_DNA (SPAdes)... | ecosystem: Environmental > Aquatic > Marine >...
GTAGGACCTGCTATTCCAACGTTATTAATTAAAGCATCAATTTTTTTATTTTTTTTTTTAACTTTTTCAAAGAAATCAGAAACTTGATATTCATTAGACGCATCACAAAGATAAGCAAATAATCTTTTATTTCTTAATGGATGTTTGTTTAATTTGTTAAGAGATTTACTGTCTATATCACAAAGATAAACATAAGCTCCTCTTGAAAGACAAACTTTTGCTGTTGCTAAACCTATTCCAGATGCTCCTGCAGAAATTATAATTTTTTTATTTTTTAATGATTGATTAACCATCAATTAAGATTTAGTTAAGGATGACTGAAGTTCTTTATTAGTTATATATCCCTTAGTGTTTCCACTCTTATCCACCACTTCACAGTTAGCATTTGTACAAACTATTTGAGGTAAAAATTCTTCAATAAATTGATCTTCGTGCACTTTAATTAAATTTGATTTATCAATACCATTAACTTCATTTACTTTTTTCATAATAATTTTTGCCTTTATAACCTTCGCTCTATTAACGTCTTTAACAAAAGCTTTTACGTAATCATCTGCAGGATTCATTATAATATCTACCGGAGTTCCAACTTGTACTAATTTTCCCGCATTTAAAATTCCAATGTGATCACCCAATCTTAAAGACTCATCAAGATCGTGAGTAATAAATACAATTGTTTTTTTTAACTCAGATTGAAGACTCATTAATTGTTTTTGCATGTCACTTCTAATTAATGGGTCAAGGGCACTAAATGCTTCATCCATTAACATGATGTCAGAGTTAGTTGCTAAGGCTCTTGCTAAACCAACACGCTGTTGCATTCCACCAGATAATTGATTTGGAAATTGATTTTCAAATCCATTAAGACCAACAGCCTCAATTTTTTCCATTGCAATTTTATCTCTATCATCCTCTGTTTTACCTTGCATTTCCAAACCGTAACCAACATTTTGCATTACTGTTTTGTGTGGGAACAAACCAAATCTTTGGAATACCATACTGATACGGTTTCTTCTCCAATCCATTAGTTGCTCAGAATTACATTGCATTATATTAGTACCATCAATAATGACCTCTCCTTCTGTTGGATCTATCAATCTGTTTAAATGTCTAATTAGAGTGGACTTACCTGAACCTGATAACCCCATACATACAAAAGTTTCACCTTCTTCAATTTTTAAAGAAACATTATCTAAACCCACGGTATGTCCAGTTTGTTCAAGAACTTCATCTTTAGTAGAACCATCCCTAACCATTTGCATTACTGAATCTGGCTTATTGCCAAAAATTTTATAGATATTATTAATTTCTATTTTTGACATTATTTTTTTTCTTTCTTGCTTGGGGAGTTTCTTTCTTGAAGAGTTTCACCGTAAGATTGGGTAATTCTATCCAAAACAATTGCTAATAATACAATTGCTATTCCTGCTTCGGCCGCTCTACCTACATTTAATTGTTGAAGACCTAGAAGCACCTCATCACCCAAGCCTCTAGTTCCAATCATTGACGCTATAACAACCATAGATAATGCCATCATTGTACATTGGTTAATTCCTTGCATAATATTAGGAAGCGCTAATGGAATTTGAACTCCCCATAATTTTTGTTTTTTAGAAGCTCCAAAAGCATCTGCGGCTTCAGTTACTTCTGTATCAACCAATCTAATACCTAAGTCTGTCAATCTCACCAATGGTGGTACTGCATAAATAAAAGTTGCAATAATAGCTGGCACTGCACCTAGACCAAATAACATTATTCCTGGAATTAAATAAACAAAAGCAGGAATGGTTTGCATCAAATCTAGTATAGGAAGAATTTTTTCTCTAACTCTATTTGCTCTAGACATCCATATTCCTATTGGTACACCAATAACAAGACATAAGAATATACTTATTAACATAATAGAAGTTGTTTCAATTGCTTTATCCCAAAAACGTGGGTGTAAGAAACCGATAAAAAATGTGCAGAAACCAACAGCAACAGTAGTTTTAATTTTTTTTCCACTTGCAAAATAAGCAAGTATTACAACACCAATAATTACTAAAGGCCACGGAGCTTGAACTAAAAAGTTTTTCAGGCCCATTAACATCGCAAGCAAAACATTATTTATCGCTTCAAAGATAAAACCATAATTTTCATTAAGAGCTTTAAACCATTTATTAATCCATGGCATTAAAGGCAAATCTAACCATTTAGGCCAGTTACCCAGCCACGATAAATCAGTAAATAATTCCCCAATAGTTTCAGGTTTTCTTTTTGATGAACTATAACTTGAAATTAACATCCATATAAAAATTCCCAATAATCCTAGATTAAATAAATTTTTTTTATCTTTAAACATATGTATGATTTTCTTCCTTTAAAGAAAGAGCCCCGAAGGGCTCTTCCAAATTATTTATAACCAAAGATTAAAGCGCTGCTTTTACTTTTTTAGCAACACCAGCAGGAACCCATTTAGTCCAATCTGAATTTGATTTTAAGTATTCTTTAGCAGTTAATTCCATATCACCATCTGACTCATCTTCGTAGAAGGCTAACATTTTGTTAACTGTTGCAGTTGGTATTGTGTACTGCTCTAAGAACTTAGTTTCTGCAGGATGAGCTTTAGCCCATTTAGTTAATACAGATTTAGTTAACGCCATATCTCTGTATTCACATGCACATGATTTAGTATATGCATCTGGACCATCAGCTTTGATTTTTTCTACAACTACTGACATGTCGTCCCAACATTTTTTGCTGAACTTAGGTTCTTTTAATCTAACTAGATCAACTTTACCCATTAAGCCAGTTGGTGCCCAATAATAAGTAAAGATAGGTTTTTTCTTTGCAAAAGCACCTGCAACTGCAGCATCTAATGCTCCACCTGAACCTGGATCAAAGTTTGTATATAAGTCAGACAATCCGTACTCGTGTAATTTAACAAGGTTTACCGAATAACAAGTCCAACCTGATATACAACTAGTTAATCTTCCTTTTGAAGGGTTTTCTGGATCTTTAAATAGCGCAGCTATTTTAGGATCTTTCATGTCCTCAACACTTTTTAAGTTGTATTTTTCAGCTGTAGTTTTATCTACGTAGAATGCTTGTTGAGAATCCGGAGTATTAACACCAATATTTTTGATGATACCTTTTGCTTCAACAGGCTCGTAGTTAGCTATGATGTTGTCATACCAAACTTCAGTAATAACATCCAATTGACCATCATAGTGAGCAGCCATAATTGGAGTTGTACTTCCTTTTGTTACAGCAACTTCGCAGCCGTATCCTTTTTCAAGAATAAAAGAAGTAATTGCAGTATGAATATTTGCACTACTCCAGTCAAAATCTCCCAATCTAGCTTTACAAGCTGCATTCGCACTAGTTCCCACTAATGATAATGAAGATATAAAGAAAGCTGAAAGAACTAATCTTTTTAGAAACTTCATATTGTCTCTCCCTTAAGTTAAGTTTTAATGTAGATAGTTAATAATGTATGGGTTCAAAATACAAGTTACTTTTTTATAAATACAACTTTAAAGTGCATCGAAAAGAGTATAAAAGGGAATAATCATTAGGGATGCTAAGTATTAAAAAAATAGAAAAAAAAAAGTCAAACCTAAATATTGAATGGAGTGACGGAGAAAAAAGTAATTTTAACTATTTTTGGCTAAGAGATAATTGTCCAACAGCACACGACAAAGACTCCAACCATAGAATGTATAATATTCTTGAAGCCTCAAAAGATTTAACTGCTGAAGAATCAAAAGTAAATAAAGACGGAAAGTTAGTAGTAAAATGGAGTGAGGGAAATCATACAAGTTATTATGATCCAAAATGGCTTAGAGAAAATTGTTATACATTAAAAAATAAACAAAAATTTATTTCACCATATCAATTATGGAATAGTTCTTTAGAAAAAAATTTAAAATCAATAACCGTAGATCATGATGAAATTTTGAATAGTGAAGAAGGTTTGTTAAAGTGGCTCGAGCTATTACACTTTAAAGGAATAGCAATTGTAAAAAATACTCCAGTTGAAAAGAAATCAGCTTTTCCAGTTCTAAATAGAATTAGTCATACAAGACAAACTTTTTTTGATACTCCTTTTGAAGTTATTAATATTCCAAAACCAAATAACTCTGCCTATACTGCGCATGCTTTAAGAAACCATATGGACTTACCTTGGTTTGAAAATCCTCCAGGTTATCAATTTTTACATTGCTTAGTTAATTCTGCAGAAGGAGGAAATTCTTCAGCAGTAGATGGTTTTGCTGTGGCTGATTATTTAAGAAAAAATGAAAAAGAAATTTTTGAAATTCTTGTCAACATACCACTTAAATTTAGAGACAAAGACTATACACAAGAAACAATTAGAAATTTTCATGCTTCTGCTATCACGCTAACTAAAGATGGGGATTATAATGATATAAGATTTAGTGTAGCAACTATGGATACTTTAGATTGTCATCCAGATATTATGGACAAAGTTTACAAAGCGCATCATACATTTGGTAATCTTTTACATGATGATAAATTTCAAATTAAGTTTAGATTAGAACCGGGTGATATTTTTTCATTTAATAACAGAAGAACTCTTCATGGAAGAACAGCCTTTAATCCAAACTCTGGTCATCGTCATTTACAAGGATATTATATAGACAGAGATGAGATTTTGGGAAGGCTAAACTTTTTAAAAAAATAAGTTTATAGATTTTCAAATATCAAATTATTATTTTTATTATATCTTATAAATTCTGATTTTGTTTTGATTGTATAATAATATTTTTCAATTTTTAAATTCTGGATATTTTTGTTTTTTAAATAAGATTTATCTAATATTATACAATTGATATTCTTATTATTTGATTTTTTTATTATCTTTTTAATACTTGTTGATTTCGAAAAAGATAATCCTATCTTTGTATTTCTTTTAATCTTCAATAAATTGAAAATATTCTCATGATTAAAGGAAATAAAAACACATTTTGTAAATTTTGATGTTTCTTTTAAGAGCTTTTTTAGAAGAGATTTTGAAAGGGATGGTTTGATTTCAATGAATAGGGGATACTTATTCTTTGATGACTCTAGCAAGTCTTTTAAGACTGGAACTGGTTCATTAAATTTATTACTGATTTCTTTAATCTTTGAATAATTAAGATTTTTTACACTTAGATTTTTTTTAAAAGCTCTTTTTAAAGTAAAATCATGAAAGCAAATAAATTGATCATCTTTTGTTGCATGTATATCTGTTTCTATCCCATAACCTTTTTTAAATGATTGTTTAAAGGATTTTAAAAGATTTTCTTTGTACTTTTCATTTACAATTCCTCTATGGATTAAATGCATAAAAAAAATAATTATATTTCATATCCTTTTTCTTCAGGTTCATTATCCTCTAATTCAGACGGAAAACCATTAGCTCTAAAATTTATATTGTTTAGGTCCTCCATTCTTTTAACAATCATAGATGACCATGCTCTTGAACCATACCTTTTTTGACCATCTTTAAATATTTTGACAATTAACGGAGAAATCTCCAAAGGTGCATTTAATTTTGTAGCTAAACTGTCAAATAGACCTGTATCTTTAAGAACAAGGTCCATCGTAAAATTAATGTTATATGAACCATTTAGAATTACTTGACTTTCAGTTTCATGAACAAAGGAATTACCAGAAGATACCGCTATACCTTTGTAAGCCTTTGTTAGATCTAAATTAGATTTTTTAGCTACTGTCCAAGCTTCTCCAAGAGCAACTAAATGAGCAGAAGCAAGATAATTTGTAATTACTTTCAAAATTGTAGCTGAACCAAGTTCTCCAGTATGTAGTATTTTTCTTCCCATTATAGTTAAGGCAGGCAAAATTTTGTCAAATGCAGCTCTTTTACCACCAACAAAAATTGCTATATTTCCTGTTGCTGCTCTATGACAACCCCCACTAACAGGTCCATCAAGAGGGATGGCCTTTTTTGCAATAACTTTTTCACCTAATCTTTTTATTTCAGCTTCATCAGTTGTGCTCATTTCCAACCAAATTTTATTTTTTGAAAGTCCATTTAAAATTCCATCTTTTGCCTCCATTACGTCAGCACAAATTTGAGGCGAAGGAAGACATGTAATAATTAAATCAACCTTTTTAGCTAATTCTTTTTCAGAACTTGCAGTTTTTGCTCCTGAGTCAATAAAGGGTTTAATTAAATCTTGGTTTAAATCCCTTACAGTTAAGTCAAATTTATTTCTTAATAAACTATTTGCTAATTTGCCACCTACATTTCCAAGACCAATAAAACCTACTTTCATTTTTTTTCCTCCTTATTTAGTTTTGGTAAAGACTATCATGATTACACCTATAATAATTATAGCACCACCTATAAATAATTCAGAAGTTGGTTTTTCTCCCAAAAGGAATATTGCAGCCAATAAACCTGTAGGAGGAATTCCCATTGTTACAATTGGTAAAACTTTATATAATGGATTATTTTTTAATACATAATAAAAACAACCATAAGTGATTGGTTGCATTATGAACCCAATATAGATTGCAATTATCCAGTGATCAAAACTCGCGTTTGTTTCCATCTATTAAAGCAGAAACACAAATCAATATTGGTCCAGAAAATAGTGCCAGCCAAGCAACAAGAGCTAATGGTTCTATTTCTTTACTTAATGGTTTAACGATAACTTGTCCAAGTGCCCAAATAGCAGAACCCAAAATAGTTAAAGTAATACCAAAAAACTTTCCATCCAAGTTAGGGGATCCAGTTAAAATATAAACCCCAATAAACGCAACACTTATTCCCGCCAATGCTTTGAAAGTCGGTTTTTCCTTAAGCATAAAATATGCAAAAATAACTCCAAAGGGTACTTCGGTTTGTACAATTAATACAGCAGCTGAAGCATCTATAAGATTTAAGCCTGTATATGTAATACTATATTGCAAAGTATTAGCGACTAATGATGCAATAAATATTTTTTTTAAATATCCTCTTGGTATTGGAAACCACCATATTAATATAGAGGCTGCAAAAATAAATCTTATACCCATTAAGAGAATAGGCGGAAAAGATTCAAAAGCAGGTTTTGCAACAACAAAACCAAAGCCCAAAAATAACGGAACTAACACAGCAATAAGGGAGTCTTTTAAATTCATGCTTTTTTAAATTTAATGATTATTGAAGAACATATGGTATATTCACTTTTTAAAAAATGAATTCAATAAAAATAGAACCTAAATATATTAGCAAATCAAACCCTAGAGTCGGCCTGATAGCTTTAGCTAGTGATTTTATGATTGAAAAAGACTTTATAAATGTGATCAAAGATAAAGAGATAGATTTTTTTGTTAACAGAATTGAATGTTACAACCCTTTAACTAATGAAAATTTAATAAAAATGTCACAAAAAGTAACCAAAGTTACAAAAGATATTCTTCCAGACCAAAAAATAGATTGTGTAGTTTATGGATGTACGTCGGGTACAATTGCAGCAGGATATTCTTCGATTGAAAAAAAAGTTAGATTAGCAAAGCCTGAAGCAAAATTAGTAACACCAAGTACAGCAGCTATTAAAGCTCTAAAAAAATTAAACATAGATAATATTTCTATATTTACACCTTATAGTAAAACATTAAATGATCAAGTAGTTGATTTTTTTAAAAAAGAAAATTTTAATGTTACTTCAAATTCTTATTTTGGTATTGAGTCAGATTTTGATATTGGAAAAGTTGATCAAAATTATTTATTTGAAGTTCTTTCAAAAATTGATTTAAAGGATGCTGATGCACTTTTTGTTTCTTGTACTGCTTTACCAGTCCTACCAATAATTGACAAACTTGAAAAAAAATTAGATAAAATTGTTTTATCTAGCAACCAAGCTTTAATTTGGGATACATTACAAAATATAGGAGAAAAAAATTCCATTAAGGGCTTTGGAAAATTGTTATTAGAAAACTAATTATGTTATTTACAAAAGAAGAATATAGAAAAAGATTAAAAAAAGTTCAAACCTCGATGCAAAAAAAAGGGATAGAGCTTTTAATTTCTCACGATACAGCTAATATGAATTATTTAACGGGGTATGACGCTTGGTCATTTTATTATGCGCAAGCTGTTATTGTACATGTTAATACTGATGAACCTTTGTGCTGGGTAAGAAAACAAGACGCCGGAGGCGCATACATAAAAACTTATTTAGAGAATGAAAATATTATTGAATATGATGAAAAATATATTCATACGTGGCCATTACATCCTTACGATAACCTTGTAGAGATTATTAAAAAAAGAAAATGGGATAAGCTTACTATAGGACTTGAAATGGATAGTCATTATTTTACAGCCTATTGTTATGAAAAAATTAAACAAGGTTTGCCTAATGCTAAATTAAAAGATTCAGAGAGATTAGTAAATTGGACAAGACTTGTAAAATCCTCTACTGAAATTGAATTAATGAAATCAGCTGCATTAATTTCAATAAAAGGAATGAAAACTGCAATTGAAGTTATAAAACCAGGTGTAAGACAGTGTGATGCTGTTGGAGAGATACAAAAATCATTATTCTATGGAACACCAGAGTTTGGAGGTGAATATTCAAGTATTGCAACGTTATTACCAACAGGAAAAGGAACTGCAGCTTCTCATTTAACAGCCACTCAAGATAAATTTGTTGAAGGTGAAGCAACAATTATTGAACTTTCTGGAGTTTATCGAAGATATCACTGTCCAATGGCTAGAACTGTTTTACTTGGTAAACCAGATCAAAAAAAGATTGATACAATGAACAGAACCAATGAAGCTTTACAAGCTGGAATTGATGCCGCAAAACCAGGAAAAACTGCAAATGATGTAGCGCAAGCCTTTTGGAAAATATTGGATAAATATGGAATAGAAAAAACATCTAGAACGGGTTACTCAATTGGAATTGGATATCCTCCTGATTGGGGTGAGCATACTTTAAATATATCAAAAGGAGATTTGACTGTTTTAAAACCAAATATAACTTTTCACATGATTGCAGTAATGCAATTTGGAAATTGGGGTGTAGAAGCATCTGAAGCAATACGAATAACTGACAAAGGGTGCGAGTTATTTTGTGATTTTCCTAAAGATTTGCACATCAAATAGTTGAAATAAAAAACCTTGATAATTTACTCAAGTAATGTTTTAAATTCCTGATGACTAAAAAAGATAGCTTTGTTAAATTCGAAAAAGTAGATAAGAGTTATGATGGAGAGATCTTAGTCGTAAAAGATTTAAACCTTGATATTCCTCAAGGAGAGTTTTTAACAATGCTTGGGCCATCTGGCTCAGGTAAAACAACTTGTTTAATGATGCTCGCAGGTTTTGAAACTCCAACTAATGGAGAGATTTATTTAGATGGAGAACCCATTAGCAATATCCCACCAAATAAAAGAGGAATAGGAATGGTTTTTCAAAATTATGCATTATTTCCACATATGACAGTTCAAGAAAATTTAAAATTTCCACTTGAAGTTAGAAAAATTCCAACAGATGAAATAGAAAAAAAAGTTGCTAATGCTTTAGCAATGGTTGAGCTACAAGACTTTGGAACAAGAATGCCATTACAATTATCAGGTGGACAGCAACAACGTGTTGCATTAGCCAGAGCGTTAGTATTTGAACCAAGATTAGTTTTAATGGATGAGCCACTTGGAGCGTTAGATAAAAATTTAAGAGAACAAATGCAATATGAAATTAAACATATTCATGAAAATATTGGAATAACAGTTGTGTACGTAACTCACGATCAAAGTGAAGCCTTAACTATGTCTAATAGAATTGCAGTTTTTAATGATGGAAAGATTCAGCAGATATCATCACCAGATGTTTTATACGAAAAACCTAATAGTTCCTTTGTTGCACAATTTATTGGTGAAAATAATCAATTAAAAGGAAAAGTTAAATCAATAAGTGGAGAAAATTGTATTATCACTTCAGACTCTGGAGAAGATATTAGTGCTTTAAAAGTTAACATTGATAATGTTGGAGATAATTCACTAATTTCATTAAGACCAGAAAGAGTTGCTATTAATTCTTCAGAAAAATTTGAGAATAATTTCGATGCAAAAGTTAAGGAACTAATTTACTTAGGAGATCATATTAGATCTAGAGTAGAAGTTTGTGGCAATGATCAATTCATAGTTAAGATTCCTAATTCTTATATGGGAGCTAATCTCAAAGAAGGAATGTCTGTTAAACTTTCTTGGAAAACTAGCGATTCTAGAGCCTTGGACCTAAAATAAGTCAAGTTAATCTAATAAAATAAATTAAAAAAAGGTTTTGCAGTAAGTAGCGAGATATGTTTTAATTTATTAATAAATAACTTAAGTTAATAACAATTAAATAGGGGAAAAATATGATTAAAGCAATCAAAGCCACATTCCTTGGCCTACTTTCATTAGCGCTAGTAACAACTGCCTATGCAGATCTTACTTTTGTATCTTGGGGTGGTGCGTATACTGCTAGTCAACAAAAAGGCTACATTAACGACTGGAATGGAAAAGTTACTGTTGAAAATTACAACGGTGGACTTGGAGAAATCAAAGCTCAAGTTGAAGCTGGTAACGTAACATGGGACGTTGTAGATATTCTACCGGACCAAGGTATTACTGGATGTGATGAAGGTTTGTTTGAGAAGATAGACAATAGTGCGTGGAAAGACGATTTAGTAGTTCCTGCAGTATCTGACTGTGTTGCTCCACAAATTTTTTGGGCTTACACAGCATTTTACAAAAAAAGTGCATTTCCTGGAAAAAAACCAAAAACCATTAAAGACTTCTTTAATGTTAAGAAGTTTCCTGGAAAAAGAGGAATACACACATGGGCAAATGCTACTATAGAAATGGCATTAGTTGCAGATGGTGTAAAAGCAAAAGATGTGTACAAAGTAATGAGCACACCTGAAGGAATAGATAGAGCATTCAAAAAACTAGATGAAATTAAAGATCATGTAGTATTTTGGTCTGCCGGTTCTAAACCACTTGAGCTAGTATCTAGTGGAGAAGTTGTTATGTCATTAGCATACAACGGAAGAATTGGTGCTGCTATCCTTCAAGATGGTAAAGACTTTGAATACATTTGGGATGCAACAGTTCTTGAACAAGAATATCTTGCAATACCAAAAGGCAGTAAAAATGTTGCTGAAGCACAAAAGTTTGTGCAACATGCTGCATCAGCTAAATCTTTAGCTGGTATTGCTAAGTATATTTCTTACGGACCTATGAGAAAATCTAGTATCGGTATAATCAAAAAAGGTGAACCTTGGTTTAATACTGGTGTAGACATTCTACCTCATATGCCGACATCTCCAAAAGTACTAAAAAGAGCTATTGTTGCTGACCCATACTGGTGGGCTGACAATGGAGCTGAAGTTAGTGAAAGATTTGGAGCTTGGAAAGGTAACTAATTATTTAGTTATTTTGTAAAAACAAATTAAAAAAGGCGAGATATTGATCTCGCCTTTTTTTTATTTTAGAATGACTTTATGAATCAGACTGTGTCAAAAGAAATATTAACTACAGATGGTATACCCTTAAAGGTTAGTTTAAAAAAGTCTGAGAGAAGAAATAAAATTAGAGCACTTTTATTGGTAGCACCACTTTTACTTTTTATACTTTTCACTTTTATAATTCCAATCGGTGATATGTTGACTAGAAGTGTAGATGATAGTTACATAAATACCGTGTTCCCAAAAACTTTTGAAGCTTATAAAAAATGGGATAAACAAGGAACTCCTCCAGAAGAAGTTTATAAAGAAATGTTTTTAGAAGTTAAAAATGGAACTGGATATCAGATAGGTAAAGCTAGTACCCGTATGAACTATGCTAAATCTGGTTGGAAAAGTTTACTTAAAAAGTCAAAAAGAAAATTTAAAAAAATTGGTGAAGATGAAGGTCCATTCAAAGAAAAAATGATTGAGATTGATAAGAAGTGGGCTAACGAAGATTATTGGAAAGCCATGGGTGAAATGATTGATGTTAACACCATGGGTTATTATTTAAATGCTGTAGATAAGAGATATGATTATGATAAAAATACAATTTCCCAACCAGATAATAGAAAAATTTATAATAAAACGTGGATTAAAACTTTTAAAGTAAGTGTCCTGGTAACTTTATTTTGTCTTTTGTTGGGTTATCCAATTTCGTATTTATTAGCCACGCTTCCACTTAAATACAGTAATTTACTTATGATATGTGTGTTATTACCTTTTTGGACATCTCTATTAGTTAGAATTGTAGTTTGGATGGTCATACTACAACAAAATGGTGTTTATAACGATCTCATGGTTGCAGCTGGTTTAATAGCTGACGATAACCGTTGGAAACTTATGTACAATCAAACAGGAACAATAATAGTAATGACTCAAATATTATTGCCATTTATGGTTTTACCCCTTTACAGTGTAATGAAAACTATTTCACCAAACTACATGAGGGCTGCACTTAATTTAGGAGCATCACCACTACATGCTTTTTGGAAAGTTTATATGCCAAATTCTATTCCAGGGATTAGTGCTGGTGGAATGTTAGTGTTTGTAATTGCTATTGGATATTTCATTACTCCTGAATTAGTTGGGGGTAAAGACGGACAAATGATAGGAAATTGGATTGGTTATCATTTGAAAACGACATTAAATTGGGGACTTAGTGCTGCTTTAGGAGGAATACTTTTAGCAATAATGACAGTCCTTTACTGGGTTTATAATAAATTAGTAGGTATCGAAAATATTAAATTAGGATAAAAAATGAATTTACCAAAGTATGCAACTCCAGGACAAAAAGTAGGTTATTACTCTTTCCTTACATATTGTGGTTTAGTATTTTTCTTTTTGATTGCCCCAATATTTGTGGTGCTTCCTTTATCATTTAGTGCATCACCTTTTTTTGAATTTACTAAAGAATTTTTAAATTTTGAAAAAGAGGCATATTCCTTAAAGTGGTATAAGCAAATGGTTGGAATATGTGGTGAAGAAGTAACAACAGTTTGTACAAATAAATGGATGTTAGGTACTAGAAATAGTTTTATAATTGGGATAGCTTCTACTTTTCTTGCAACAGGATTGGGAACGGTTGCAGCTTTAGGTTTGAGTAGACCTCATATGCCTTTTAAAGCAGCTATTATGGCAATATTGATATCTCCAATGATTGTGCCCTTAATTATTACTGCCGCAGGAATGTTTTTCTTTTATTCAAAAATAGGACTAACACATACTTACTTAGGTTTAATTTTAGCTCATACAGCTCTTGGTACTCCTTTTGTTGTAATTACTGTTACCGCTACATTAACAGGATTTGATACGAACTTAATAAGAGCGTCACAGAGTTTGGGTGCAGATACTATGAGAACCTTTTTTAAAGTGATTATGCCATTAATTCTTCCGGGCGTTATTTCAGGAGCACTATTTGCTTTTATTACTTCCTTCGATGAGGTTGTTGTAGTTTTATTTATTGGTAGTGTTGAACAAATAACAATACCAAAACAAATGTGGGCTGGTGTTCGTCAAGAAACAAGCCCAGTGATATTAGCTATGGCGACATGTTTAGTTATATTGTCAATTGGTTTGTTAACTGCAGTTGAAATGTTAAGAAGAAGAAGTGAGAGACTAAGAGGAATTAAGAACCGATAAATTTGATACTAAAATAAAATATAGTATAACAAGTTTCACTAAAAATTTATGAATATAAAAAAAGTTGTAGTTATTGGTTCAGGAACAATGGGTAGTGGGATAGCAGCACACCTTTGTAATGCCAATATTCCAGTCACACTACTTGATTTGAAAACTGAAATTAGTGAAAAGGCCAGAGACAAAATTCATAAATCAAAACCTCCTCTATTGCTTGATAAATCAAAGATAAACAACATCAAAGTTGGTAATATTTCAGACAATTTTTCAGAAGTAAAAGAAGCAGACTGGGTAGTGGAAGCTGTTGTTGAAAGAATAGATATTAAACATGATATTTATAAAAAAATATTTATGGAAAGAAAAAAAGGTGCAATAGTTTCTTCAAATACCTCATCTATACCTATTAAAGTCTTATCTGAACATTTATCGGAAGAAGAAAAAAAAGATTTTTGCATTACTCACTTTTTTAATCCAGTTAGATACATGGGGTTATTAGAGATAGTTAAAAATGAGAATAATGATTTAGAAAAAATAAACTCTTTAAAAAATTTTTGCGAAACGGAACTTGGAAAAGGTGCAATTATTTGTAATGATACTCCAGGATTTTTAGGAAATAGAATAGGAGTTTTTGCAATGCAAGTCGCAATGACTGAAGCTTTTAAAATGAAACTTAGCATAGAAGAAGCAGATGCAATTTTTGGACGACCAATGGGTATACCAAAAACAGGTGTGTTTGGCCTTTATGATTTAATTGGCATTGATTTGATGGCTGATGTTTTAAAAAGTTTTAATAAAGAATTATCAGAAAATGACCCCTTCCAAATAGTTGCAAAAGAAATTCCTTTAATAAAAAATTTAATTGAAACTGGATATACAGGCCGAAAAGGTAAGGGAGGATTTTACAGAGTTAATAAAACTGGCGAATTTAAAGTTATGGAAGCAATTAATCTTGAAACTGGAGAATACTCAGCAAGTAAAAAGATTAATATTAAATCAGATAAGGTGGATCTTAAAAAATTAATCTCAAGAGAAGACAAATATGGTGAATATGCTTGGTCTGTTATTTCTAAGATTATTAAATATGCTTCCTCTTTAGTTCCATCAATTACAAAAGATTTTAATGATATCGATGAAGCAATGAGATTAGGTTTTAACTGGACTAAAGGTCCATTTGAAATGTTAGAAGAAATAAGTGTTGAAACTTTTTTTGATAAGATTGATGATTTTAAAGGAAATAATTTTTTAGAAGATCTATTTCAAACTAAAAATCAGGATTTTTACGGAACAAGACAAAAATATACTGAAATTGAAACATTTGGAAAAGTCAAAAAAAAAGCATTAATTGTAGATGGAAATAATTCGGCTCAGATATACAGATTTAATGATTATAATATTGTTGAGTTTACCACTAAAGCAAATGCACTGGACTATGATTCTATGAATGCTTTGAAAAAAGCAACTGACAAACCATTAATCATAATAAATGAGAGTATGCAATTTTCAGCTGGAGTTAATTTGAGCTACACGATGGATTTTGCAAATAAAGGAGATTTCAAATCTATAGAAAAATTTATTAAATATTTTCAAGAAACCTGTAAGCACTTAAAATATTCAGATTATCCTGTCGTTTCAGCACCGTCAGGTCTAACTCTTGGTGGTGGATTTGAAGTTATGGTTCAAAGTAATTTTGTAGCCTCGCATACAAATATTGTAGTTGGATTAGTAGAAACGATAGTTGGATTAATACCAGCAGGTGGAGGCTGTAAGGAAATGTTGGCTAGATGGCTTGATACAGATGAAGCTAAAAAAAACCCTCATTATGCTCCTTTAAAAGTATTTGATATTATTGGTTATGGAAGAACGGCAACCTCACCAACTGAGGCAGAACCTATGAAATATTTGAAAGCCGAAGATAAAAAGATAATGAATAGAAATAGTTTGTTAGAAATTTCAAAAAAAATATTAGATAATAACAAAGAATTTAAAATCCCGTCAGAAACAAAATTTAAACTACCTGGAAAAGAAGTTTTAATAGAAATGAATAAAATTTTAGAAAAACTTTATAATGAAAAAAAAATTCGTGATCATGGTGTAATTGTTGCAAAAGAGTTAGCGCATGTTCTAAGTGGAGGAGACACAACTATTGATAAAACTTTATCAGAAGATGATTTATTTAAACTAGAATTAGATGCCTTTATGAGGTTGATTGAAACAAAAGAAACTCAAGACAGAATCAAACACACATTAGCAACAGGTAAACCTTTAATTAATTAAGCTAGAAGTTCTCTAATATTTTTATCTAATTTTTTTTCAAAGTTTTTATCATTAC
>Ga0209362_1001918_pt1 | contig 15933 bp, 10 predicted proteins | sample SaaInlV_165m_DNA_FD_184680 | JGI IMG/M metagenome (GOLD analysis project Ga0209362, IMG submission 184680) | Marine microbial communities from expanding oxygen minimum zones in the Saanich Inlet - Saanich Inlet SI037_S3LV_110m_DNA (SPAdes)... | ecosystem: Environmental > Aquatic > Marine >...
CGGGGCGCATTCGGGGCGCATTCGGAGCGCATTCGGGGCGCGTTCGGGGCGCGTTCGGGGCGCGTTGGGGGCGCTGGGCGCGGAACGGTCTTATCCGAGCTTCGAACTTGAATATGTCGAACCCCAGGTTCATAAATGGTACGCGCCTCGCCATCTGCAGGAGACCTATTGGCAGCCGTGGTACCAGTCGGCGAGCAATTATGCGCGCTATCCCTATACCCGCTATGTCGACCGTTTGCTCGAAGGCGACGATTTCTACGACCTGCTCGGCAGCCAGGTGGGACGCGGTTGGCAGGTCTATTCGTGGACCCAAGAGCAGCCGCAGGCGCAGGGCAGCCAGATCAACAAGCAGCCGACGCGTCAGGTACGCAATAGCTCGGAGGCACTGGCTTTCGGCACGAATCGGGGTACTAATGCCTATGGTGGTTTTTTCAATCGCCTGGTTATTGCCGGCGACGAACGCGGACAGACCGCCTATCGCCTGATGGTCGGTGACCAGATCGACACGCGTTTTACGCCGCTGACCTTTTCGAAGCCGCGCTACAATGGCCTGCGGCTCGATCTGGCGGGGGCGCGGCATTCGGCGACACTACTGCTTTCGCGTGTTAGTGACCCCAACGGCTCGGCGGCGGATGCTACCGGCACCGGCAGTTTTTCGCGCAATGGCACCAACGCGACCCATATGCTGGGCGGCCACGCTGATCTTGCGCTGGGCGATTTGGCCCGGTTGGGGTTGAGCTATGTCAATGTGCATAACGCGCATACTCAGCTTGAACTCAACAACGGCAACCCGCTTAACGGCACGCTCACCATCGCGCAGAACCAATCTTTGCGTTCGCTCTGGGTGCGGTTACGGGACGACTCGCCTGGTGACTTGGGCGGCGGCGCGGTGTTGTTGGCGCACGATATCGTGTTGGTCGATACCAGTGGACGTGAACTACGTGGTTCGGAGATTGGTTTGTTGCCCCAGATCGAGGGCGGCGCTAATCGAGGCGGTGTACTGGTCGCCGACGGCTCGGAGTATATCCTGCTGGCCTATGATTTGGCGGGGCTCGATTATGAAGGCGTGCGTTCGGCTGATTTGCAGAGCGCGCGCGTGGAGTTGAACTTGGCCAACGACTATCGCGTCGAGGTCGCTTCAAATTTACAGGCCGACGGCGTCGGCAGTGCCGCCAATACGGTCTTTTTGACCAGCGCGCGTGCCGAGGGCAATGTGCGGGATCGCAGCAATACCGGGCTGGTCGGTGTCGGTTATGGTTTACCGGTGGCCAACGAGATCTACGGCGTCGATTGGAATATGCCCGATTGGCGCGGCCTTTCGCTTGCGGGTGAGGTTGCGCTCAACCGTCGCCTCAGGCGCTACCCCAATCCCGCGCTCGACAAGCACCAGCAACTGGTCGAGACGGCCGGTGCGCTCTACGGGCAGTTGGCCTACCAGCGCTGGTCATGGCAGCTCTTTGCCGAGGCCTTTTCGCTCGACGACGATTACGGCACCAGCTACTGGCTCACCGACCCGGGCGGGACGATTTTTTATCGTGCGGCGATCCCGCAGGTTTATGAACTGGTCGACGACGACGACGATTTCAACGGGGTGCCTGAATGGCCCAGGCCCTTCCAGCCGAACGCGCAGCGCGCCTGGCCCGGCTACGACGAGAATGGCGACTTTATCAACGACCAGAACCAGAATTTCAATCTGGTGCCCGATTACGCCGAGCCTTTTTTGCGCTACCTTTCCGACCGCCCGGAGTTTCTCTTCGGTCTCGACATGAATCACAACGGCACCGTCGACCGTTTTGAAAACGATCTCGAACCGGATTATCCCTACAAACGCGACCATCGCGGTTTTAACGCCTATTTGAAGGGCCTTTTGGGCCCCGACGCCGGGCTGACCGTGGGGCGGCAGGACATGCGGTTGATCGCCGGCGACGGTCGCACCGAGTCCTGGTATCTGTTGGCTAGTTGGGTGCGCACTTTCGGCGATGCCCGGTTGCGACTTTTTGAACACGCGGCCTTGGTCCGCGACGATATCGCCGACGATTTGCTGCAGTGGTTCCAACCGGTTGACGCGCAGGGGCGGATGCTGGAGATGCCCGACGCGTTGCCGGCGCAGGACACTTGGAAGAATGTGTTCTACGCCGACTGGGACCAGCATCTTGGGCCGGGTATACGGATGCAGCACCGATTCAAGTGGGAAGCTTGGCGACAGCGGGACTCGGACGCGTCGTTGGCGAGGCGCGAAGGCCGGCGCGAAAGCGGCTTTCTGGGGCTAATCAACCGGGCGCAGTGGAGCGTACCCGTCGGGCTAGCGACCTTGCAGCCACGTTTCAAGAGCGAGTTTCGCCACGAGCGTCCCTTTTCCGTACGGCGCCCGGCCTCGACGAGCCTGGAGGAGACCGCGATCCTGTTGTGGACACAACCTCTGATGGCCGAGACGGTGGGGGTAGCCTATTTCCCGCGCTACGGTCGCCAGCGTTTCAATACCGAGTTGCAGTTGGGTTTGGAGTTCAGTCGCCTGTGGTTGTTAGAGGGGCGGCGCGAAGACATCGGCGAGAATTTTTCGCGTTGGACGACGATTATACAACTTTCCAACCGCGTCGCCTATGAGGGGTATCAGTTGGCGACGCGCACCGGCCTGCGCTTGAGCGCCTGGAATTTTTCGCGCCGTCGGGACCAGCGCACCAATACATTTTTTCTGACGATTATCGCGGGGTTGCGATGAGGGTACAGCTGGTCATAGCATTGTTATGGGCGTCGGCGGCTTGGGCGCAACCGGCGGTGCGCGTGGTGCTGGGCGGTGAGGGTGTCAGCTGGCAGAGCGGCGGCAATGGGGTGCGCGAGCCGACGGTGTTGATCAAACCCCGAGCCAGAGCCGTGACTGAAGACACCACCAACACGCCGGGCAATGCGATTGAGTTTGCTAACCGCCGAGGCTGGATCAGCCCGTTGTTTTTCGATCCGGAGGAGAATGTGTCCTCGCGGGTTCTAGAAGGGGCGGGTTTTGTCTTTCTACAGGGTGCGTTTTATGGTGCCGGCATCGATGTACAGCTGCGCGGCACGGTAAACGGCGACCACCGGGTCGCCTTCGAACGTCGGCCGGACCTGTTCAATGTTGCGCCGAAGATGCGCGACGTGTGGGTAGAGCTCGATTTCGCGGTGCCGATCGGCATCCATCGCGTGCGCTTCTACCCGCGCAATACGGTGGTGCCCGAACCTCAATTCCCGTTCCAGGAGGATTTCCTGCGCGCCTATGAAGTGTGGGTCAACTCGACGAAGACATCGGCGTCGACACCCGACGTGCTGGTGGCGCGCAATACTGCCAATGCCAACCCGGTCGTCGATATCGAGGTGGCGCCGCAATACGCGCGCCAGGTCAAGGTGCGTTCGTTGAGCACGGTGCCCTACGAATACGACGAGATCGAAGTTTATGGTACGGGGTATATGGCCGAGGGGGTTTATCTCTCGGATATCCTCTCCTTTGAAGACCGGGCGACTATCGGCCCGTTGCGCTGGGTGGAAGAGGCCATCGGCGACTCGCTCTTTTCCGAGGTTACGGTACGGATGCGCACAGGCACGGACGATACGCCGCTGAACTATGGCATCTGGGTGCGCGACTCGGAGGGACAGGTCACTGGCACGCGGTTCGTGCACCCGACCGCCTATTACGCGCAGCCGCGTACTGAGCGGACGCCGCTGGGTGGTGAGGACGACGACAACTGGAGCCCGTGGAACAAGGTCGAAAACGGCGAGTTGACCACTGCACCGGTGCCTCGGCGCTATGTGCAGTTTCGCCTGGAGTTCGCGGGGGACTTGTTCCGGACCCGGGCAGTAGACCAGTTGGCTTTCGAGTATCTGGTGCCGCCCATTGCCGACGGCCTTTTGGCCGAAGTCTACCCGCGCCTAGCCGAAGCCGAGCAACCGGCCAGTTTTCGCTATGCGCTACGCCTGGCCGCCGACGGGCCAGTGCGCGGCTATGATCGTTTAGCGGTCGACACCAATGGCGAAGTGACAGCGATCCGCAAGTTACGGCTCGATGGCGTGGCGTTGGACTACGAGGTCGACTATATCCGCGAGGACGGTTTTGGCTTGCGCTTCCCGCTGATCGACCGCGACGGCGCGTTGCTCGAATTCACCTTTGACCTGCCGATCTTTCGTTTTGGTACGACTTTTTCGGGCCGGGTTTCCAATAGTCAAGCACCCGGTGTGCCGCAGCGCCTGGCCCCGGGCAATGCCACGGTTTTTGCGCCCGACGATATCGGCGAGCTGTCCGGGCTTTTTGTGGCAATCCCGAAGAAGCAATTGGGCAAGTTGGTGGGAAAGATCGTTGTGCCACGGCGGGTGTTTACGCCGAACGGGGACGGAGCCAACGACACATTTGAACTTTTTTTTAACCTATTGCAATTGCTCGAGCCGGTGCCGGTGGCCTTGGAGGTATTTGACTTGAGCGGCCGACGTGTGGAGGCGATTTTTTCGCAAGACCGGGGGATTGGGCCGGCGGAGTATCGTTGGGACGGGCGCTTGGCCGATGGCGGTGCAGTGGCGCCGGGTATGTATGTTTGGGTGCTGAGAGTACGGGCGGACGCGTTTGAGGAGGTGCATACGGGTGTGGTGGGAGTAGCGTATTAAGTGGTAGATAAAACCGGTTCTTTATCTATAAAATATGGACTAATACTGGCGTGATTTCCGGCCGGGACGAGGACCCGAATTACGATCTATGAAATACACAGTGCAAAAAACAACATGCCTGGTGTTTATCCTGCTGGCCACCGCGCTTTCCGCCCAGGACTACGGTACCCGCCTGGGCAATGTACAGCGTGGCGGAAAGGTCTCCTTCGAGCCGACTGGCCCCGGTGTGCTCTTTGACGCGCTCGATCCCGCCGTGCGCAAATGGTACGTGTCGCAGGAGCTCTACGCCGAATACCAGTGGCAGCAGTGGAAATATTCGAATTATGCGCGCGAGAATTACCAGCGCTATGTCTCGACCTCGCTGGAGGGGAATTTCTTTTATGATCTCTATGGTAACTATGTTACCCGCGGCTGGCTGATTTACGATTGGCAGCAGATCAACCCGCAGCCCTTCGGCAGCACGCTCACCAAGACCGGGCTATTCGGGTCCTGGTTCAACAACCTCGTCGTCGCCTCCGATCACAAGGGACAGTACCACTACTCGATCACTGTAGGCAACGAGATCCGCACCACCCTGACGCCAATGACCTTCTCCAAGCCGTTGTTCAATGGTGTGCAATGGGACTTCGCCTCCGATAAATACGAGGCGACGGTGCTCTTGTCGCGGATCAGCGACCCCAGTTCCTTCTTGCTGGGCGGCCAACCGCGTCAGTTGACCGACAATACTAATATGCTCGGCAGTCGGGTGCAGATCCAGGTGGGGGATTTTGTCAAAGTCGGTGGGACCTTCGTCAACGCCCACCACAGTTATACCCGCGCCCAGGCCTTCAGCGACGATATTTTCAAAGGCGATTTGTTGGGCGTGCAGCGGGAGGAGCCGGTTTCGGTTATTGAGATTCGGATCAAGGATGACAGCCCCGAAGACGGCGAAGGCGGCGGCGCGCTCTTTGCCAGCGATATACTCATCCGCGACCTCGACGGCAACCAGACCCGCGGTTCGGAGATTGGTTTTCGCGCGCAGGTCGAAGGAGGTTTCCAGCGCCGCGGATTTCTCGCCGCCGACGGCAACGAGGTGATCCGTCTGAGCTTCGATCTCACGCATTTCACCTATACCGGGCCCGACCCCAGCCAGATCGAATCAGCGACGGTCGAGCTGGTGGTGGCCAACGATTATTTGGTGGAAATGGCCTCGGATCGGCAGACGGGGTTGGGCGGGCCGGTGGCGACAGCGGGCGCACCGATATTTTTGCCGATGGCGCGAGCCGAGGACAATGTGCGCGACGGCTCAAATCAGCGGGTGGTAGTGCTCGATTATGGTCTGCCCACCGCCAATCAGATCGTTGGTTTTACGTTGGAGCTCACCGATCTCGAAGGGCTGGAAGGTTATCTCGAAGTTGATCTCAACCACCGCTTCCGCCAGTATCCCAACCCCCGTCTGGAGCAACACCACGTCGCTAGCGAGCAGGCCCAGGCCTGGATGGGAAATTTGTCTAAAAAGGCCTACCCCTATTTTGCGCAGTTCGAAGCTTTTAGCGTCGATCCTGATTATACCACCGGAATAGATGTAGTCGACGAGACGGGGCGGATCGAATACGGTCGCGACCTGCAGCGCTACGAATTCGTCGATGACAACGACGACCAGGACCGTCGGCCTGATTGGCGGCGCAAGGGGTGGGGATTCGGCGACCGAGAGATCTTTCCGGGCTGGGACGAGAACAATGATTTCATTTCTGATTTCAACCAGAATGACAGTGAGATTAGCCCCAACCGGGTAGCGGATTACGACGAGCCTTTCCTGCGTTTTCACACGGATCGGCCGGAGTTTCTCTATGGCATCGACCAGAATCACAATGGTTGGATCGACCGCTTCGAAAATGATGAGGTGGCGGACCTGCCCTACAAACGCGACCGCGAGGGCTTTAATATCTATGGAGGCGCTTTCCTGGCGCCGGGCGTTCGGCTGACGCTGGGTGTGCAAAGGGTCGAGCAGATCGCCGCCGACGGGCACAACCGGGCGGTGTATTTACTCGGACTAGCCGATCGCGATTTCGGGCGTTGGGGGCGGGTGCGGGTCTTTGAGGATTTGCGCCGGGTCGAAGACTCGATACGCGACGATTTATTGCAGTGGTTGCAACCGCCCAATACACGCGGCGACCTATTCCCGGTGCGTGATCCGCTGGCGGCGCCAGACACCTGGATTAATACTTCATTTGTCGGCTGGGGCTTGGAGCCGGTGCCGGGTTTAAAAATAGATCACACGTTTAAGTGGACATTCCATCACCAGCGATTAGAACGGCGTTTTTTGGCGCTGCGCGGTTTGCGCGACCAGGCCTCATTTTTTGGCATAGTAAACAAGATCGAATACCGTTTGAACCTAGGGGGTATAACGCTGCTGCCGGGATGGAAGAGCGAGTTTTTGCGGCGGACGCCGACGCTGGCGCAAGACGCACAGGCTCGCGAATGGAGTCAGTTTTTTATGGCGCTGGCGCGAGTGCCGGTATTGCGCCGCAGTTATCTGGAGGGCGGTTTTGAATACCAGGTTTTTTCGCAACGGCAGGACCCGACGCCGCCGGGTGCCGAGAACAGTTTCAACGGGCTGGTGGCGGCGCTGCAGCTGACTAATGTCTCGGAGTATTTAGGTTATCGTCTGACGACACTAGCCGGATTGCAATTAACGCGCCGCCGTTTTGAGATTGAAGCGACTCAGACCAATACACGCGGTTTTATGACGATCTTTGCGGGGGTGCAATAGCGTGAAAACGTTGGCGGCACTGCTGCTGTGCGCGACAATGGTGCTGCTCGGCTGCGGCGAGCGGAACCGGGTGCTGCTCGATGCGGCTACAGTGAGCAGCTTTGAGCACAGCTTCTTTGCAGACGCCGCGTTGGAAGCGGTGGTGCGCTCGGCGCTCGGGCGGCCGCGGGGGGTGTTGGAGCCTGCGGCGCTTTCCGCTATAGAAACCCTCGACGCGACCGAGCGGGGTATCATTGACTTAGAGGGGATAGGGCAAGTGACCGGCTTGCGGCAGCTTCGCCTGGCGCACAATCAGGTGCGCGACCTGACACCGTTGCGCGCATTGGACTCGCTGCGGGTTTTGGATCTGGCGGACAATCGGGTCTTTAGCCTGACGGCCCTAGCGCCCCTTAGCCGTCTCACCCACCTCAATCTCGATTTTAATTTATTGCGCAGTGTCGCGTCGCTCAGATCGCTCAGCAATCTGCAGGTCCTCAACCTGGGCAGCAATAGTATCCGTGATATCTCGGTGCTGGTGGAGTTGCGGCAATTGCAGAGCGTCGAGTTGTCGGGCAACCCGCTTGCGACGGCGGCGCTCGATGAGCACTTGCCGGCGCTGGTGCGCCGGGGGGTGCAGGTCAGTCTCTATACCGCCGCGGGCCAGGTCTTTATCCCCGATTTGCGGCTGGAGGCGGTTATCCGCCGGGCGGTGAACAAAAACTTAGGCGGCCTGACTCGCGAGGATCTTGGCAGGATTTCTCGTTTGCGCATTACCGCCGATGACCGTGTCACCGATCTGCGGGGGATTAATTTTCTGCGCAATTTGCGGATTCTCGAAATCGCAGAGAGTCAAGTGCGCGATCTGTCGCCGTTGGCGGGATTAGTCAATCTGGGCACGCTGAGAATCACGAAGACCAGCGTGCAGGATCTCACCGCCCTGACCGATTTGAACCGTTTGACTTTGTTGACGCTGGACGAGGCCGCCGTACAGGATATCGCGCCCTTGGCCGATGTACAGTCCTTGCAGGTGCTTTCCCTGCGCGGCAATCGTATTAGCGATCTGCAAGCGCTCACCGGGCTGACGGGCCTCCTTCGCTTGGATATCACCGAGAATAAGGTGACCGACTTGCGGCCGTTGCGGCTGTTGCAACTGTTGCGGGTGCTGCATGCCGACATGAATAGTATCGCCGATGTGACGGACTTGCCGCTCCTCAGAAATCTAGAGGAGATACACCTGGCTAAAAATCTCATAACGGATATTTCGCCGCTGCAGGAAATGGACCTGCGTTCGCCGCGTATTCTGGATTTGTCCGACAATGCGATTGAAGATATATCGGCCTTGTCCCGTTTGGAGCGGATGAACGACTTGAATCTGTCGGGCAATCAGATTGAGGATCTGACGGCTCTGGAATCGCACGCCTTCTTGCGGACGTTGGATCTGAGCGGCAACCAGATCAGTGATCTGTCGCCGCTGGGCATCAATGGCTCCGGGCGGGACGGTAGATTCGGGAGCTTGCGCATCCTGGACGTCTCCAATAACCAGATCAGCGACTTGTCGCCGCTGGCCGACTATCGGGCGCTGACCCTGCTGCGTTTTTTGCACAACCAGGTCAGCGACCTGTCGCCGCTCGAAGGTCATAATAACATTAGGGAGTTGGATTTTACGGGCAACGAGGTGGTCGATCTATCGCCGCTGGTCAAGATGATTCAACTGCGGCGGATCGGCGCGGTACTCAATCGCATCGAGGATTTGACGCCGCTTTTCGATTTGCGGAGCTTGGAATTCGTCGCGCTCTCGGGTAACCCGCTCAGCAACGTGGCCGTCGCTGAGCAGGTCGCGGCGCTAAGGGAACGCGAGATCGAAGTGGAGCTGGTCGAATGAAGCCGCTACTGATCTGCGCGTTGGTATTTTGCGCACCGGCCGCCGAGGCTCTCGATACGCTGATGGTGGGCACAGGGCCGCGCAATTGGAGCTTGGTGCGCGAGTCGGCCCGTTTCGCGGGGGTAGCCGACGATTCGATTTGGACTTGGCAAGCCCCACGTGGGGTCAACCTGGCCGCAGGCTTAGCACAGCGCGGCGGCAGCGTATTGGTTGAGATTGAGGTCCCGACGATTACTGGCACTGAGACCGCGACCGCACCACGCGACGGTCTGCCGAACTGGACCGACGGTGACGCCGGTAGTGCCTGGGGGCCGGATGAGGACGAGAGCGTCGAACGGCGCGGAACTTTCTATATCGATTTGGGCGGTACGTTCCGCGTTGACCGTATCCGCTTTTTTCCGCGGCTCGATAACGAGCACAAAGGGCTGATCCTGGGATCCTTCGCCGTCGCGACCAGCTCAGGCGACGACGGCCCGCCGCTTTTCTCGCGTTACCGCAATGTGCCGCGTATGGCCTTCAATTTTTTTAATCCCAACCGGCAATCGGTTGTCGACGTGCTCTTTGAGCGGCGGGACGTGCGTTATATCCGACTGCAGTCGGCCGAAGGCGAGCCATGGGAATTGGCCGAGTTCGAAGTCTACGCGGAAGGTTCGGTGCCGATGGGTGAGTTTACTTCCACGCCGCTTTTTATCCGTGGCGGCTTCCCCATTTGGGGACAGGTGTTTTACGAGGACGGGCCAGTCGAAGATTTGCCCATTACGCTGCAGACCCGCACCGGCCCCGACGAGCAGCCGCTGCACTATTTTTTGCGTCGCGGCGATGAGTTAGAACAGGTCTCGCAACGCGACTACGAGCGTTTCAACCCCCTGGACTTCGCCGGTGCCGCCCAGGTCGAGTTAGGGCCGGTCCGTGCGAATCCCGAGTGGAGCCTCTGGCAGACGGTGGTCGACGGTTTGGTGGTGTCGCCGGCGCCGAGGCGCTATATCCAGTTCCGAGTGCTGATGACGGAGCCGGGGACGGTGATCGAAGAATTTCTTTTCGAGTATGTCGAGCAACCACTGGTCGATGTGTTGCGAGCTGAAGTCAGTCCATTAGTGGTCGACGCGGGGGTGGAGACGGAATTCACATTGTCCCTGGAGGCCCAGCTCAATCCGGGGCGCGGCGATACGGGTTTCCGCTATTTGCAGGTCAGGACCCCGGCGCTGGTAGGGACGGTGGAACGGGTGTTGGTAGACGACGAGGAGGTAGTTTTTACACCCACCTACGATGGCGAGGGTTTTACGGTCGACATCTGGCAACGGATAATCCAATCGGGGACCTTTGTCCAGGTGATCTTCAACGCAGCTATTTTGCGGGATGGGACTGCGTTCGAAGTACGGGCTTTGGATTTGCGGCCCGAGGCCGACGGCATAGAGCGGGTCTACCAAACGGCGAGTCCGGCGGATGTGGACCCCTTTTCGGTCGGCGGCGAACTGGTGGTGCGGCTCAATCAGGAGGATCTAGGGTTGCTCGACGCGCTGACGGTAGAGCAGTCGGTGCTCACGCCCAATGGCGACGGTGTCAACGACGTTTTCGCGGTGGCGTACAATCTGCTCAAGTTGACGGAACCGGCGCCGGTCTTTTTTCAGATCTTTGATTTGGGCGGGCGGTTGCTGGTCGAAGGAGCGAGCGAGGATCGGCACGGGCATTTTACCCGGCTGTGGCGCGGGTTGGATGCGCGGGGGCAGCGGGTCGAGCCGGGCTTGTATATTTACAGGGTTAAGGTTGAGGCGGATGTGGGGGTGGAGAGCCGGCAGGGTGTGGTGCAGGTGGCGTATTGACAATGGGCCAATTGGGGCTGCCGGGATACTGATGACGCGGCTTAGCGCGTCGTTGAGGTCCATAGGTGCAGAAACTTAGAGATATTCGTCGCCCTATCAAAGGCCGGGCCGGCGAGATTGTAGCGGTGCAAATCGGTGGAGATGGTGTCTGGGGTGATCTCCTGCCCCATCATTTTTTGCGCGAAGTCGTAGGAGAAGCGGCCCTTGCCGTGGCCGACGTCGAGGTTTTGTGCGGGTCTTGCACTTGTGCCCCGGTTTCGTTGGGGGCGTATTTGCTGTTGGAGGTTAAGCGTATGTCACTGGCCGCCGCCAGTTCGTGTCGAAGCCGCGCTCTTTGAGGATGCGGCCGCCTGTTGCAAAATGGCGGCCGACGGTAGCGACGCCGTGTGAGTCGTCACCAGGCACCAAGGCGATGCCCAATTCCAAGGCGATGTTGAGGATTGGAGCGGATACATAGGGCTCGTCGGCGCCTTTGTCGAGCGCGGCGAGGTTGAAATCGAGGATCAGGTCCAGCTCGCGGATGCGTTCGAGGTTGCGGCGGATATGGCGCAGGATCTCTGGGTCCTTTAAACGAGTTTTATAATCGCCGGGGTCGCGCAAGCGGATCAGGTCGAAGTGGCCGACGACGGCGGGGTGCAGCGTTTCGATCATATCGAGCTGAAGATCAAAATACTGGCAGTAGAGTGCTTCGATGCTACCGAGTTTTTGTGCGGCCTGCGCGTAGATCTCAGGGGGACCGTCGATCATAATATCATGCACGTGGTGTACCGAACCGACGATATAGTCGGGTCGGTATTTTTCTATGAGCTGTTTTGTTGCTGCGAAGGCGCCGGTATAGGACTCGCACTCGAAACCGACATAGAGGTCGACCGCATCGGCGTATTTCTTTTGCAGCGCTTTGCACGTTGTCATATAACGGTCGAAGCGCTCGTATTGTGCCGCCATATCGAGGCCCAAGGCCCGCTCTTCGTCAAGGGTAAACTCGTCGCTGACCGGCGGCATATGCTCGGTGATGCCAAACCAGCTAAAGCCGCGTGCGATATATTCTTTGACCATCTCTTCGAGGGACTCACCTTCGGCGTGGCTGCAGAAATCGATACTGTGGCCGCCGTGTACTGAGGCGAGTGCGGGTTTGTCATCGGACATAGTGAGAGGGCCTTATTTATAGGTTAGCTTGGCTTCTTCGCCGCGTTTTTTTACACCGTCAATCATAAACTTGTGATAGGGTGTGGTTGGGTTGTGGCCTACGGGGCGCATGTCGGCGGCGTGGAAACCGATGCGCACCGAACGTCGCCAACTGTCGCTTTGGTTTTGCTCAGACCAGTGGATCAGATAATAGCTGAAAAAGATCACGTCGCCGGCTTTTGCAGGCACGGGCAGACTTTCAGTGATGCTGGGGTGGTACAGGTCGGGCGGTAGATAGGGCCGGGTGTGTTCGCCTTCGATGTGTTCTAATGGCCCCTGTTTGTGGCTGCCGGGTAAGACGCGCAGACAGCCGCTTGCTAAGGGCGCGTCGTCGAGGTGGACTAGACAGTCAACGAAGTGCGGGCCGTCGTGAGGGTAGAAGGGGTAGTCTTGGTGCATCGGGAAGGGCGTGCCGCGTTCTGGTGGTTTGGCGTGCAGTACCGAGTGGTGCCATTGTACGGCGGAGCCGATTAGGGCGCGCACACTGTCGTTGAGCCCCTGGTGAAATAGCACCCGACCCCAGGCTGCCGAGTAGTACTGCGGGTTACTGAGAAAGACGGCGCGTGTCTCTTGCTGTTGGCCTTCGGGCAGGTAGTGGTCGCGCCAGGGGCCGCGCCAGCCGATGCTGTCTTCACCCCACCACTCGTCGATGATGCCGTTCATCTCGTCGCCCAGCTCTTTGACTTCGTCTGAGTCGAATAGGCCTTCGGCCTTGAAATAACCATCGCTATGGTATTGGTCGATTTGTGTTGGGCTCAACTGGAAGTCTCTACTGGTCGTCATAGTCATTCCTCTATGGTCGTTTCTTTAATCTATTAAACCCGGCGTGTGCAGGACCATATCGTCATCGAGGCTGCGCTGGGCGGGGATATTTTTTTCTTCGAGCTTGCTGCGGTACCGTTTGACGCCTTCTTCTGGGCTGGTGTCCCCATCGGCGACTAGGCGAAGGACTTCGAGGAAGGCTAGCGGGTCCTCGCTGCCTTTGATACGGCGACCGAAGAGCGCCAAGCGCGCACCGTATTTTCTGGCTTCAGAGATGAGTTTATAGGCGTCATAGGTGGTGCTGGTGGTACCGCCTAAGATACCGACGATGACGCTTGTGTCATAACCGACCAGGGCTTCCATCGTCTCGGGGCCGTTGTAGGCAATTTTGAGGAATTCGGGGCGTGAGGCGCGCGGGATACCGGCGAGCATTCGGGCGATCTGGTCGTTGACGAAATGCGGGATCTGCTCGGGGGCAATGCCACAATCGGCGACATTGGGGTTAAAGACCTCTAGGAAATATTTGAAGTCTTTGGTGTTGGCTTCGATGCGAAAGGCCTTGAAACATTCGAGGGAGTGCAAGTCGGCCGCGAGGTCGTTATTGAAGGTGATCGAGTAGAGGCCGAGGTTGATATCGGGTTGCTGGTCGGGCGCGGGGGTTAGAGTGCCGTATTGCGCTTCTTCGATGGTGGTAGTCGCAAAGGGTTTTGAAGGGTAGTGAGTGTAATTGGAACCACGGGCGTTCCAGATGTCGGTGGTATCATTGGCGCGTACGGCGGGGGTGACGGATGACTCGTCGAAGATGCATTTTTCACGCGCGAGGATGTCCATATTAGCGACGGAGGCGAGCAGGATATCGATGTTCGCCTGTTCGACGAGGGTGACGAGCTCGTCGCAGAAGGTTTGCATCGAGCCGGAGCGGTCGTCGAGGGTGCCTAGGCCGCGAGACATATCGGCGTCGGCGGCGTAGGCGATGATGAAGGTGTTGTTTTTGGGGTTTTGGCGGATGTCGGCGAGTTTGGTGTCGAGGGTTTTTTGCATGGGCGTCTTCTCTTAAACTGTGGGTGGGACGGGCTGCCCGAGGGTATTTCGGTGGTGTGCCATCGCATGCTCTCTGCACAGGATAATATTCATTGGTGGAGTTATTGGCCTACTTAAAAATCGTAGGCGACCGACCAGCTAAGGGCCTGTCCGCGCGCGACGGTGCGTTCGAGGAACGGCTCCCAGGAGAAGGTGTTCTTGTTGCCCCAGATCGGGAAGAAGCTGGGGATATAGCTGCAGGTTGCCGCGATCAGGCCGAGCTTCGGGTGCTTCTGGAAGACGATAAGATTTTCGGTGGCATCGTGGTCGAGGGCCTGGAAGGGACCGGCCTGGGTCCAGGGCCAATTCTTGCGGGCGATAAAACCGCTGTCGGCTATCGCGAGGCCGTCGTTGTCGGGAAAGCTGACGGGGATGTTGAACTTGCAGAGTTCGTCGGTGGTTTCGAGTTGTGGGAAGAAGGGGTGTGGGAACCAACTGATGGGGATGGAGCTCTGACCGGTGTTTTTGAGGTGAATCTGCGAGTGTACAGTGCGGCCGGTGACACTGACTTGCCGCTCGAGTTCGAGGGCATATTTGCCGACGCTCTGCGCGGTGCGCATGGTGATCGACGCGTCGGTCTGCTTGATATCCCAGGTGCAGAATTCCTTGACGGTATTGCTCGCGAGGTCGCAGTGGCCGATGCCGATGATCTGCCCTTCGGTATCGGTGCGCTCGGCGCGCAGCGGATTGTGGTTGAAGGCGTCGGGGATGCCCTGGCCATCGAAGACGTTGAAGCTATCGGGGTACGTCGGGCCGGAGAGCAGCGGGCCGACGTTGGCGTCGTCTACTTGGAATATATAACCGCCGGTGCAGTAGCGGGTGCCGAAGCGCTCCTGGTCGGCGACGGGGTCGAGCAGGGTGACGGTGAGGTTTTGGTTTTGGATGGTATACATGGTCTATCGCGCTTTCGTGTTAGTGGGGGTCGCCCAATTGTAGCTTGCTGGCGCCGGAGACCTGGGCTTCGAGATCGCCGCCCTTACCGCTAAGGGTAAGGCGGCTGGCGCCGGAGATTTAGGCAGTTCAGGTCTCCGGTGCTCATCGAGCCAGATAGGGTACCGGCGCCAGAGACTGAGAGCCCGACGGCCGTGCTCGGTGGTGAAGCCGGATATTGCGCCGTGTGCGGCGTCGCTGAGCGAGAGGCTGTGCAAATCGGGCAGGGCGATATCGACTTTGAGCGTAATGTCGAGTCTTGAGTCCTTTTGATAGACCTGATTGAAGCCATTGTAGTCGGTAGCCATATTCTGGATCTGATGGGCGAAGTGGAATTTTTCAATTTTGGTGATTTCCGGTGTGACCATGGCAAACTTCTTGCGGGTAGGGTCGGGAGTTCAGGAGTTGCTGATTGCCTGGGCGATAATGGCGATCAGCAACTCCGGTTTGACCGGTTTGGTCAGGAAGTCGTCGATACCCACTTCGAGACAGGATTGCCGCTCTTGGTCGTGGGAGTGGCCGGTCAGGGCGATGGCTGGGGTGCGTCGTCCCGTTTCGCGCTGGCGCAACTTTTGTATGGTTTCGAGCCCGCCCATCACTGGCATCTCCAGATCGATCAGTATCACGTCGAAATGTTGCTCCGCGAGCAAGTCGAGCGCCGCGCGACCATCGGTGACCAGGGTCACCTGGTGATGCCTCTTGGTCAGGATGCTCGACATCATCTGTTGGTAGAAGGTGTTGTCCTCGGCCAGCAGAATACGCCAGGGGCCAGTGGCGGTGGGTTTGGGCTTGTCGGCGGTGGGTTTGGGCTTATCGGCGGTGGGTTGGTCTACCGCCAGCGGCAGCGAAAAAGAGAAGGTCGTCCCCTCGCCCACCGCGCTTTCGACCTGGATTTTGCTGCCGTGTCCTTCGACTATGCG
>Ga0209362_1001921_pt1 | contig 15923 bp, 9 predicted proteins | sample SaaInlV_165m_DNA_FD_184680 | JGI IMG/M metagenome (GOLD analysis project Ga0209362, IMG submission 184680) | Marine microbial communities from expanding oxygen minimum zones in the Saanich Inlet - Saanich Inlet SI037_S3LV_110m_DNA (SPAdes)... | ecosystem: Environmental > Aquatic > Marine >...
CAATCAATCAAAAGATTTTTGGAATATTGTATTAGCTGTTATTTCTAAAACTCAATTTTTTACAAAATCTCATATTAAATATCTTGAATGGCTTTGTCATAAAGAAGCTTTAGAAGCTAATCGTTTTCTATTAGAGAATGCCACAAACCCCAAAAAACCACATATATCTGAATCGCTAGAAGCAGATTTATTGAAAGATTTTGAAGAAATAAAATTATTGGTATCTGCTCTTGGGTTTCCTTTCTTTGACTCTATAATTAAACCAATGAAGAAAAATTTATTATTTTGTAAAGGTAAAGATGCCAAGGCTGAAGGAAAATTTATTGAAGAAGGATTAATTGTTTATTCAGGCTCAACATGTAATATAAAACTTGCAAATGCATCTCAAGAGTGGCTAAAAAAAATAAGAAACAAATTAATTGAATCTGGTGTTTTGGCTTTGGAAAATAATGTCTATAAATTTACATCAGATCATATTTTCAGTTCACCCAGCGCTGCAGCAGCAACTGTTCTTGCTCGATCTGCAAATGGATGGAATGAGTGGAAATCGGAAGATGGGAATACATTACATGAACTTTATAGAAAGAAATAATTATAAGGGGTTTTTACTCTGTGATCTCTGTGGCAATAAAAGGATAATATGAATTACGGATTTGTAATAGATAATAGAATGTGCATTGGCTGTCATGCGTGCACAGTGGCTTGTAAAAGTGAACACGATGTTCCCATTGGTGTCAACCGAACCCATGTGAAATATATTGAAAAAGGGGAATTCCCTAATAATACGCGCGAGTTTTCTGTCCATCGATGCAACCATTGTGCGGATGCCCCTTGTGTAGAAATTTGCCCAACCACCGCACTTCACACTCGCGCCGATGGTATTGTTGATTTTGATAATGATCGGTGTATTGGTTGTAAATCCTGTATGCAAGCGTGTCCCTATGATGCGCTGTATATCGATCCGGATACGAATACGGCAGCCAAATGTAATTATTGTGCCCATAAAATTGATGGTGGTTACGAACCGGCTTGTGTGGTGGTTTGTCCGGTAGAAGCGATTGTTTCTGGGGATTTGGATGAACCCAATTCTAAGATTGCTCAATTGGTGGCCAATGAAGAAACCATGACCCGTAAACCGGAAAAAATGACAGATCCAAATCTATATTATGTGAATGGGTCAAAAGAAATGTTGGATCCAAATGCCACAGAAAAAGATGGAAAATATTTATGGTCTGAGCAATCTACGGGTGTGGGCCATTTTGCGAAATATGCAGATCAGAGATTGGCGGATTCAGATACGGAAAATTTACTGGTTCAACTGGCTATGGAAAATTCTGCTAAAACAGGTAAACCTATTGACAAGCGTGCGATTGATAATGTGGCTCAAGAAATTCAACAAGAAGTGGATTCAGCAAAAGCACGGCGTGTGTATGATTCCCCAAGTAAAGGTGTTCTCTGGGGATGGGAAGTGCCAGCGTATGTATGGACAAAGGCTATTGCTACAGGCACATTTTTGATGATGGCAATATGGGAGCTATTAGGTGGAAATCTATCTCAAACTACAGAGTTAACCGGGTTGATGACAACATTAGTCTTTATGGGTTTAACAGGTGCATTTTTGGTGAAAGATTTAGATCGCCCTGACCGATTTTTATACGTATTACTTCGGCCCCAATGGAAGTCATGGTTGGTTCGGGGTGCATATATAATTACAGGGTTTGGTGGATTAGTCACGCTAAAATTATTTGATAATTATTTTAATCTCGGATGGGATTGGTTATGGTATTTAGGTGCTGTGTTTGCCGTGTTGGGAGCGGTCTATACTGCCTTTCTATTTGGCCAAGCCCGATCAAGAGATTTATGGCAATCCACAGGACTTTCAGCCGTCCACATGTTGATTCATGCTGTGATGGCGGGGACTGTTTCACTCATGTTCATATCGCCCGAATTAATTCCTTTTATGGCAAATACATTATTATTGGCCATTGTTGCGAATATAATAATAATTGCGAAAGAAGTTTTGTTGCCGCATGATACGCCCGATACAAAGAAAGCTATCTATCTTATGACAAAAGGATATTTCTCTAAATATTTTTGGGTTGGAGTTTTCATTGGAAGTATAGTTCCAATTGTTATGATAAATGCTTACCCAAGTATGGCATTAATAGCTGGTGGATGTGCATTAATTGGAATCTTTTTAACAGAATTTGTGCGGATTCGTGTGCCGCAAATGATACCGCTGAGTTGATTACAGAATTAGCCACAGAGCACACAGAGAAAAAATAGAATAAACTCTGGGATCTCTGTGGCAAATAAGGAAAATTTATGAAACGTAGTTGGATAGAAACATTTTCAGAATCTTTAGGGCTTATCCCTAAAATATCAGATCGGCCGGATTGGTCTGAAGAATTCGCTATGGAAGGTCCACGGGAATTATATAAATACCCTGATCCCAGTGAATGGGATGATTTTACAGAATTAGACCCAAAAGCGTGGCCTGAGAAAAAAGAACGCCATTATTCTATCGTTCCAACGACTTGCTTCAATTGTGAATCGGCGTGCGGGCTCTTGGCTTATGTGGATAAAGATTCCAACGAAGTGCGAAAGTTTGAAGGAAATCCCCACCACCCCGGCAGTCGTGGACGGAATTGTGCAAAAGGTCCTGCTACGATTAATCAAATCAATGATACGGAACGGATTTTATACCCATTAAAACGTGTCGGTGATCGGGGCGAAGGCAAGTGGGAGCGCATCACTTGGGATCAAGCATTAGATGAAATCTCGGAAAAAATTGCTACTTCCTTACGAAAGAGTAAAGAAAAAGTGGTCTATCATGTGGGACGCCCGGGGCACGAAGGCTATGCGGAGCGCGTCCTGAAAGCGTGGGGCGTGGATGGACATAATTCCCATACGAATATTTGTTCTGCTGGCGCGCGTGCCGGCTATGCCATGTGGCATAAATATGATCGTCCAAGTCCGGATCATACCAATGCGGAAGTGATTTTATTGGCATCATCTCATTTGGAAACAGGACATTATTTTAATCCCCATGCCCAACGTATTATGGAAGGCATGATGAAAGGCGCAAAATTGATTGTTATGGATCCGCGCTTGTCCAATACTGCTTCTATGGCAGATGAATGGATGCCCACTTATCCTGGCAGTGAATCAGCTGTTTATATGGCTATGGCGAAGATTATTTTAGACGAAGGATTATATGATCGCCATTATATGGAAAATTGGGTGAACTGGGATGATTATCTCAAAAATTTGCATCCTGATGACACGATTGAGTTTGATCAATTCATTAAACGATTGAGCGAAGAATGGACGGAATTCACGCCGGAATATGCGGCAAAAGAAGCGCAAATTGACGCAGATCAAATTGTTCGTGTGGCGAAAATGGTTGGGAAAGCGGGAAGTAAATTATCCACCCATGTTTGGCGCGGTGCTTCCATTGGTAATCTTGGTGGATGGCAAGTGTCTCGGACACTTCATTTATTGAATGTGCTAACTGGTTCGGTTGGAACTGAAGGGGGAACATCCCCAAGTGCGTGGAATAAATTTCATCCAGAATTTTTTGATGTGCCACCGGGACCCGATGCATGGAATGAATTAGCTTGGCCAAAAGAATACACGTTAACTCATTATGAAATGAGTCAGATTTTGCCACATCTCATCAAAGATGGACGCGGATCAATGGATGTGTATTTCACTCGTGTATTTAATCCTGTTTGGACCTATCCTGATGGATTTTCTTGGATAGAAATGTTATCCGATGCAGAAAAAGTTGGCTGCCATATTGCACTAACACCGACATGGAATGAGACTGCATTTTTTGCTGATTATGTATTGCCCATGGGACACGCATCAGAGCGTCATGACATCAACTCTTATGAAACACAATCGGGTGTTTGGATTGCGTTCCGTCAACCCGTATTGCGAGAAAAAGCGCGTCGTGATGGAAAAGAAGTGGAATTCACGTATGAAGTGAATCCTGGTGAAGTATGGGAAGAAGACGAATTTTGGATTGAATTATCTTGGCGAATTGATAAAGATGGCGATTTGGGAATTCGAAAACATTTTATGAGTCCCTATCGGGACGGAGAAAAAATCAATGTTGATGAATATTATCAATACATTTTCGAGCATACGAATGGCTTACCAGAAGCAGCAGAAAAGGAAGGCCTTTCTGCTTTAGAATATATGCGAAAGTTCGGTGCTTTTATGGTGGATCCTGAAGTGTATGTAAAAAATGAAGATGCTGTAAATGAAGAAAATATGAATGGTGCCACGATTAAAGAGAATGGTCAAATTGAAAAAGATGGCAATATCGTTGGTATTCAAGTGGATGGAAAGAGTTTTGGTGGATTTCCCACTCCTTCTAAACGTCAAGAAATATATTCCCAAACCATGGTGGATTTTGGATATCCGGAACATGCCACACCGGGATATCGAATTAAGAGCCATGTGCATCCAGACGAAATGGATACGAGTAAAAATGAATGTGTATTACTCCCGAATTTCAGATTACCCACGCATATTCATTCCCGCTCTGCTAATGCTAAATGGCTCACAGAGATTGCCCATAAAAATCCCATTTGGATTCATACCAAAGATGCGAAACGCCTTGGCGTGGATAATGGTGATTTACTTAAAATCACGACAGAAATCGGTTGGTTTGTGGATAAAGTTTGGGTGACGGAAGCGATCAAACCGGGTGTTGTGGCTTGTTCACATCATATTGGAAGATGGCGACGTCAGCAAGATGCTGGGAATCGATTTATGTCCAATACGGTGGACATAAAAAATATGGGTGATGGGAAATGGAAAATGGAAACGGTGAGTGGAGTCGAACCGTGGGAATCAAACGATCCTGATACAAATCGTGTTTGGTGGCGAGATGGTGGCGTTCATCAAAATATTACGCATGCAACTAATCCCGATCCAATTTCGGGAGCTCATTGTTGGTTGCAGAAAGTGAGCATATCAAAGCCGGAATCCGGCGAGAAATACGGAGATGTTTTTGTGGATACGAATAAATCGTTTGAACATTTTAAAAAATGGAACGCATGGGCGAAAGATCGTGAAACACATCCTGACGGCTTACGCCGACCTTTATGGATGGGACGGCCGCTCACACCCCAAAAAGAGCAGTTTTATATTAAATGAATTTTGATTATCATATTAAACCAGCGATGAATAGTCGCCTGCCTGTGCAACGGCAGATAGGTAATTTAAATTTTCTTTCGATTTTTATTAACCCCCATAAACCCCCCTATGACATGGGGATTTTCAAGGTAAGAAAATGAAAATAATTAAATTTATAATCATTGTAGTATTGGGTTTTAGCTTTGTTTTTTCGTCTTCTAAAAACCGTTTTCCAAAACGAGTATCTCATGCGCCCTTATCAGTTGATTTTGGTCATACTCGGGAAAATAGAGATGAAAATGAACTTAATGCCTATATTGAGCAGACGATGGCTATGAATTATATTCCTGGATTATCTGTATCAATTGTAAAAAATGGAAGTATAGTTTGGGGGAATAATTATGGTTATGCAAATACCGCTGATAGTATCCTTGTAAATCAAAACACCTTATTTCTTTTGTCATCAGTTTCTAAAACAATCACAGCGACGGCTCTAATGCAATTATGGGAAGAGCAATATTTTCAATTAGATGACCCCATTAATAACTATTTGCCATTTACGGTTAGTCATCCAGATTATCCCAACACAGAGCTTACCTTTAAAATGCTTCTTACCCATACATCGGGTATAAAAGACCGCTGGAATACAATGACTTACTATGATGGAGATCCTGAATTAGAATTAGGTTATTTTCTTGAAGAATATTTGATATCAGGGGGTGAGTTTTATAATGCCAATGGAAATTTTACTAATTCGAATCCTGGAACAAACTATGAGTATAGTAATATTGGAGCAGCATTAATTGGTTATTTAGTAGAAGTAATAAGCGAAATACCATTTAATGAATACTGTAATGAGAATATATTTGAACCACTTGAAATTACGAATGCCGGCTGGTTTTTATCTGAAATTGATATTGATGAACTTGCGATTCCATATGAAATATCTGGAGGAAGTGGGAATACATGTTATGAAATTGGTTGCGGAATATATGATGAAAATAATCCATGCTCTTGTGATAGTGAATGTGAATATTATGACGATTGTTGTTCGGATTATGAGGATATTTGTGGTGAATTTGGCACCGGAAGCGGTGATGGGACAGTAACGCTCAATGCCATTAATCATTATGGCTATGCAGATTATCCATCGGGGCAATTACGAATGTCCGCATACGATCTTTCTAAAATTACGATAGCGTATTTGAATAATGGCTTATACCAAGAAATTCAACTATTAGAAGCAAATACGATTGAATTAATAAAATCCATTCCCTATCCAAATGTTGACCCTGTTCAAGGATTAATTTGGTATTATAAAAATGAAAGTGAGCGGACTCTATTTGGTCATAATGGAGGAGATAGTGGAAGTTCTACAGAAATGTTTATTTCTTTTTCAGATGAAATTGGCGTAATCATATTAAGTAATATTGATAATTACAATGCACTAATTCAAATTGAAAATGCTCTTTTTGATTTTGCTGAAGAAATAACATTATCTGCATTAGATGATTTAAATATTGAACATTTTAGCTTGATTCAGAATTATCCAAATCCGTTTAATCCCGTAACCGCGATTCAATTTTCTGTGCCGAAAGATTCCTATGTAAATTTGAAAATATTTAATATTCTTGGTAAAGAAGTGGCAACGTTGATCAGCGGAGATGTTTCGGCAGGATATCATAAAGTGATTTGGAATGGAAGAGATAAAACGGGAAAACCCCTTTCTTCCGGTATGTATTTTTCAAGAATGGAAAGTGGTTCATTTAGTGTGGTGAAGAAAATGGTGTTGTTGAAATAAGTTGACTTAATTAAAACAAAAAATAACTAAACTAGAAAAAGGATATCAAAATGAGAAATGTAATAAAATTGCTATCAATGACTTTCATCATGGCAGTTTTTCTCTTGCCAGCTATCAGTGTTGGTATGGATGTTTATGGTCCAAAACCGTTTGACCAAATATTGGAATCCAATTTGAATAAAACGTGGACACCATCTCCAATATCTTCTATACAAAATAGAGAGCATGTCATCTTAATAGACGCAGCCACATCATCATTTTGTTTAAAGGTAAATGAAAGCGACCCTTCGCTGTTAGAAGTGGGAGACGTATCCGTATTAACGGCTGGAACTGGAACTTATGGAAATGCGATGAGAAGTATGTTTCAACTTTTAGATCTAAATACATCAGAGCTATCAACAGAAGATTTAACCAATACTTATACCATTCATCCATGGCTAGGCTCCTATTCAGCTATCGATGCAAATACAAGTTCTGGAAGCCAAAGTGGATCGTCAATTACTGTTAGAGATAAAAATAGTTTCTATATGCTTGAACAAGAGACAATTGCATTTTTAGTTTTCACTATGACTGGCACATCCACGTCAACAAAAGTTAAGGCTACAAGCCGATATTTTTATAACACAGAATTACAATATGAATTAGATGCAAATTGGTCATCAAATCAGTGGTTAAAGATAGAATCAAATTCCGTATCGTTAACAAATATTGAATCTGAAGCCACTGAATTTATACTTGCAGATGCAAAGGATTTAATCAATGTAGAAATGGTGGTAGGTTCAGATTTTAATCCACAAGCCACGACTTGGCAAACCAATTCATTTGCAAATTGGCCGTTAGATCCACAAACGGGCGAAGAATCACCTTGGGACTATGATGATAGTTCAATTTTTTCAGATCATTTTTTACTAGAAGTTGACGATTCATTTGAAACGCAATTTGGCAGAAGTAATGAAGCCGCTTCTGCTGCAAGCCTATCCTTAGATGGAATTGAATCAACATTAATAAATGAAGGTGCAAACCTAAGATATTCAAAGGATGTTTATTTAGCCTTTCGGGACTATTTGTTGACTTATAAATTTGCTGCTGAAGATATGTATAATTCGGTATTGGGTGAATCAACGGTTGCAAATGTATATTTTACGAATGCGGCCGATGATGAAGGAACCCATCATCCATTTATGGTTATTGCATCTCATAATTCACCTTCTGGTCCCCAATTTTTAATTGATGTTGCTCGTCCACCAGGAGATAACTGTTGTGAAGGTGGATATCCGAATCAAAATATCACTCGAAATGCCGTTTTAGAAGTAAAACTTGTTAAAATTCCATTGCGAGATTATGGTGTTATTTCAAACCTCACAGATAACGATCTTTCATCGTATGGAACATTAGCGAGCGATATGGGTCTGAGTGAGAGTGAATGGACAACTGATAATTATGCAAGCCTCAATTCTTCAGCCATTGCTGTGGATGGAGTTTTAATATACCCAGCTAGTAATAATGTTTTGGTATATGCTAGTTTTGCAGCGGAAATAACTTCTTCAGGAATTCATGTTGGGCGTGGGATGGGATTTCATTATCATGCTGACGGACATAGCTTTAACGGCAATGGAACCAATTTATATAATTTAAGTGATTTTGAAGGGCATACGCATCCACCCATTATTGGTTTTGCCTTTGATGGCTTAGCGCTATTTGGAAAATATGAATCATCTTACAATAGTATGGATGGTTTTGGAACAGACTTAGATGAGTATAATGGACACATCCACGGAGATTATGGTTATCATTATCACGCATTTGCGACTGAAGTAACACAATCTGAGAATAATTCATCAGAAACTTATATTCAGCACTTTTTATTCCGTGGCGCATTTAAAGGATCAGTTAATGAGATTCCCGGATTATTTGAAGTTTCGACGAATCAGTTTATGAACAGCGACATTAAAAGATATGTTGGCGCAGCAGGAACTGTCATGGATACCGATAAAGATGAACTTTCGCAATTTCCGCAGATTTTTAATCTATCTCATAATTATCCAAATCCATTTAACCCGACAACGACAATTGAGTACGATTTAGCAATAAGTGGCTCTGTGGATTTAGCGGTTTACGATTTAATGGGTCATCGTATTCGAACCCTTATGTATGGAAACCAAAAATCAGGAATTAAAACCATTGAATGGGATGCAACCAATGATTTAGGACAATCTGTTTCTGCCGGACTTTATTTTTACCAACTTAAAACACCTCAAGGGATTATTACCAAAAAGATGGTTCTGTTGAAATAAATTTGATTTATACCACAAGCAAGTTGTGCTTCTTAATGAAGTAAACCCAAATTGCTGTTGAAATAAGTAAGATTCCCCCACCTGTGAATGTTGTTATTAAGGCAGTTTTGACACCATTTAACAGAATACTGGGAGCAATATTTACTAATCCATTCATGGATTCGAATGCGGAATTCATGCCTATCCAAGTGGAGAAAATTCCGAAAAATGCAGTTAGGATTCCAAGAAGAATGATGCTATTTGTATAAAAAGGTTCTTTCAAATTCTTAACAGAAATGAATAAGATAGCACTTAAAAGTATCAATAATATCATCATAAATGGGCCACCGTTAATTAGAGTTTGTATCATTGTTGTATCCTTTTATTTGTTAATAATAGTTATTCAAATTATAGGCGTGTCTTGGTTCTCATCAACTCTGTATTCAAGAATGTCCCCAGGTTGACAGTTCAATACAATACAGATTTTTTCTAATGTTTGGTAACGAACACCCCTGACATTTCCAGTTTTTAATAGCGATAAATTGGTCAAAGACATTTCGATAGCTTTGGAAAGCTCTGTAAGAGACATCTTTCTTTTGGCAAGCATTACATCAAGATTTGTAATTATTGGCATGGTAATTGAATAAATACCTTTGTTATTTCGATAAATAATAGAAATAATAAATAGTAAACGCAATATAAAAAATATTAAATAAAGTATATAAAATTTAATGTAATACATAAAATATATAAGATGAAATAATATTGGTTATGCTTTAAATTGAAAAATCTTTTGTTCAGAAGAAATAACAGAATTAAATCAAATAGATTTCGTTTTTCTTTAAAATAGACTTATGTAAAATAATTTATCCCCGTTGGTAAATCCAGACATATAAAATATTTTCATTTTCTTTTAATTAATACTTGATAAACCTATCCTATATTCCTTAATATCTACCATCAGACAAACAGGTCTGATTATCTTTAAGTAAAGAAAACATGTCAAACATACTATCCAAATCGTCGCAATACGCCATTCAGGCGGTCATGTATTTAGCGGGGCAACCAAAAAATAGTCCAGTTTTTCAACGAGATATTGCAAGCGCGCTGGATATCCCAAACCACTTTTTGGGAAAAGTTTTACAAATTTTGGTTAAACACGATTTAATACTTTCTCATAAAGGTATCAACGGTGGATTTGTCATCAATCAGAACGGGAGCAAAATCACATTAGATCATATTATACGGATTATTGATGGCGACGGATTTTTAGAAGGTTGTATCATTGGATTTCCGTTTTGCTCGGATGAGAATCCATGTCCCGTCCACCATGATTGGGGTAAGGCTAAAACAGAAATCTCAAAAATATTTGAACAAAAGAACATCAATCAGTTCAGTGGAGAGCTACAGTCCAAGCTGGATATCATTTCTCTCATGAATAAAAAACAAGAGCAGGAAGCATGAAAATAAAACCACTTTCAAAATTCACCTATTTTATTATAACTGTTTTTCTGATTCAGGGTTTGGCTTTTCCCCAAAGCGACCCGGAAGAATTTTTTGAAAAAAATTGTTTCAGCTGTCACACCATTGGTGGTGGGCGACTTACTGGTCCTGATTTGAAGGATGTAGAAGAACGAAAAGATGCCGTTTGGCTGGAAAAATTTATTTTGAACCCACAAGCTGTTATCAATAGCGGTGATGCTTATGCGTCCAAATTATTGAAAGAAGCTCGGGGTGTTGTGATGCCCAAAGTCGCAAACTTAAATGCATCCATGACTCGGGCATTGTTAAAATTTATCAAGGAAGAATCGGGGAAAGAAAAATCGAAATTTGCGGGTTCAACCTTGGCGGATAGACCGCTCACCGAAGAAGATTTACAAATTGGTTCTGCTTTATTTATGGGAACCACTCGATTGAAAAACAGGGGACCGTCCTGTATCAGTTGTCACGAAATCGCCGGAGAAGGATTTCTCGGTGGCGGACTTTTAGGCCCTGATTTAACGGAAGCGTATGGTCGTCTTGGTGGAAAAATAGCCATCGCTGCTTGGTTGTCGAATCCGTCTTCGGAGACCATGTCGCCCATTTATAAAAAACATCCTATTGACGAAGATGAAGTTTTGCCACTTGTGGCTTTTTTGAAAAACAAAGCAGAAGGGAAGGACATTGTGAGCAATGCCCACGATTTCAATTTTATGATATTTGGATTTATCGGTTTAGCCATTTGTTTGGTATTATTTGATTTAGCCTGGGGGAATCGCTTGCGTGCGGTTCGGAAGCCCATGGTAAAAGGAGAGTTATCATGAGTAACAGTAAGTTGTCTTGGATTAGAGACGAAGTAGCCCCGGAAAATAGAAGCTGGGAAGAATTTTATCGAAATCGTTGGCAGTATGATAAAGTGGTTCGAAGCACCCATGGTGTAAACTGCACCGGATCTTGCACATGGCAAATTCATGTGAAAGACGGTATCGTCACCTGGGAAATGCAGGGTTTGGATTATCCAAAATTAGAGCATGGTATTCCGCCATACGAACCCCGTGGATGTCAGCGTGGAATTTCTTTTTCTTGGTATTTATATAGTCCGCTTCGAGTAAAATATCCAACCATTCGTGGCGCATTGCTTGACTTATGGTTAGAAGCAAAAAAAGAATATAACGACCCAGTTGAAGCTTGGACTTCAATGGTCAATGATCCTGAAAAACGAAAACGCTGGCAGCGTGCTCGGGGAAAAGGTGGCTTTCGTCGTGCCAGTTGGGAAACGGTGAAGGAAATTATTGCTGCGTCTATGGCGCATACAATTAAACAACACGGTCCCGACCGCATTGCAGGATTTTCGCCCATTCCGGCTATGTCCATGGTTTCTTACGCAGCCGGTGCGAGATTAATGCAGTTAATTGGTGGCGTTTCTCTTTCCTTTTATGATTGGTATTGCGATTTACCCAGTGCTTCACCAGAAACATGGGGAGAACAAACGGACGTTCAGGAATCAGCTGATTGGTATAATGCCAAAATGCTTGCCGTCATGGGTGCAAACTTGAATATGACACGAACACCGGATGTGCATTTTGCAGCAGAAGCTCGATATAACGGAACAAAGATGGTGGTTTTTTCACCTGATTTTTCTCAAGTGTCAAAATTCTCTGATGAATGGATTCCCATTAATGCTGGGCAGGATGGTGCTTACTGGATGGCGGTGAATCATGTGATATTGAAAGAATTTCATCACGAAAAACAAGAAAAATCATTTTTAGATTACTCCAAACAATATACGGATTCGCCCTTTTTAGTTGAATTAAATAAAGACGGTGATGTCTATAAAGCGGGGCAATTGCTTCGTGCAAATCGTTTGACTCAATATAAAGATATGGAAAATGGCGATTGGCAATTTTTGATGTGGGATGAGGAAGAGAATCGAACAAAAGTGCCGAAAGGCTCTGTTGGAAACCGATGGGCGAAAAAAAATAAAGGTCATTGGAATTTGAAATTGGAAGATAATGCGGATGGTTCAAAAATTGCACCGAAACTCACATTTCTAAAAGATTCTGACCAGATTTATTCTGTAGAATTAGACGATTTCAGTCAAGGCGAAACTATTACGCGAAATGTGCCGGTAAAAATGATAGAAACAGCCGATGGTCAAGTTCCGGTTGCCACTGTGTATGATTTGCTCATGGCTCAATATGGCGTGGGACGAGGACTGGAAGGTTATCCAGAAAATTACGAAGAAGATGCAACTTACACACCAGCGTGGGCAGAAAAATATACAGGAATTGCACCGGAAACATTGATTCGTTTTGCGCGAGAATGGGCAAGCACAGCGGAAAAAACCGGTGGAAAATGCACGGTGATTATTGGTGCGGGTATCAATCATTGGTATCACGCAAATCTTATGTATCGTGCCGCAATTCATGCGCTCATGTTTACGGGTTGTATTGGAAAAAATGGTGGCGGTTTGGGTCATTATGTTGGTCAGGAAAAATTGGCGCCGGGCGAATCTTGGGCTTCCATTGCTTTGGCGAAAGATTGGTTTGGACCCTCTCGCCTTCAAAATACACCGAGCTGGCATTATGTCCATTCGGACCAATGGCGATACGAAAAATCCTTTACTGATTATCATACGGTGCCAGAAAAACAGCCGGAAAAAACATTGGCAAAAGGGCATACCATGGACGTGAATGTGAAAGCAGTCCGAAATGGCTGGCTTCCCTTTTATCCCCAGTTTGAAACAAATCCCATTGATTTGGCTAAAGAAGCACGAGAAAATGGTGCAAAAGATGAGCAGGGAATCGTGGATTATGTTGTAGAAAAATTGAAAAAACGAGATATGAAATTTTCTATCGAAGATCCGGACAGTTCAGATAATTGGCCTAGAGTTTGGTTTGTATGGCGCGGAAATGCCATCGGTGGTTCTGCCAAAGGGCATGAATTCTTTTTAGATCATTATCTTGGAACTCATACCAACCAAGTATCTGATCCTCAATTTGCAAAAGGTTCAACAGAAGAAGTCGTTTGGCATGACAAAGTACCACAAGGGAAAATGGATTTAGTGGTGGATTTGAATTTCCGCATGGATACATCAGCATTGTATTCTGATATTGTTCTTCCTGCCGCGACATGGTATGAAAAAGCAGATTTGAATTCTACCGATATGCACAGTTTTATTCATCCGTTGGCGGAAGCCGTTCCCCCGGCATGGGAATCCAAAAGTGATTGGGATATTTTCAAAGATATTGCAGAAGCATTTTCTAAAGTGTCGGAAAAGCATTTTCCTGAACAAATGGAAGATGTGGTTACATTAGCCTTGGCGCATGATACGCCGGCAGAAATTGCCCAAACAGAAATCAAGGATTGGATTGATGGAGAAGTGGAAGCCATTCCCGGAAAGACCATGCCTGGAATTAAGGTGGTAAAACGAGATTTCAAAAACGTTTACAAACGTTACATCTCTTACGGTCCGAATGTGCCAAAAAACGGCCTTGGTGCTCACGGAACTCATTATGACGTGAAAGATGAATATGAACGTTTGAAAATTGAATGTCCCACCGAAACGTGGGATGGCGAAACTTATCCATCCTTGAAAGAAGCGAAAGATGTATGTAATACGGTTTTGGAATTAGCATCTGTAACCAATGGTGAATTGGCCTATCGTTCCTATAAAAATATGGAAGAAAAAACAGGTCTCGTTTTAGCGGACTTGGCGGAAAAGAATCGTGGTGTTCGGATGACTTATGACGATTTATGCGCCCAACCACGGCGACTTCATAATACGCCCATGTGGTCAGGTTTACTGGAAAATGGTCGGCCCTATTCGCCCTTTACTTATAATGTAGAGCGATTAGTCCCATGGCGGACATTGACGGGTCGTCAGCATTTTTATCTGGACCATCCTGGATATATTCAATATGGTGAGCATCTTCCAACCTATAAACCGAAACCTACGCCCACACAATATGCAGAATTAACCACCAGTGAAAGTGAGCATAAGGCGAAAGTATTCAACTATTTAACGCCCCATGGAAAATGGCATATTCATTCTACGTATGGAGATAACCATCGCATGTCCACATTAAGTCGTGGTGTTGAGCCATTTTGGATTAACGACAAAGATGCGGAAGAACTGGACATTGTGGATAATGATTGGGTAGAAGTTTATAATGATAATGGCGTTGTTGTGACTCGGGCAAATGTAAGTGTTCGAATCCCAAGAGGAATTGTGATTATTTATCATGCCACTGAACGGACATTGTCTGTGCCGAAATCTCCACTGCGCGGAAACAAACGAGCTGGAATGAATAACAGCTTGACGCGCGCTCGATTGAAGCCAAATCTCATGGTCGGTGGTTACGGACAGTTTACGTATCACTTTAATTACTGGGGTCCCACAGGAGCAAATCGGGACACCTTCATCATGGTGCGCAAACTGCCCATTTTGAACTGGTAAAAGGAAAAATAATTATGGATATCAGAAGTCAAATTTCAATGGTGTTTCACCTGGACAAATGTATCGGTTGTCATACATGCAGTATTGCCTGTAAAAATATCTGGACAGATCGAAAAGGCACCGAATACATGTGGTGGAATAATGTGGAAACAAAACCCGGCACCGGCTTCCCAACAAGATGGGAAGACCAGGATAAATATAAAGGTGGATGGGAAGTCGTTGACGGAGAACTGAAGTTGCGTTCCACCAGTAAAGCCAAAACGGTTACGAATATTTTCCATAATCCTAATATGCCAACCTTGGATGATTATTACGAACCATGGACCTATAAATACAAAGATTTGTTCGATTCGCCCGAAGGTGATGATCAGCCAACTGCTCGCCCTATTTCTATGATAACTGGCGAAGAAATGGACATTGAAGCGGGACCGAATTGGGATGATGATTTAGGTGGCTCCCCCATTTATGCAGAAAATGATGTTAATTTAGAAGGCTTATCTGAAGAGCAACGAGAACAAATGTTTGCTATAGAACGTCTCATGATGTTCTATTTCCCAAGAATTTGCAACCATTGTGTGAATCCATCTTGTGTGGCATCTTGTCCGTCCGGAGCACTCTATAAACGGGGCGAAGACGGGATTGTATTGTTAGACCAAGAACGATGTCGTGCTTGGCGTTCGTGCATTTCTGCTTGTCCGTATAAAAAAACATATTATAACTGGAATACGGGAAAATCCGAAAAATGTATTCTCTGTTTTCC
>Ga0209362_1001923_pt1 | contig 15919 bp, 8 predicted proteins | sample SaaInlV_165m_DNA_FD_184680 | JGI IMG/M metagenome (GOLD analysis project Ga0209362, IMG submission 184680) | Marine microbial communities from expanding oxygen minimum zones in the Saanich Inlet - Saanich Inlet SI037_S3LV_110m_DNA (SPAdes)... | ecosystem: Environmental > Aquatic > Marine >...
GCACCCGAACAAAATGCGCCGGGCGTGAGCACCCATTGGTCTCCCAAGGATAAGGGCTCGCAAACGTTCGAAGGTGTAGAGGCGGAGGGCGACGATCTGGTGCATGCCGACGGGATGGCCGCGAGCCACGCCATCGACTTCCTCAAGCGCCACAAGGACAAGCCTTTTTTTCTAGCCTGCGGCTTTGTTCGGCCGCATGTCCCGTTAGTGGCTCCGAAAAAATATTTCGATCTCTATGACCGCAACGCGATGATTGCACCCGTGGTGCCGGAGAACGACCTGGAAGACGTACCGGAAATTATCCGCAACTATAAACGCAATAGCACATCCTACGGCGTTACACCTGAACTGCACAAGGGCTTGCTCGAAGCCTACTATGCGAGCATTTCCTACATGGATGCACAGGTCGGCCGTGTACTGGATGCGCTCGAAGAACTGGGGCTGGCGGATAACACCATTGTTGTGTTTACCAGCGATCATGGCTACCTGCTGGGGCACCATCACAAGTTTCAGAAACAGCATTTGTTTGAGGAATCCACCCGCGTTCCGTTCATCGTCAGCGTTCCATGGATGAAGAAGCAGCGCGGCAAGACGACCAAGCATATTACCGAGCTCATAGACCTTTATCCAACCCTTGCCAACCTAAGCGGATTGAAGGCCCCGAAGAACCTGCACGGCACCAGCATGGTACCGCTCCTCAAGAATCCCTCTTCCAATGACTGGAAAAAAGATCTCGCCTTCACCATAAGTAGAAGTGGAGGAGAATCGATCCGCACCCACGAGTGGCGTTTTACGCAGTGGGGCTTTGGCGCTGGGGGCATGGAACTGTATGACCTAAGAAAAGATCCCGGCGAATTCACCAACCTCGCCGGAGATCCCAGCTATGACAAGCCGTTCAACAAATTGAAGGCTCAGCTTGAGGCCAAGCGAGCCGAAGCGGGTTACTCAGCCAAGCGGTTTGGCAGAAAGAAAAAGTGAGAGCCAAGGCAATCCTTTTTCTTGCGGCCATCCTGATAACAGGAGGGCTTCGGGCGGAAGAGCCCGTGAATATTCCTTCCTCCAAGAAGAACTTTCATCTGTTCCTCCTGATGGGGCAGTCAAACATGTCTGGAGGCGTTGGCTTGGCAGCCGGCGACACCAAGCCGGTTCCCTCTGTCTTGAAAATGCGTTGGGCCAAAGAAGGGGAGGAGCCGAAGTGGGCCCTCAGTGCTCATCCGCTTCACCCTAGGCGTCCTAACAAAAAGGCGCGTTTCGGACCTGGCCTGTCGTTCGCTGAGGCTTACGTGGCTGACAAGCCTGGTGTGACGGTCGGCTTGATTCCGATGGCCTGGGGTGGCAAAAGCATTGAGCAACTGGGAAAAGGATCTGGAATTTACAGCGATGCCATTCGTCATGCGAAGGCTGCCATGCAAGTGGGGACCCTCAAGGGGGTGCTGTGGCATCAAGGGGAATCGGATACCGTCGAGCAGACGAGGACCGATGCCTATGAAAAGAGACTGCATCTCCTGATCGAAGACGTCCGGAAGGACTTGGGAAACCCCCAATTGCCCTTTATCGTGGGAAACTTGGCGGAGTTCTACGGCACCGGCAAAGATCACAAGGCACCGGATCGGGTAGCGCGTATTGACAAAATCAAGGAGATCCTTCGACGCTTGCCGGAAAAGGTGCCTCATACCGGATTCGTCGAATCCACCGGTTGCAGTCCGGCTGCCCGGGCAAAGGTACATTTTGACCGCAAGTCGTGTGTGCTGCTCGGCAAACGGTATGCCGAGGTTTATTCCGATTTGGTAGACAAGACCCTCAGGCCCAACGTCATGTTCATCATCGTGGATGATCTGCGCGCGGAACTTGGGTCCTACGGTAGCGGTCAGATGAAAACCCCGAACTTCGACCGGTTGGCCAAGCAGAGCATGCAATTCAACCGGGCCTACGTTCAGCAGGCGATCTGCAGTGCGTCACGGGCCAGTTTCCTGACGGGGTGCCGCCCCAACTCAACCGGCGTCGATCACCCCTACACGCCATGGTTTGATGGGGTCTTTCGTAAGAAGTACAAACCCATTGCCCAATACTTTGCCGACCTCGGCTACTATTCCCGGACATTGGGGAAAGTGCATCACGGCCCCAGAGATCCCAAGCTCACCGAGCGGCATTTTACCGAGAAGGCTCCTGACTACCTGCTTCCCGAAAACAAACACGGCGCTCGCGGGTGGGGGACTGTGTACGACCGGCTTCTCCCGTGGGAGCACGCCGACCTGCCGGACAATGCGTTTAGAGACGGACAGATTGCCGATGAAACAATCGCCACCATCCGCCGGGCTCACGCCTCGGAAAAACCATTTTTCATTGTTCCGGGATTTCAGAAACCGCATCTGCCCTTCGTCTGCCCCAAGAAGTACTACGACCTCTATTCCGACCAGGATGCGCGGCGATCGCCTAATCCGGAACGTGGTCCCGGACAGCCCCTGTTCACCATACCCAAGGAAATCAACGGCATCGAAATCTTCGACGATTTCCCCAAGACCGGTCTTGCCGACAAAGACATCGTACATGGCATCCGTAGCTATTATGCCTGCGTTAGTTTCATCGACGCCCAGCTCGGGAAAATCCTCGACGAACTCGACCGGCTCCAATTGATGGATTCGACCCTCGTGGTCGTTCTTTCGGACCACGGATTCCACCTCGGCGACCACGGCAACTGGGGAAAGATGACCTGCTTTGAGCACGCCACGCGCTCTCCGCTCTATGTGAAGGCGCCAGGCATGAAAACCTCCGGAACCCCCTGCGATGCGCTCGTGGAATACGTCGACCTGTTCCCGACCGTGCTCGACCTGTGCGGCTTCGACGTTCCGCCCTATATGGAGGGGGCCAGTTTCGGCCCGTTGTTAAAAAACCCTTCGCAAGCATGGAAGAAGGCCGCTTTCAGCCAGTTTCCCCGTAAAACAGAGATCGATGGGAAAAGGAAAAACATAGAAGGCTACTCCATCCGTACCAAAGATTACCGTTTTACCCAATGGCGGGAACGTGGAACCGATAAAGTGGTATTCGAGGAGTTCTACGACAACCGCAAGGATCACACCGAAGACAAAAACCACGCTCCCAATCCTGTTTTCAAGACAATGGTCGATGAACACCGTCGCCTCCTTCGGGCCGGATGGAAGAAAGCGTTGCCGCCGGGTGTTGAAAACTCCTCCGAGCTCACCAAGGGAGATGACGCATGGTATTATAAACCGAAGGAACCACGACGAGTCCCGCAACCTCCCCGAAATCAGTGATCGTATATACCAATTTCACCAATGAGAAATGGGCCCACATGGTTAGCCCAAAGGCTTTTGTAACTCAAATGGCTTTCGTCCGTGGCGTCTTCAGATTTTACATGGGACGTAACGAGACCCTTGGTCGCGGTTTCTTTCCTTTGGGCGACGTGTTCTGTTAAGGGGCGGGATTGGTGAAGACACCCCACTTGGGTAAGTTGGCTTTTACGCTATTTGACGCGAAAAGCGTCACTCCCTACGATCGCCTTGATAAGATCGCGAGTGCCATTCCCTTTCGCTTTTACCTGCGTGACGATCTGGTCTATGATGCGTTGATCAGCATAGCTCATCTCACGCCCCGTCGCGTAAACCAGGAGTTTCTCGGCCAGACACCTGCTGAAGAGGTCTATGTTGGCCGTCAAGTATGCCTTTAAGTCAACCACATTGGCCAGTTTCGTGCCATCCGGCAGTATCCCATGGCTGTCGACAGGATATCCGTCGCGATGCTCGACTGTGCCATTAATCTTGGTGAAAATAGGGTAATGCTCGCGCCACTGGCCAATTGCATCAAAATTTTCCAATGCAAAACCGAGCGGGTCAATGTCGCGGTGGCAACTGGCGCATTTTACATCACGGGTGTGCTTTTCAATCTGCTCGCGAATGGTCGTAGCACCGCGTGTATCAGGTTCTATCGCCGGCACGTCATTTGGAGGCTCCGGTGGCGCCCGCCCAAAGATATTCTGAGCCAGCCACACGCCGCGCAGAACGGGCTGTGTGTCTACCCCGTTTGCCGTCGCCATCATCACGCTTGCCTGTCCGAGGATACCTCCGTAACGCCCTCCCTTGGGCACCGCCACTCGCTGCATTTTCTCACTCTTGATTCCCTTGCGTCCATAAATCTGAGCGTTGAACTTATTAAGGTATGTAAAGCCGGGTTCAATGAAGGTTTGAAGTGGAAGATTTTGATCGATAATCTCCCTCACAAACATCCGGGTTTCGGCCAAAATAGCCGATTCGTGTCCAGCAAGCCACTTTGGGATCAATCGTTCGTCGGGCATCGTTTCGGGGATTTTCCGTAGATCTAGCCACTGATCAAGAAATCGATTGAGGAAAATGTTGGATCGTTTGTTCAGGAGCATGCGATCGACCTCTTCAGTCAGATTCTCCGCACTGCTCAACTTCTCTGCCGAAGCCAGTTTGTAGAGGTGTTTGTCCGGCGGTCCGGACCATAGAAAGTAGCTCAGGCGAGCGGCCACATCGTAGTCATCCAAATGTTTGCTTCGATTACGGTAGAGAAATTCATTTGAGCATAGAATGGCTCGAATGGCTAGATGTATACTGGCTTCGAAACTCTGACCTGTTTTCATGTGTTCGGTAACCAGTGCCACATATTTGTTAACCACGTCATGCCCAACAGGCCGCCGGTGCGCTTTGTCAAGCAGGGGTTGAAGCACGCTGCCTGCCCATGCCTCTTGGCTGCGTCCATCGCGCTCGCCAAGGAAGCGCTCGGTTCTCCGCCGCTCGCTGGCTTCATCCTTGCTCTCACGAACCATGATCGGGCCATTGATGGCCATGCCGTGGATATTCAATGCGGGTCCGTCCTCCATCAACATATTCTGTAGTGCCCAAGTCAATTGAGCTGGATTAGAATATCGCCGTGGCAGCTTTGGGCTTTTAGAAAAAGTAAGCGTGCCATCAGTAGCGGCCTTCTTCATCGCCGCCCAGGTTTCCTTCGGAGTTCGTCGTCTATCAAACCCACCAATCTTCTTCCACGCAGCAAACAGCTTCGGTCTGGCGGTGAAAATCGCGTTCACTTGCTTTGCTGGTGCGCTTTTACTTGTTTTTTTATCCCATCCAAAAGAGGCGTTTGACCAATAGAATGCCAATGTCTCACCGGGTTCTAGATCCGCCTCTACAATAAATTCTTGAACTCCCTTGTCAGGACTGACCTCGAAAATAGCCGCTCGGCGCATTGGTTTAGTCGATGTAAATGTCATTGACGGCTTTGTCACAAGCATCTCGACCTGTAAAGGATTGCTGTCAACGGGCTTGAATGCACTCAGCCGCACGGTAAACCGATAGCTGCCGGCATGTGAAGCTTCAAAACGGGTCGGCCAGGTGCAACTCCGCGTGAACACTTCATTGCGTGTAACCAGACGCAGAACGCCATCTCGTAACTGGCTGGCTTCAAAACTAACAGCCATATCCACCGGTGAAACATTGACAGTTTCTGGCTTAACGATTGCAATTCGGCGGGGCGGTGACACCAGTGAGTCAGCAACCTCAGTTGCGCACGAAAGATAATATTCCATGAGCGGTGGAGACAGGATTAAGCCTTCGGCCGAATTGTCGAAACCCTGATGCATCTGATCATTGGGAAACCCTTGCGGCACACTGTAATTGATGCTGAAAGTGTCGCGAACAGAGTTCTCGTATTCGATCTTGTTCAAGCGTCGTAGGACGGAGCCACCCGGTCGAGACCGGTCCGAAAGGACAACGTGCAGCTTCTTTACGGCTTTGGCGCGCTCGGTCACGCTCGGCTGTTTCTTATTCTCCGGCGGCATCTTTCCAGTTTCCACAGCCTTCAAGACTTTTAACCAAAAACGCTCGGTCTCCGGACGACTCCAATCCGTCGCGAAGGTCTCAAGGTTAATATCGCCTTTCTCCGATTCAGAATCGTGGCAATCCAGGCATCGGTCGGCGAAGAAATCCTGTGGGAGATCGGCCGCTGCAGAGGCAAGCCCGCAACAAAGCAGACACAAGATAACGTAGCTAAACCAGGAATTCATTCATATTCCTCGTTGCATTCTTAAATCGATCCTGCTCGATATCAAATGACTCCAGCAAACTCAGGAAAAGGTCTCCAAGCAGACGCTCTCCTGCACCATGGCGAGCAACAATGTGGTGCTTGCCATGGCGAAACCCACCACCCGCAAGCAGTACGGGAAGATTTGAATTGTTGTGTGTATTGGCGTTGCCCATACCGCTACCAAACAAAACCGCCGTCGTATCAAGGAGTGGTCGCCCGGCGCCATCGGTCTTCCCCTTCAACCGATTCAGGAAGTTGCCGAACCGCTTGACGTGCTCCCTACCGATTCGGTTGTATTCCTCGATTTTATCAGGACTGTTTCCATGATGTGACAATCCGTGGTAGCCGGTCGTCAGTCGCTCACCGTCGATGGTAAAGACCTGGCCGCTGCCTGGAGCAAGAAATGTCAGTACACGCGTTGAGTCGGTTTCTAACGCCAGCGCCATAATATCATACATCAGCGTTTCGCACTCAAGCGACAAGTCGGCGGCGACAGGGTCAAACTTAGGCAGGGGGTAAACCACTTTGGCCGCTGGTTTTTCGAGCCACTTGCGCTGCTTTTGCACTTCTTTTTCCACCGAACGAACGGCAGTCAGATATTCATCAAGTTTTTGACCATCGGCATGACTGACCGTCTTGCGGTAGGCCTTGCCGTCGTCCATGACGAAATCGAGTACACTGCGATTTGAGTCGAGCAAATAGGCCATGCGCTCTCGGTCCGAGTCAGAGCTGAACAGTTTGCCAAAGAGTACGCTTGGTCGTCCGATCATGGGCAGCGCCACCCCGCCATCCGTGAAGCTCATGCGCGAGCCAGCGCTCGTGCCACATGTCACCTGCAGCGAACTGAATCTCGACTGAAAGCCGATCTTTTGTGCCACAATCTGGTCGATTGATACGCTATTGGCGCCAGTGCCTGTCAGGTAATTGTGCCAATGCTTGTGGCCGTTCGGCGCCCGATGATCGAGGCCGCTAAATAGACTAAACTCTCTGCGGAGCTTACTTAGTGGGGCCAGGACCTTCGGCATGGCATAGTCAGAGCCTGCGTTTTGTGGCAGCCAACTTGGAGTATGGAAACCCAGATATACGCCGATGCAGACCAAGCGCTTTGCTTTTGCGGTGACTGGTGGTGCAACTTGACCAACTGATTCCAGCATCGGAAGGGCAAGGCCGATACCACTGGCCTTAATGAAACGTCGCCGAGACGTAATATCTGTGTGGTGTCGGTTCATTGAGGCTCTTGTTTCTTCAATACTAACCCCGCTTCAGGTTTGCAGAGTTCATTTCTTTTTTTGTTACAGGTTGGTTGGTTAGCTGATTGAATGCCGAGAGTCACATGAATAATCAGTATGGAGTATTATTGCGAGACCAGGTTTATGCTGATATGTTTGCCCGCCCGTGAATCCTTTTTTTACCTTCACTTTTTTTGTAGCCGCCTGCAGCTTTGCAGCGGTTTCGTCCCTTTGGGCGACCAAGCCCAATATCGTGCTGATCCTTGCGGATGACATGGGCTTGGGCGACGTGTCCTGTTATGGGACGGGTGGACTGGTCAAGACGCCGCACCTCGACAAATTGGCCTCGGAGGGACGGCGCTTCCTGGATGCACACACACCGTCCGGGGTTTGCACGCCCACGCGTTACGGACTGCTGACCGGCCGTTATGCCTGGCGAACCCGCCTCAAGTCGCGCGTGCTCCAAGGCTATTCTCCTCCTCTCATTGCTCCCGACCGAGAAACGGTTGCCTCCTTGCTTCGGGCCGAGGGGTATGCCACCGAAATCATCGGCAAGTGGCACCTCGGGCTCGGTTGGCAAAAGAAGGACGGCACTTCGCTCCCCGATGCGCCGGGACATGCCACGCCGAAGGATATTGATATTACCCGCCCCGTTACGGCGGGTCCCACCACCGTCGGCTTTGATCGTTGGTTCGGATGTTCCGCATCCTGGGACATGCCGCCTTATGGATGGTTTGAGAATGATCGTCTGCCCCGGGCCGCCCATTTCGTGAATGCAACCAAGAAGAAAGGCTGGAAAACCCGGCCCGGTTTGCGCGATCCTAAAGTGAATCTTACCGATGCTTTGCCCGCATTCGCCAAGCGGGCCCGCAAGGACGTTCTTTCCTTCGCCGCTGGAGACAAACCATTCTTCCTTTATATTCCGCTCACTTCGCCGCATTCCCCGGTCGTTCCGAACAAGCCGTTCCAGGGAAAGACGAACATTGGTAGCTACGGTGACTTCGTGGTCGAGACCGACTGGGTGGTGGGTCAGGTGATGAAGGCAGTCGACGATGCAAAAATAAAGGACAATACCCTGTTCATTTTTACCACCGACAACGGAGCCGCCCAGTTCAGCCGCAATACAAAGGGCGGTAAAACACACCTTTCCTCCGGACCGTATCGTGGACGCAAAAGGGATAACTGGGAAGGCGGTCATCGCGTCCCCTTCATCGCTCGCTGGCCCGGGGTGGTGGAGCCCAATACCGTATCTTCCGCCGTCCTATGCCTAACCGACCTCACCCGCACTTTGGTGGCCGCCGCAGGGGGCGAAATCACCCGGCCCGACGTGGCCGAGGACAGCTTCAGCTTTCTCCACGCCCTCAAGGACAATCCCGCGGGAAGTGCAGTTCCGGGCAATTTGTTGCGTAGGGAAACCACCGTGCACCATGGAAGCAGCGGAGAGTTCGCCATCCGCATGGGCGACTGGGTCTACCTCCACCACCAGGGATCTGGAGGGAACAATTACCCGAAGGACAAAAAGGGAGCATGGGCACATCCCGGCCAATTGTACGACCTGCGAAAAGATCCCGGGCAAATCACGAATCTATATGCCAAGGAACCGGAACGCGTGAAGTCCATGTTGGCCGCCTTGGTGAAGATCATACGCAAGGGAAGAAGCTTTCCCGGCAAACCCCGAAAAAACGATCCCGTGGATGGATGGAAACAAATCGAGGGGTGGGCGGATTAAAATACCTAGTCGGCTTGGCCCTTGGACGAAATTCGAGCGTATCGAATAAAGAACTTTGTAAACACCCGACTCTCTCATGAAACACATCCTGTCTCTTATTGCTCTTTTTAGTCTTGTTTGCGTTCCGGTCCTTGCAGTCGACCGGACTCCCATGAACATTGTGTGGATCGTAATCGAGGATGCGTCTCCGCACGTCGGTTGCTATGGAGAAACGCTCATCAAGACACCGCATATCGACCGCATGGCACGGGAGGGGATTCGTTGTAGCAACGCCTTCGTCACAGCCCCCGTTTGTTCGTCCAGTCGTTCGGCCATGGTCAGTGGCATGTATCAGTCCACCCTCGGAGTACACAACCACCGTAGCCAGACATCGTCCGGCAAAGGTGGTGGGAACGCGGACTACTACGACAGCTACAAGGTACCCAAGTCGGTCAAGTTGATCCCCGAGCTCTTCCGTGATGCCGGGTACTACGTCACAAACAAGAGCAAGACGGATTACAACTTCATCCCGACGAGTAAGCTCTATCATGGCAACGATTGGAAAAAGGCTCCTGCCGGCCAACCCATCTTCGCCCAGTTCCAACTCAGTGGCGGAAAGAACCGCAAGGCGAAAGGCCATGCCGATCCCGCCAAGGTAGTCTTGCCTCCTTATTATCCCGATCATCCCGTCCTTCGTCAGGACTGGGCGAAGTATTTGGATTCCTGGGTCAAGACCGATGAAGAGGTCGGACAAATCCTCGCAGACCTCAAGAAGGGTGGGCGACTGGACTCGACCGCGGTCTTCCTCTGGACGGACCACGGAGTCAGCCACCTCCGGGGCAAACAGTTCCTCTACGAAGAAGGCATACGCGTTCCCATGATCATTCGGTTGCCAAAAAAGCAAAGTGCAGGAACGGTGAGGGACGACCTTGTCGAGCACATCGACGTCGCCGCTTGCTCGCTCAAATTGGCTGGGATCAAAATCCCCGGGAACGTGCAGGGGCGCGACTTGCTGGCTTCGGACTACAAAACCCGTAAATTTGTTTTTGCAGGACGGGACCGCTGTGACGAGACGGTGGATATCCTGCGTTGCGTACGTGATTCCCGCTATAAGTACGTCCGCAACTTCATGTCGCACGTTCCCCATGCCCAACCCAGCCAGTACAAAGACGGCAAGAAGATCATGCAGGTCATTCGCGGCTTGCACAAGGAAGGCAAGCTCAACGAGCAACAGTCACGCCCCTTTGCCCCTCGCCGGCCACCGGAAGAACTCTACGACCTGAAGAGCGACCCGCATGAACTGGTGAACTTAGCTCAGGCACCAAAGTCTCAAGAGCGTTTGGTTGCCATGCGCAAGGTTCTCTACCAGCGCATGACTGAGACACGTGACATGGGCTTGATCCCCGAACCGATCCTCGAGGACGTCGGACGTAAGGCAGGAAACAAGTACCTGGCTTTTCTCGACAATGACCACAGCGGGCAAACGCTGCGATTGATCGAAGTGATCACCGCTGGTGAAGCGAACGAGGGCGCCAAGCTATTGGCCTTTGCAAAATCTCCGGACCCATCGACGCGTTACTGGGTGGCTGTTTGGTTGGGCGTCAACCAGACGGCTGGCGGCAAAGCCACTCTTCTGAAGCTGACCTCTGCTCCCGTGCCCGCAGTTCGCATTGCGGCGGCTCAGGCCTTGTGCAAATTCGGTGAGCTTGGACAACTGAAGCTTCTGGTCGAGCATATCAATGATCCCAACTTGTTGGTCGGCATGTTCGCCCTGCGGGCCATCGAGGAACTCGGTGACGCGGGCAAAGCGCACCGCGAAGCAATCGCCGCGGCCCAGAAGTCGAAATACGAATTTTCCCGACGCATCGCGAGGCGCTTGACCGCCAAGTGGAGATAGCGTTAAGGCTCTTTGATTATGAGACCGTTCCTTCCTTCCCTTTTAGCACTCGTTTGCCTGTTCGTAAGCATCGGAGCGATGGCCAAGGCTACGCCCAACATCGTCTTTATCCTCGCCGACGATCTCGGTGTCGGGGACGTCAACTGCTATGGTGGCAAACGTTGCCTGATCGACACGCCTAACGTCGATGCCTTGGCCACGGGTGGCCTGCGCTTCACCGACGCACACGTCAACGCTTCGATTTGCGGACCCACCCGGCGGGCCTTGATGACCGGTCGATACCCTTGGCGTTTCGGGGCAACGGTCAACAACGGACCCTGGGGCTTTTGCGGTCCCCGTCCCAATACCGAGAAATTCACCCTTGGGAAGCTTTTCAAAAGAGCAGGTTACGGTACCGGGTACGTTGGCAAATGGCACCTCGGCACGACCATGGCCACCTTGGATGGAAAGACGCAGGGTCTGACCAACGTCGATTTCAAGAAACCCCTGACCTACGGGCCCGGGCAATTCAGTTTCGACTACAACTTCATTCTCCCCGGATCGCTTGACATGTATCCCTACGCCTATGCCCGCAACCACGTCTGGCAGGGGAAGATCACCGCCCAAAAGGGATGGAGCGCTTTCAACCGGGTAGGGCCCGCGGAAAAGGATTTCCAAGACCACGAGGTGCTGGAAACTTTCTATGTCGAAGCCGAGTCCTTCATCAAAAAGCAGAAGAAAGAGAAGCCGTTTTTTCTTTTCCTTGCCCTTACGGCCCCGCACACACCGACCAGCCCGGGGATCAAATGGCGGAGTAAGAGCAAGCTCGGGGTCTACGGGGATTTCGTGATGGAGGTCGACCACTCGATCGAACGGGTCATGAATGCATTGAAGGCGAGGGGGCTGGATCAAAATACCTTGGTCTTGTTTTCCTCTGATCACGGACCCGCTCCCTATGCCGGCAATATCCTCGAGGCTACCCCTGCCCAGATCAAAAAGCTGGAAGCCAAGGGTCACTTCCCCAGCGGGCCTCACCGCGGGTACAAATTCTCGCTCTACGAAGGTGGTTTGCGGGTTCCCCTGATTGCTCACTGGCCCAAGGTCATCAAGCCAGGTGGAGTGAGCGACTCATTGGTCGGGCTGAACGATTTCATGGCCACCCTCGCCGAGTTGACGGGCGAGAAACTAGCGGGCCATGAAGCTCCTGACTCGATCAGTTTCGCCAAGCTTTTCAAGCACCCGAAAGGGGAGGGGAGCAGAAAGAACCTCGTCATGCAATCCACCGCTTCCTTTGCCATCCGCGAGGGGAAGTGGAAGCTTTGCTTATGCCCGGGGAGCGGCTCCCTTATGAATTCGGAGAACGGCCGGGGAAACGATCCCATGCCTGCCGTTGCATGGGCTAAGGCATTGGAAAAGATTCCGGGCAAGTTAACCGAATCCGATCTTCTGCAAGCCCCCTTCGTTCAACTGTTCGATCTCTCAGTCGACCTGCACGAGGATCATAACCTGGCCGATAAATACCCGGATCGCGTCAAGCGGATGGTCACCTTGCTAAAAGAGCAGATCGCCAACGGGCGAAGCACGCCTGGCCCGAAATTAAAGAACGACAAGAACGTTCGAATCGTGTATCTCAAGGACAAGCGACTCCCGGAATTCGTCCGCGACCGCATTCATTGATTAACGAGAACTTTTTCCTTATGAACGTTACTACTTTTCTTTGCCGTTTGTTTCCGTGCGCCCTGCTTGCCTTCTTGCCCCTCGGGCTCCAGGCGAACGAGAACTTCGAGATTCTCAAGAACGCCAAGAAGATCGTCTTCTTCGGGGACAGCATCACCTACGGAGGTGAGTACATTATTTTTTTCGAAAGGTGGTTGACGGTCAACCATCCGGAACTCAGTCCAGAGGTGCTCAACCAAGGCATACCCAGTGAGACGGTATCCGGCTTGTCCGAGCCGGGGCATATCAGGCACGGTTTCCCCCGGCCCGACATGCACGAGCGTCTGGACCGTGCCCTGAAGGCCTTGAAGCCCGACCTCATCATCGCCTGCTACGGGATCAATTGCGGCATCTACATGCCCCTCGATGAGGGGCGCTTCACCAAGTACAAGGAGGGCGTGCAACTCCTGAATAAGAAGGCGGAGGCCCAAGGGGCGAAGATCATCTTCATGACCCCTCCCGTCTACGACAGGCCCAGTCCGAAGTTCGATTACGACGACGTCATGACAGCCTATGCCAAGTGGCTGGTCTCGAAACGGAAGGACGGTTGGGAGGTGATCGACTTGCATGCCGTCATGAAGGCGGAGCTCGCCAAGAAGCGGGAGAAGGATCCGAAGTTCAAGTACTCTCGGGATGGTGTCCACCCGGGAGGGGAGGGGCATGAACTGATGGCTCAACAGCTCATCGACTTCTTTGCCGTCAAGCCGCCCCTCAAAGATCCGCACCCGAATGCCTACGGTCGCATGATGATGTTCCTGCGCGAACGCATGCGGGCAAAACGGGATGCCTGGCTGACCGAGATCGGACACAAGCGACCGATGCGTAAGGGCAAACCTTTGGCGGAAGCCAGCAAGATTGCGGACGAGAACACCGAGCGCATCAAGCAAAACCTCGAAACCATCCTCAAGCAAGCCAAGTAAACCTGATTTAATTCCAATCCATGAAAACATCCTGTCTTCTGCTCTCCGTCCTCCTCGCCATTCCATGCCTAGCCTTCGGGGCCAAGGACAAGCCGAATGTCTTGCTCCTCTCGATCGACGATTTGAACGATTGGGTCGGTTGCCTCGGCGGACACCCCCAAGCCAAGACCCCCAACATCGACCGGTTGGCCAAAATGGGCACCCTGTTTGCCAACGGACATTGCCAGTCTCCGGTTTGCAACCCATCGCGGGCCAGCATGATGACCGGACGCTACCCGCACACTACGGGGATTTACTTTCTCAGCCCGGATTTGGAAGCGGCTCCCGTCCTCAAGGACGTCCAGACCCTGCCCGAAGTGTTTGCCGACAATGGGTACAAGACATTGGCGGCGGGCAAAATCTTCCACCGGGGAGACAAGCGCTTTTTTCAGGAATACCTACCGACGGGCGGGTTTGGTCCTCGCCCCAAGAAAAAGATTTCTCAGCCTCACGGCCACCCCTTATGGGATTGGGGGGTGTTTCCCGATGATGACGACCTGATGCCCGACATGAAATGCGCCAAGTGGGCGGTCGAGCAGTTAAAGAAGAAACACGACAAGCCCTTCTTCATGGGGGTCGGGTTTTACCGGCCTCACGTCCCGATGTATGCCTCGCAAAAATGGTTCGACATGCATCCCAAGGAAAAAATCCAGTTGCCTCTGATTCAGAAAAACGACCGCAAGGACTTGAGCCAATACGCGATCGATCTGACCAATTTGAAGCATGTTTCCCCCACCCACAAATGGGTCAAGGGAGCGGGCCAATGGCAACACGCCGTGCAGTCCTACCTTGCATCGGTGACCTTTGCCGATCATTGTCTGGGACTCGTGCTCGATGCTCTCGAGTCAAGTGACTATGGGGACAATACGATCATCGCCCTTTTTTCCGATCACGGATTTCATCTCGGAGAAAAGGAACGCTGGGCCAAGCGTTCCCTCTGGGAGGATGGGACCCGGGTGCCCATCATCGTCTCGGCGCCCGGTCATAAAGCAGGCCAGAAGACCAATCGACCTGCGGAGCTGTTGGATGTGTTTCCAACCTTGATTGAATTGGTAGGTTTGCCAAAAGATGAAACTCAGGAAGGGCAGAGTCTCGTTCCTCTCATGAAGGATCCGAAGAAGGTGTGGAATCATCCCGCCATCACCAGTTTCGGACTCGGAAATTACTCTGTGCGCAGCACCCGCTACCGCTTTATCCAGTACTTCGATGGATCGAGGGAGCTCTACGATCTGAGCAAAGACCCCCACGAATGGAAGAACCTGGCCGCCGACCCGAAAAACAAATCGATCATCGAGGAGCACGCGGCCCACTTGCCCAGGAAGCAACACCCCATCCTTCCGGGCAGTTCGACCGGGCATGCGGCCTACGGGGCGGCCAACGCCAAAATCAAGAAAGATTGATCCTAGGCCGAAGACCTCTTTAAATAAATCGTATGAGCAAGATCCGAATCCGAACCATCTGGTTTCTGGCCATTGCGGTTCAGTTTCCTTTGGTCCTTTCGGCAAAAGCTGCCGCTCCATCCGGCTTCGAACAAAAGATCAAGCCTTTCCTGAAAGAGAACTGCATTCGTTGTCACGGTGAGAAAAAGCAAAAGGGCAAGCTGGCTCTCCACAATGCGCCGGTTGATTTTGCAACTGCCGAGACTTCCGACTTGTGGCTTGAGATCCTTGCCCAACTGACGGCCGCTGACATGCCCCCGCCTGACGAGGAATCGCAGCCGACTGATTCGCAGCGCAATGCGGTGATCGAATGGATCGACCGCCAGTTGCTGACGGCGGGCTCGGGTGAAACTTATCGTAAAAAGCTGCTCGCACCCGAATATGGCAACTGGGTGAACCACGAAAAGCTCTTCTCGGGTGAAATCAAAACACCGCCTTTTTCACCCTCCCGGCTCTGGCGTTTCAGTACAGAGATTTTTGCCCACAAGGGCTTTGGTAAGGCGAAGAGCCCCTTCAGTTACGTGACCTCGGAGCGTGGGATCCGCGATTACGCGGCGCTATCGTTAGCGGATCAAAGCACCGTTCAGATGACGATGATTGTGGCCGATTCGTTTCTTGCAGACCGGCAAAGACGCGGCGATTTCAAGGATTTTGCGGAGGATAAGCCGTTGCCTGAGGAGCAAGTGCTTATGGAGGTGATCGGGCGGGAGCATATTCGGGTGATCGGACGCTACCCGAACAAGGAAGAGGAGGAGAAATACCTCACCTTTCTCAAACAGAGCATCAAAACCGGCGGCAGCCTGGACGGATTCAAAACGACGATCAAAGCGATGTTCCTGAGTCCGGAATCGATCTACCGGATGGAATTCGGTCTGGGTGAGGTGGATAAGCACGGACGCCGACATTTGTCACCGGAGGAGCTGGCCCATGCG
>Ga0209362_1001927_pt1 | contig 15916 bp, 15 predicted proteins | sample SaaInlV_165m_DNA_FD_184680 | JGI IMG/M metagenome (GOLD analysis project Ga0209362, IMG submission 184680) | Marine microbial communities from expanding oxygen minimum zones in the Saanich Inlet - Saanich Inlet SI037_S3LV_110m_DNA (SPAdes)... | ecosystem: Environmental > Aquatic > Marine >...
GTAACGACGTTGCCGGCTCGAGTCACCGATTGGCTTTTCATAAGATCAGCAAGCCGATGCTTGGAGCCCTTGCCCAAGGCGGCCATTGCCATCATTCCATTGGCCATGCCTTCCATTTGGGCGGCAGTCTCCTCGTCTTCGGCAACCACAATAGCCACCATTTTCAGTAAGCCGTCGGATTCCCCGACCACCATGCCCATCGATTTAACTTTCTTCGCCATGCCCATGCCATGCCTGTCAAGATCATGGTGGGCCGATGCCTTGGCTACGTCGACGTAGGCGATGAACCCAGGATTCTCGACGATTTGCCGTAAATCACCCAATAGGGCGATCGGTCCACGGGACGCGCCCTTGCCCTTGGCCAACTTGATTCCTTGCCTAACGTAATCGGCATCGGGGCCGCCCACGGTGACGCCGTTCTTCAGCGTGGCGAAAGCCATCGGGTGTCTCTTGTCTTGATTCAGCGAATGAATTTCGTTTTTCCCGGCCCTAATAGTCTGAAAAGTATCGTTCTTACGGGCAAAGGCGGTCATCTTCTCGGGATCCAAGCCTCCGGACATGATCGCGATGCCCTTTTTATGCTCTCCGCTCCCGAACATGGTCAGACCCGAAAACCCCTTGGGGTCTACGCCATAAGACGCCTTGGCTTCCGCCATCCGTTCGACGGCTTCCGACTTGCTTTCAATTTCATCCATGATGAAGGAACCGATGCTCGATGCTCTGGCCGAGTCGAAATCTACGTGCATCAACCAGTTCGCGTCATCAGCTACCTGCTCTAGGTTCAAGGGTTTGGCGTCGATCGAAGCAAACGGGAGAAATGCCACGAGAGGGATCATCCATAATGATTTATTCATAACCACGTACCTTTGTGTGTTATTTTAAGAAAAAAGTATTACAACCATTAGGTAATGACATCACCCGCGTCAAGAAGTCAAAACTCTATCATCCCAAAAAACAAACTGCATGAGCAATGCAAACTCCCCTTCGAACAGTCAGCTCGAGGTTGACGGCTTGCCACGCAACTCTAGGCTCACGGGATGAATGCCATTCGGTCAACATTGACGTTCGCCATCATAATTCTTGCACATGCCGCCTTGCTGCCCTCGTCAATCCCGGCCAAGGACTCCGCTCGTGGCATGGCCGTGGTCCGAGCCGTCTCATTGATCGAGAAAAGCGCCGCCACTTACGTCGACAAGCGGGAATGCTTCTCCTGTCATCATCAGGCGCTCGCCATGATGGCGATGAGCCGGGCCAAGCTTTCGGGAATCGAGCTACAGCCCGATTCCCTCTCCACGCAAGTCCAGTTCAGCTTGGAATACTTCGGAGACCGACGAAAAAGGCTCTTAAAAGGAGAAGGCGTACCCGGCGGCGCCTACAATGCGGGCTACGCCCTAACCGGGTTGGCTGCGACGGGAACTCCAAAAAACGAGGTCACGAAAGCACTCGTCCAATACTTACTGAAAACCGAGCACAAAGACGGCGGTTGGCGCATCCGCACCCATAGGCCTCCCCTCGAGGACAGCCACTTCACGGCTACCGCATTGGCGATCAAAGGCATCGCCGAATTCGCTAAACCCGCCGACAAAACCGAACCCACCAAGCGAGCCTTGGCATGGCTGAAGAAAACGTCACCCAAATCCACCGAGGATCATGCCTTCAAGGTTCTCGGGCTTCATTGGGGCGAGGCGACAATCGAGAAGCAGAAAGCGGCCGAGGTCCTCCTCGAACTGCAATCCACGGACGGTGGATGGTCCCAAACGACGGACATGAAGAGCGACGCCTACGCCACCGGGCTAGCCCTGTCGGCCTTGAGGCAAAGCGGTGCCCTGACCGCCAATTCCCCCCAATACAAATCCGGCGTGAAATGGCTCCTCGACCACCAAGAGCCCGATGGGTCCTGGCGCGTCAAGACCCGCAGCAAGCCCATCCAAAAGTATTTCGAGAGCTCATTCCCCCACGGCAAAGACCAGTTCATCTCCATCTGTGCCACCTGCTGGGCGGTCATCGAGCTGTCGGAATAGAATAGAATAGAATAGAATAGACCAAAAACCCGTGGGACGGTGATAACTCCCCATCCCATAATCTTGCCATTGCGAGGAGGGCGACAGCCCTACGCGGCAATCCAGCGGACACTTGGGCATTCTCTTGAACGTTCTCCACGGAGCCTGTACCATCCCGACTGGATTGCCACACCACTCTGTGGCTCGCAATGACCTAAATATAAGCGGGTTTACGACGTCCTAAAAGGGGCTAGAAATGGGAGCGTAGAGTAAAGGGATATTCTAAAACCCTGACGAATCTTCGGAATCTCTTCCCGGCACCTTCCGTTTCTCGAATTGGAAAAGCGGAATAGTTAAGACTCCAAGAGAAGAATTCCTCCACACCGAATCGGACAAAGCCTCGACCACATTCCTTCCTTGAGCAATCGAATTGAATTGAGAACAGACTCGAACTGGCTTAATTTATTTTTTGTTCAAATGTTTCACACTCTCTAAAATCTTTAGATTATCGATGAAAAATGCCTTTCACGCAGCTGTATTGTTCCTAGGGGCGTGCACGTCTACCTTGGCGGCATCCAAGCCCGTCGGGGTTAAGCATGCTTTGATTTCCGAGGTCGACTCCATTGCTCCGGGCCAAACCTTTACGGTGGCGTTGTTTCTCGACCATACGGACAGCTTCCACACCTACTGGAAAAACCCCGGAACCGCGGGATTGGCAACCTCCCTGAAATGGACCTTGCCCGAAGGCTTTGAGGCAAGTCCCATCCGTTGGCAAGTTCCCGAAAAGGTGAAAATGGTGATTTACGATGCCTACGGCTATAACAGCGACGCCTTGCTTCTGGTGGAAATGAAGGCCCCGGAGAAGTTGCCAAAGAAGCCCGTGCTACTAAAAGCTAAAGCCGTCTGGATGGCCTGCGGTCCCGAACCCAAGCAATGCTGTAACTTGGGATTTCAAGATCTCTCTCTTTCGCTAAAAACAGGCAATAAGCCGAAATGGGACGAGGAGGGACGATCTCGCATTGCAGAAGCGAGAAAGAAGCTGCCCAAACCTATACAAGGATGGACGCAAAGTGCAAAGCGGGATGGAGAAAAGCTGATTTTGACTGTCCGAAACAGCGCCGGCGTATCCGTTGTGGAGAATCAGGAAATTTGCTTCTATTCGGAATTGAACCATTTTACGACGCTCGAGAAGCAAATATCAAAGGTCAAAGGCGATGAATTAATCATCACCCTCCCAATAGCTGATTACGCTCCGGAAAAACTGGAGAAAGTGAAAGGGCTAATATATCATCCCTCGGGTTGGCAGGGATCGAAAGGGAACAAATATATGCCCGTGACCATTCTTTTAGATTGACGCGAGAGACAACCCGAGCCCCTTCCAAAGCAAGGGAAGATCAATTGAAGGATTACGCGAATAGCGTTGAGAACAATTCCGATTGCGTTAACATATTACCTTTTTAAACGAGCCCTGAATAAAATTTCACACCATGGGTAAACCCGCCAAGAACGTGTTCGACACAGTCGAGGAAGCCATCGCCGACATAGCGAAGGGCAAAATGGTGGTGGTGACTGACGATGCCTCTAGAGAAAACGAGGGTGATCTCGTGATGGCTGCGGCCAAAGTAACTCCCCACAGCGTAAACCAAATGCTACTCCATGCTCGCGGACTCATTTGCGTGCCGTTGGTGCACAACCAGTTGAGCCATCTCGGCATAAACAGCATGGTACCTATAAACCGAGAGGCCCAAAAAACAGACTTCACCGTTTCCGTAGACGCCGCCGAGGGCATAACAACCGGAATCAGCGCCTATGACCGGGCTACCACCATAAGTATTCTGGCCAACCCTCGCGCCAGACCCGATGAACTGGTACAGCCCGGACATGTGTTTCCCTTGCGAGCGAGACCGGGTGGGGTTCTCGAACGAGCGGGACATACCGAGGCCGCAGTGGACCTCGCCTCCTTGGCAGGACTTCACCCGAGCGGGATCATTTGCGAGATCCTGAACGAGAACGGATCCATGGCTCGTTTACCGGAACTCGTGCGGTTTAAAAAGAAGCACAAGCTGAAGTTAATTTCGATCGCCTCCTTGATCGAATATAGGCACCTGCGGGAAAAGCTGATCGATAAGGTATCCGAAACCGATTTCCCATGCCAATTCGGCAATTTTCGCCTACACGAATTTCGCAGTGTGCTCGACGAACGCAGACATTATGCTCTGACCATGGGAAAATTGACAAGAGGTCCGACCTTGGCTCGAGTACAGTCGGCAAATATTTTGAGCGACGTATTTCGGATGAAGGATGGCCCACAAGGAGCCGAGAGTATCGAAAAGTCCCTCACACACATTGCCAAGGAAGGACGCGGGGCTTTGCTGTATCTGGAACCTCGCCGCAAGGACTTGGACAAGAAGAAGGGGAAGCAGGACAAGGACTCCCCTCTTTCCTCTGCCTCCGGAATGGATTTTCGAGACTACGGAATTGGCGCCCAAATTCTGGTGGCCCTCGGGTTACGCAAGCTAAGACTTCTCACTCGCGACAACCGCAAGGTGATTGGTCTCGAAGGGTACGGTCTGGAAATTGCAGAAAGAATACTACTTCGATGAAGGAGACGGCACGATGAGTCTGGATCCCCCGCAAGGTGGCAAATGGTCTTCCGACGGACTTCGATTGGGCATCGTTTGCGCTCGATACAACGAGGTGCTGACCGACGCGTTGATGGACAAGGTGACGGCGATCATCAAGGATGCAGGTGAACCCGAAAGGCTGGTTGTAGAACGCGTGCCGGGTTCTCACGAGGTGCCCGTCGCCATGTCCTTGATGCTGGAGGCGGAAACTTTTGATTGCTTGGTAGGACTGGGAGTCGTCATCAAGGGAAGCACTTCGCACCATCACTTGGTGGCCGAAAGCGCAGGACAGGCCATGCAGCAACTGGCGGTGGCATGTTCCACGCCGATAATCAATGGAATCATCGTAACGGATTCCATCGAAGACGCCGAAGCACGAGTTACGGGATCTTTGGATCGAGGACGAGAATTTGGAGAGGCAGCCCTTCATATGGCCGAATTGAAGCAAAAATGGACGAAGAACTAGAAATAAACGAAAACTGGAGTCGACGACGAAAAAATCGAGCGGCTGCGTTTCGGTATTTGTTCCAGTGGGAATTGAATCGACCGAAAGACCTCGGCCGCGAACTGGAAGAGCTATACGTTCGCTTAGGTGAAAAACCCGAGTTTTTTGCATACGCCACTGAAATAGTGGATGGAGTCGTGGCTCAAGTGGAGGGCTTAGACGAGCGTATTCGAGCACTAGCGAAGAACTGGGAATTTAGTCGCATTGCCAAAACCGACTTGGCCTTGCTTCGGTTGGCCGCCTATGAACTGCTGTATCGACCCGATGTACCGCCAGTCGTGGTGATCGACGAGGCTCTAGAATTGGCCAAGACGTTTTCCACCGAAAACTCCCGCAAGTTTCTCAACGGTATACTCGACAAGATTCGGATCGAACTGGATCGCCCCGCTCGCGAAGCGGTAGTGGATTGAAACAGGAAGTCGCTCTAACGAATAACAAGGAAAGCATTCAAGCGGACTCAGGTGTCAACACAAGCGCCGAGTAGGCGGGTATATTGAGCCGAAGAGAGAGCGGAAAGCCGTTGCATTCCTTAGGTTCTGCCGCGTAGAGCAAATCGGAGTCATCATTCTCGTCGCCACCGTAAGGAAGGTTGGAGCTGTTGAGGATCACTCTCCAGTTCCCGGAAGACGGACAACCGGTGCGGAGATCTTTTGCTTCGTCGGAAAAGTTGCAGGCAACGAGCAGAGAGTCGGCGGGCATTTCTCCAAAGCGAAGAAAGGAAATGGAGCGACTTTGGGCGTCGTCGCAAGAAATCCAGCGAAACTTGTCACGCAGGTGATCGCAGGCAGCCCATGAAGGATGCTTCCGATACAAGTCGTTAAGGTCGCGAACCAAGTTGCGAACCCCCTCGTGCAGAGGAAAGTCTCGAAGGGACCAGTCGAGCTCGGCGTCACAGTCCCATTCCTTCCATTGGGCGAACTCGCCGCCCATAAATAGGGTCTTTTTTCCCGGCCAAGTCCAGAGGAATGCATAGAGGGCCCGAAGCTGTGAGATTTGCTGAGTCCTGCTAGGCGCCTTCATTTTGTTTGCGAGAGATCCCTTGCCGTGAACCACCTCGTCGTGGGAAAAGGCTTGAACGAACTTCTCCGAAAACTGGTAAGTGGAACCGAAGGTGAGTTTATCGTGAAAAGCGGGGCGTTCCTTTTGAGAAGCCCCCAAGTAGGCAAGAATGTCATGCATCCATCCCATGTTCCACTTGAAGTCAAAGCCCAGACCTCCTTGAGAAGTAGGCTCGGAGATTTTTGGGAATGCTGTGGATTCCTCCGCAATGGATATAACTCCAGGATACTCGTTGCGAAGGATCTCGTGAAATTGTCGAAGGAAATCAATGGCCTCCAAGTTTTCTCGACCACCTTTCTCGTTAGGTAACCATTCGCCTTTTTCGCGAGAATAATCCAAATAGAGCATCGAGGCCACGGCATCGACCCGAAAGCCGTCCACTCCATATCGCTCAATCCATGAAAAGGCACTGCCCAAGAGGAAGCTTCTGACTTCGGGGCGGCCATAATTAAAGACCAAGGTGCCCCAGTCCGCATGAAACCCCTTGCGAGGATCCTCGTGTTCGTACAGGCAACTCCCGTCGAAACGAGCGAGGCCGAAATCATCGGTCGGAAAGTGACCCGGCACCCAATCGAGAATGACCCCGATACCCGCCGCATGACAAGCGGTCACCAAGCCCAAGAATTCCTCCGGTGAGCCTAACCGTGAAACTGGGGCGTAAAAGCCCGTTATCTGATAGCCCCAAGATCCACCGTAAGGATGTTGAGCGGGTGGCAAAAACTCGATGTGAGAAAAACCGAGTTCACGAACGTAAGCGGGCAAGGTCTCTTTCAGTTCGAGGTAGGACATGGGCCGATCTCCACTTTCGGCTTGTCGCCATGATCCGAGATGAACCTCGTAAACGGAAAGAGGCTGTGCGTAAACGTCTTGCGAAGCGTTGCGAGCAACGTCAACCACTGGCAAAACGGAAGAATCGAAAATGAGGGAAGCATTGCCTGGAGGCGATTCGGAATAAACGGCGAAAGGATCAGCCTTCGTCACCCAAACGTCATCCGCGCCGAGGAGATGAAATTTGTACTGCTGGCCCGCAGAAGCATAAGGAACAAAAAGTTCCCAGCAACCGGAAGGGCCAAGAGGTCTCATGGGAAGAGATGTTGCACTCCAATCGTTGAATTCACCTACAAGAAATACACGTTTCGCATAGGGTGCCCATACCACGAAGGAAACGCCGGAATGCCCTGAACACTCGCGGCAAATCGATCCTAGGATTCGCTGGGGTTGGCACTCGGTGCCTTTGTTGAAGGCCGCGAGGTCCTCGTTGCTAGTAGTGGGCAAAAAAGAATAAGGATCGAGAAACTCACGGTCGCCGGCAGGTCCAAAGCTTCGAAGGAGATAATTGAAAGCCTCTCCCACTTTGGGGATTGCGCCCTCGAAGAAGCCTCGGTCATCGATTTTCTTCAGAGGGAAGGTTCGGGCGGACTGTTGGTCGAAAACCTCCACCCGTTCAACCTCTGGGAGGAACGCCCGAACAACCACCGCATCCCCTTTTTCGGCAGGGTGAACCCCCAGTGCTGAGTGGGGGTCGCCTAGCTCACCTGAGAAAAACCCATCGAGCTTTCGTTCGGAAATCATCATGTATAAAACCCATATTCGTTGGGTCATTCCCGCAAGACCGAAACAGGCTCAAAATGATAATAATTACATTTCTTTCTTGTTTTGCTAGCCAAGGGTTTCATCGTGTCGGAGTGATTTCCAAAATTTGCCTAAGTACTTTTCTCTCCATTTGCCTTGGAACCAGCTCGCTGTGGGCTCAAGATGATGTGCCCACAGCCAACCTGACCGCCGATGACCCCATCGTTTTAGAAGAAGCGACCAATCAATTAATCGCATCGGGGAATGCACGCCTGAAAAACGGCCCGATGCTTTTGCTGGCGGACAGGATTGAATTGGATCGCAATACAAGCGTAGCCATGGCCAAAGGAAACGTCATCCTTACCATGCAGAACTTTCGAGCTCTGGCAGATTCCATTACCCTGCATTTGGATTCCGGTGATATGACCGCAGTCAATTTCCGCATGGGAATCGATCCGATCGTTACGGAGGGTTCAAAAGCGGAGCAAGTGGGTGGAATATTCCATTCGAAAGACGTAAACTTGTATGTTCGAGAAAAACGACCGTGGGAACCGAGCCTGCGATTAAGGGAACTGGAAATCGATTCGAACGGAAGCACTTTTACCGGTCGGGGGATCGGTTTTCGAGTGGGTGACCTTACGATTGGCAAATTGCCTTGGCTCAAGATCAAGGATCGAAAATCCATATTTGACTCACGCTTGTCGGCGGGGAAAGAAGATCGCCTGGGGTGGTATCTGGAAGCAGGGAGCTTGTACAGCATCTCGCCTGCGATGGAAATGGGAGGCAGCGTAACGGGATTCACCAAACGAGGGATCCTGTTTTCCCCCGAAGCGAATTACCTGCACCATTATGAGGGAGGTTATGCAAAAGGACGACTGCTTGGAGGTTTTATAAATGACAGAGGCGACAACCGTGGATTGGACATTCGAGGTGACTCAGTGGAAACCAGTCGTGGTTTTGCCGACCTTAACCACCTACAGAGGGTACATGAAAATTTCCGACTGGCCCTGCAACTGGAGTGGCAAAACGATTCGGAAACGATTCGGGACTTTCGTCGAGAATTCTTTACCGAACGTCAATGGAACGACTCACACGCGGAAATTGGCTATGAGGGAGAAAACCTCACTCTCTCACTCTTTTCGCGCTTTCACGCCAATGAATACGAAACCGTTGTGGAGCGACGACCAGAATTATCGCTAGACCTAGCTCCTTATGAATTTCTAGTTCCCGAGCTCTACCACAGTTTTTCCATCGCTCTCGCAAGCCTTCGCAAGGCGGATCCTTTGATTTCACCCGACATCGAAACCGAGCGAATCGATCTCGCCTACGCTGTCAGACGACCTTTTCGCCTCACTCGATGGCTATCCCTTACTCCTCTCGCCTCGTATCGATTGGTCGATTACAATATGGACGGAGCTGACCCGACTCGACATCTGGGAGAAATCGGTGCTGACTTGAGGGCGAGCATGCACGGAGACTTCGACATACAAAACGAAACATGGGAAATAAACGGCCTTAGGCACGAAATCGCCGTCGTTCTCAGCCACCGAAAAGTAAATGAACTCGACTCTAATGATCTAGGTCTGATTCCTCAGCTTGATCATGAATTCCAAGATCCGAATCTGGCGCCACTCGACCTTTTCGACCGAAGACAGACGGATTCCATTGGCGAAAGCCACCTTTTTCGCATCGGCATGGAGAACCGAGTATACACTCGTGGTGAAGACGGACTCCCCCACCCCTTGGCGCACCTGCTGATCTACCAAGATCTGCTGCCTGCCAGAAACCCTGGCGAGAATGCATTCGATGACTTTTATGCCGATCTTCTCTTGTCTCCGGCGGATTGGCTGGCATTGGGCTTCCAGGCGAAACTAGACTCGACAACGGGACAAGTTGAACGCCTAGCCCTGTCTACCCGCTTGACCGATGGCGACTTTGGTGAACTCGATTTCGCTCTTTTCGACTACCAAGATTTCTCAAACCAGTACCAAGTCTCCGGAACCCACCGACTAACCGAACGTCAAACAGTTTACGGGGGGGCTCGATATGATGCTGAGGGCGAGCGCTTCACACATCTCTTTTTAGGGATGCGACGTCGGTTGGGCGAATCGTGGGATCTAATGTACTCCGTAACACGCTTTCGAGGAGCTCTCAAGGAAGATGATCTTGAATTCGACGTTAGCCTTCGCCTGTACTCCTTTTGAACTCGATGCCCATATCCATCGAGTATTGACTCGGAGGACTCGGAAGGGTTACCTTTTGATGCTTTCACCTTGAAATGAAAACGGCATGACTGAAAGACAAACAAAGCCCAAAGAACAAAGCCAATCCCATTTGCTTGGACTAGGACTTGACTGCGACGATGGTCATGTCCGCATCACAAAGGCAGAAGAGTTCTCAATTCTAGGTGGATCCGAAGAAACTCACGAAAACATGACGGAAACTGTTTGCAAGACCTTCGAGAACTTGCAACAACGCAAAAAACGGCTAGGTGACGTGGAACCTCAGGAACTAGCGGACCTTTTAGAAAAGAATGCCCCCGAAAAATAATCGCCTTTAAGCTAACCCACAAGTTTTAGAGAGACTTTAAATACCAAACCCACCGAATCATGGCCGACGAAGGAAAATCGACAGAACCACCGAAACCTTCCTTGAAGTTGACACCTAAGGCGGGCGACCCTCCCAAACCGGGAGGGGCACCAAAATATCGCGTCACCAAGTCGCCTTTCTCTCCAAAGATTCAACAAGCAGGAGGCGAAACTCCTGCTTCAGGCGGTCCGGTGCCTGCTCCCACTTCTAGTATTCCAATTCCAGCGCCTGCGACTGGACCCGCACCGGCTCCCGGAGGACCGCCTACACCAAGTGCTTCTGCTCCCGAAGGACCCGCTCCGATTCCTGCACCAAGCGTAGCAACAGCCCCTGCACCTGCTCCAACACCTGGGTTGCCGCCCATCCCGAGTGCCCCCGCTCCTGGTGGACCAACTCCGAGCCCTGCTCTCCCATCTACACCCGCCCCAGGAATCTCTCCCGCTCCCGCAGGACCTGCCCCCGCCCTCGAAGCCCCCAAATTGCCTGCTGGCGGACCAGCTCTTGGCGGTGCAGCCCCCGGCCCCGCCTTACCGGGCGGACCGAAACCAGCACTAGAAGCACCCAAGGGTGCTCCAGGTGGACTCGGACTTCCTCCACCTGGCGGCGGACCATCACCAATGGGAGGTCCCTCACCTGGCACACCTCCTCAAGGCGGAGCACCTGTAGGCACTCCGGGACCAATGGGAGGTCCCCCAAGTGGTGCCACAGCTCTTGCGCCCGGAGGTTCACATGAAAAGAAAGCAGGACCCAACATTTTTTTCATGGTACTGGATTTCCTAGTCTTTGGAGGTGCCGTAACTTTAGCCATATTGCTTTACTTGCAATATTCGTGATTGTTCTTTCTTTGATTCAAAACCAACGAGCGACAAAAGAAATATGTCTGATATCACTAGTCTAAATAAGGAAACGTTTGCCAATGCCACCGCAGATGCGGAAAACACCGTTGTAGTCGACTTCTGGGCACCTTGGTGCGGGCCTTGCAAAGCCTTGACCCCCGTTCTCGAAGAAGTAGCTACCGAAGTGGGCGATGCCGTGAGCATTTACAAGGTGAATGTGGACGAAAATACAGAACTCGCCCAAGCACACGGCGTTCAGTCCATTCCCACTCTTTTAGTTTTTAAAGGTGGAAACCTCTCGGAAACGATTGTTGGTCTCAAGAGTAAAGACGAGTTGGTGAAAATCGTTCAAGCATAGACTAGTTTCCAACATACTTGAACTAGCGACTGTTGCTAAGCCGACGCCTATCCGACTTAGCGGAGGATAAGTAATCCAGCAACAGCCAGGATACAGTGAGCGATAACCAAGGCGGCTGATCTGCCTAATAGCTTGGCGTAATCCTGTTGGTTTTTGGCCTTGTTCAGAAGCAACCCGAGGAACAGCGCGACGGGCAACAGCCAAGCGGTCCAAAGTAAACCTCGTTCGTGCCAAGGGCAAAAACCCAATGCCAAACAAGACCCGACTAAGTAGAGTACGACGCCAAACTTTCGACCGAATCGAGCTACCAGAGTTCGCTTTCCACAAGCAACATCTTCTTCGGCGTCACGATGATTGTTTACCACCAACAGATTATTGACAATCAATCCCACGGCAAGGCCAGCCCACCATACGGGAATCCAATCTAGCCCTGCCTGATGAACCAGTACGTAGTGAGTGACTCCCGTAGCGACTAGACCAAAGAAAAGCACCACGAACACATCCCCCAGTCCAAGATAAGCTAATGGCCAAGGTCCAGCGGTATATGCCCAAGCACAAAAGACACTAGCCACTCCAACCCAAAGCAGAGACCATCCGGCACCGGATAGCTCCATTAGTAGCAAGCCAAAAGCAAAACCTAAGGCGAGAGTACCAAACCCAGCCATCCGCATGACAAATGGAGACACGACACCCGAAGCCACCGACCGAGCGGGTCCCAATCGACGTTCGTCATCAGCGCCTTTGACAAAATCATAATAGTCATTGGCGAAATTGGCACCCACTTGCATAAAAATGGCGAATACCAAGCAGAGACCGACCAAGGTCCATGAAATCTCGTCGACTTCATGTAAGGCAAGACTAGCTCCGATACAAACCGGACTTAACGAGGCAACCAGAGTACGAGGACGCGAAGCCGCAACCCATGCGGCAACCTTCGAACAGGCAGCCATCTATCAACGGGTTATAGCCAAGGGGAACTGGAAATGGGAACGAATGCGTTCCTCGACCCCATCTTCCGCATCAAGCGTCTTGTAAGGCCACTGAACGTCGACCTGCAAACCCAGATATCCGTTGCTAGGGTCATGCTCGTGCCGATTGTCCTCTGGAAATTGACTGCACCGAATCAGGAAATAACGTTGACCAGTCGGCAACTCCTTATCCATTTCTTCAAGTTGGTCTTTAGCTATGGGAAATTCGGAAATTTGATTGGCGTTTGGTTCCCAGCGGACTTCACGACCATCGGAAGGAGCAACAAGATGAATAACTGTATCTTCATCAGTTAAAGATTCGACCAACCCGAAGCCCATGAGTTCCAGTTCGACTTGAATCGCGTCAGTCATACCGTAAGCTACATTACGATCACGCACATTACCAGCACCCTCAACTCCCCATGGAAGCAAGGCCAATAGTCCGCCAATTAGAAAGCCAAATACCGACAAGGCAATGATCACTTCCAGCAAAGTGAATCCAAAATTGCTTCGGTTTATCGGATTTTGGCTAGGTAAGTCGTTCACGATCAATTTGCGATATCATCGTAATCCAAAACAGCAAATCCACCATATCGGCGCAGGAGCACGCCTGAAATGTCATTTGGATTATCGATGCGAATTGCTTTTTGCGTGTTGGGTGGATTGGGATTTCCGATGGCAAGCACAATCATTGGCGGCGGGAAAGTACCAGCAGGACCAGTGACGGTAGAACAATTCACCTTCCCTTCAGCATCGAATGCCAAAAAACGGAAATTCAAGGCATCAGGACCATTTTCAGTGCGCACTCCCTTGCGAACCGATCCGAGAAGAAAATCCTCGGATGCATCGCCACTCCAGATAGTGAAAGCTTTGCTGGGCCAAGGATTATCATCGGGAGTCTCTACACTAACGCCGAACCGTTCCTCACTAGGAACGATATAAGCCTCTTCGGGAAGCAGTGTTCCTTGCCCAAGGGGTCTCCACGCACCAGTCACATTAGCGTCTTCGACAACGATTTCAAGGTAACGATGAAATTTCTCAGGGTCCGATGGATCGTCATGAACAATGAGCCGGGTTTCTCGTCCGGAAAGAGTGGCTTGCATGCGAGTCTGCTGAACAAGGCTCACCATTTCTCGCTGAGCAGCATCCAGTGATGCCCCCCCTCCTCCAAGCAGACTGAAGCCTATAAACCCCATCATTAAAGCCATTACGGAGATAACGACTAGCAACTCGAGCAGAGTGAAGCCAGACCTAGATGCTTTCAGAGAAGGGAAGCATTTAGGCGAAAGAATCATTCCTCTAGGTATTTTTCGATATTCCAAGAGAACACATTCTCGCTATCACCGCCATCATTCAAAACATAAATTCCGACTTTTTCGTGGATGAACTTCAACTTATCTCCCGCATCCTCGACAATCTGGGAATCATACTCCATAATGAGAGCGTCTTTTAGGTCATTAAATGCAGTTGCTTCTAGCTCAATGAGACCATCACCATCGCGATCAACCACGATGAAGATCCGATCCCCCCCCCAAGCATCCACTAGAAAACCATTTTCGCCAAATTCATCTTCGCCGAAAGAGTGAAACTCACGAGAACGCTTGTTCTCGTCGCGGTATTGATCCAAGGCAATCCATGAGTTATTCGTACGATCCCATTCCCTACCCTTGAGCGCGGCAAGGAAACGGTCATGATATTCCTCATATTCTTGACCGATCTCCAAGGGTTCTCCCTCTTTATTCCGTAAGAGCACTGGGGGGAAATGCTTGTAGGTTTCCTGATACTGATAGACCTGAGTAACCCAAGCACGGAAGATAGATTTAGTTTTCTTTACTTCTGCAGACTTGAGAAAGGAAAACAGTCCGCTATTAAACATAATCCCCGCAAGTATTCCGATTATGGTGATAACAACGAGCAATTCGATCAGAGTAAAACCTGCACGTCGTTTAGTTCTGAACCGTTTTAAATTAGTCATTTGAAATTTATATTATTAAATTTGCTTTCAATCCCTACCAATTCCCTGGTTCTTTAACAGGCAAGTTGTCCATGTCAATATTCTCGGGAGAGATTAGTTCTTTGGTGAAATCAGAGGATTCGCCATCGGGTCCTTTCGAAAAAAGAAGATAACCAAGATTTCCATCCCGACGTGGATAGTCATATACATAGGGCGAATCCCATGGATCAATGGCAAAATACTCGGGAATGCTGGTATTCGAATTAGTAAAGTCCATGGTGACCTCCTGAATTTGATTGCCTTCTTGTTCAGCCAACGTGAGGGCTTCACTCTTCAAAAAGCTTTTTGGGCGTTTGAGGGGATTAGCATAGGGATCACCTGATTCATCCACATAGGAAGAAAGTGCTTGAAACAGGCGCTGTCCAGTTAAGAAAGGAAGCGTTTGCATATCGCCAGACAAGTCGTCCGTTCGAGGATAATCCCCATGCTCACTTTTAAACTCCTCCAAAGCCAATTTGAGTGCTTCAATGTCAGACAAGCCTTTCTTCTCTTGCTGAGCTTTGAACAAATAGTTTGCCCCCGAAAAAGTGATACCAATAAGTACTCCGATTATAGCTAAGACAATCAACAATTCGATCAGAGTGAATCCGAAAGATTTTGGATTCGCAAAGGTTGATGATAAATTGGTTCCCATACACGAAAAAGAACTACTATATTACCGACAAAGCAGCTATCAAGTCAACGCTTTCATAATGTTTGGCTAGACCAATAAGGACTTGGAAAAAGCTTGAAAGTCGATAGTCGACTCGGCCAAACCATCAAGCAAGGCTTTGGGAGAAAGATTGATAGCCGACAAAAGCCCGCCATCGGACTTAAAAGATGAACGCAGTGCCTGAGGCTCATCTACAAGCTTATCGGGTGGAAAGTCACGTATACCTTTGGCGGTTACATTAAGAAGGCATGCAAGCGGACGAACTTCCTCGCATTCAAAAGGAGTATCTTGAAATAAAATGGGAGAGACCACTTCTTCTTGAAAATTCCATTTCCGCAAAAGGGCGGCGGCAGCTTCTCGATTGTCGAAACCAAGAAGACTCTTTTCCATTTCAACAGTGAGGGGGGCTTTCAAGGAAGATAAAGCAGCTATCCCGTGCGTACCGTGAAAAAAGTTAATGAGCATTTTACCCACTGAACGGAGCAGTCCGACGGTATAGGCGACCCCGCTGTTGGGCAAGACATAGGGTTGAACAAGTCGCAACCTAGAACCAATCAACTGCATGCTTGAGGCTCCACGAACCGAGGAAGACCAAAGTTCGTCGGAAGTAAGACCATAAAGGGGCAAGTCCTGTTGGAACAGTTGACTGGCAGCCACGTAACCGATGATGTTGTAGGCCTCGGTAAAGCCTATTCGGTTCATAGCGTCCTCAATTGTCGAGCAGTAATAGGATCCTGCG
>Ga0209362_1001935_pt1 | contig 15862 bp, 11 predicted proteins | sample SaaInlV_165m_DNA_FD_184680 | JGI IMG/M metagenome (GOLD analysis project Ga0209362, IMG submission 184680) | Marine microbial communities from expanding oxygen minimum zones in the Saanich Inlet - Saanich Inlet SI037_S3LV_110m_DNA (SPAdes)... | ecosystem: Environmental > Aquatic > Marine >...
CATAGTCCGGAGGTGGCGTTTTGTTCAGTCGCGAGCCATTTCACACCCCTCTCGATGGCTCTCCCCACCTCGTTGCGGAGAGAAAGGTTGTTTCTGTCTTCAACCGTCTCTTCGGCTTTGGGTGCGCCATAACCGTAAAAGGCAGAAAGAAAAAGTCCTAGGCAGATGGAGAAAAAATAAATTGGCTTCATGGTCGTGGCAACGGTTTTGGTTTCGGATCGTTATTCGGTAATTTCAAAGTAATCATTACAGGAGTCTCTAAGGAAGGCAGGGCCTTTTTGTTGGCGTACCATACGTCGTCGTTGTTACTGTCGTAATCGGCACTGTTGATCATCGACGTATCGTCGGCATAAACGGCAAGAATCGAACCGGTCGACTCAGCTTGAAAATCACCGCCAAGAAACTTGGATCCGGTAAAGACGAATGAATTTGGACCAATCGGCTGGTCATCCTTTTCATTAAGAGCGAGCGACCCGAGGGAGGCGATGCCCTTCGAACCATTAAAGTCCCAAGAAACCTCAATGGCGACCGTGTGAGCTCTCAGGTCCATCGGTTTCGGCTTTTCCGCCCAAAGATTTTCGATAAATCCCTTCGCGGGCTTCAACTTGGACAACAGAAGCACGAAATTCAAATGAATGGGCCGAACTTTGGTACGAAAGAGGGATTCGTGGGTCTTGCCGTTCTCGTGCACGATTCCGTACTCGACCAGACCATGAACCTGATTGACTATGGCAGGAAAGGAAACTTGGTTCCTGTTCTTATCTAAGAGTATGGTCTCTACACGATAAACACCCGGAGAAACTCGCTCGATCTTGGGAGTCTGCTCCTTTTTGATGCTGGCATTTCCATCCTGCGTTGAATTTTGGCCCGAAACGACGGAAAAAAGCATGACCGAAACAACCCAAAAAAAGAAAAAATATGAGAATTTCAAAGGCATTGGAATAGTAAGAAGTATCAATCTACATTGAACAGACCGCAAGTTACAATCTTACATCTTACCTAAAATCACGTAAAGATCGAGACTACTTCATTAGATAATTGCAACAATTCCTTATGAGGCTCGAGCTATGAAAAAAGCTAGATGCATGACGGGGAATGGATCGGAGTGTAGAAAAGCAAAGCCGTCGACCGGACTTGACCTAGGGAAATTTCGCTCTTACATTAAATAATAAATCTAAGAATCCCTACGCCTGGCGTCGTACAGTGAAAAGATAAATTTAAAACATTTAGAAAAACATCATGGATCAGGAAGCCGAATATCCCGAAGACATCCCGATGGAGGAAGAAGAGTACGATCATGTAACCGTGGCCCCTCCGGTAGAAAGTGCATTTGGAAAGTACCTCAGGGAATACCGCCTCCTCAACAGCCTGCTTGTCTCACTATTTGCCGTAACCATTTTCTTGGTTTTGATGTGGGGCTTGATCATTTACGTAGCCGGTGGAGGTGAAGGCTCATCCGATTTCGCCGATGCGGGCGTAGCGCCAACCCAACAAAAGCAGAAGCAACAAAAAGTTAAGCTGATGCAGCGGCAAAAAAAAGCGAAGCCGACGGTCAAAACTACTTTTCGGGCAACTACCATATCCGACATAGCAATGCCAGATCTCAACGAGATCGACGTCAAGGATCTTGCTGCAGTGGTTGACGTCGCGTCCCCTGAAACCGGGGAAGTCAGCATGAACAACGATGCCATGAAGAGCGCGCTCAAGGGTATCGGGCTTAATCTCCCAAAAACCATGCAAAATCGCTGCGACCCGAAAAAAAGAGTGGCAAGGCTACGGTCGGGCGGAGGCAAGGACATTACCGAAACTGCAATCATTCGGGGACTGACTTGGCTCAAGAATACTCAAGCGGCCGATGGTTCATGGGGTGGAGACGCCAAAGGTGATGACGGAGCACCAGTCAAAACTGACCTTAACGCCATGACGTCTATGGCTTTACTGAGTTTTCTGGGCCATTGCGAACTTCAAGATTCCCCCGAATTTGGCCCAACGGTGCAAAAAGCCATTAATTTTTTAACTGCCTCAAACAACCCTCCTGAGAAAATGGCGGGCGGAAATACAGGTTCTTACAGTCATCCGATTCGCACATACGCCCTGTGCGAGGCCTATACGATGACGAAAATTAAGAAACTTGAACTGTACGCCAAACGTGCTTCCGAACACGTCGTAAAAGGACAAAACGAAAACGGCGGTTGGGCATATGGATACGGTAAGGGAGTAGGAGCTCACACCGACCTTTCCGTCACGGGATGGAATATTCAAGCACTGAAAGCCGCCGCCTACACGGGAATTTCCATCGATGGCCTCGACGAAGCCATGGACAAGGCAGTTGAGTATACGAAAAAGTGTCAGGATGCTGCAGGGAAATTTGCGTATAAAATCGGAAGTGGCGGAAAACCGAGCCTTACCGGCACTGGAGTTCTCTGCCTTCAGATTTGGAAAAACGCCAAATCTCAAGAGGCACAGAAAGGCCTTGAGTGGATCATAGCCAACCAAGCTACTGAGTGGAAGTCAGTAAACGTCTACGAATGGTACTACCACGCCCAAGCCTGCTTCCAAGCCACAGGCGTGAGCGGCGGTCAAAAATACTGGAGAGCTTGGAACAAAAACTTTCAGCAAATCGTATGCTCGGCTCAGGAATCGGACGGTCACTGGCCACACGGAGCTCACTACCATGGTGACTCCGATATTTACCGGACTACCATGACGATTCTCATGCTGGAAGTGTATTATCGTTACATGCCTACAGGGAAGACGAGTTAAACCTCTTTCCATCCGAAACCTCGGCTAGCTAATCTGGCGATTGGATAGGGTTTCGAGTTGCAGTTTCATCGCTACTTGGTTTGTCTCAAGACTCTTTTCCAACTATAAATTCTTTCAAATGAAACTTACCGCAATTGCTACAACATGTGTATTGTTACTAACAGCGGGCACAACGCACGCCAAGGACCCAAAAAATGAGAAGGTTGATCAAACCGTAACCATAACGGGTAACGACACCATGCAATTCGACGTCAAGTCCTTCGAAGTGAAGGCCGGGTCGAAAGTAAAAATAGTGCTCAAGAACATTGGCGTGGTTCCGAAAATTGCGATGGGACACAATCTGGTAGTTTTGAAGAAAGGGATCACCGCCATCGCTTTCGGACAAAAAGCCCTCGGAGCCGGGGCAAATGCAACCAACGCCTTGCCCGATTCCTTAAAAGGCGACGTTATTGCCAGCACAAAACTTCTGGGGCCCGGTGAAACCGACACCGTTGTCCTCACTGCTCCGAAAGAAGCCGGAAGCTACGAATACGTGTGCACCTTCCCCGGTCACTTCGCATTAATGCGAGGCGTAATGACCGTCAAATAAATCCGAAAGGCTACACCCGCCTCGCCGTGGCATCCATAGAGAGCGTGGCGACAACCAGCGTTCTACCAAGAACCCAATACAAATAGTATCATTCCCATGCCTACGAAACTTGAAGACGAACGCGTCATGCTACGCGAAGCCGAACTCGGGGGCTTCGGTTCTCGAATAGGCGCCTATGTAAAACTATCCGGTCCCGGCTGGCTGCAAAGCGCCATCACTCTTGGTGGAGGTTCCCTGGCATCGAGTCTGTTCCTCGGCGTCTTGGCAGGCTATTCCCTGCTCTGGTTACAACCCGTAGCAATCGTGCTCGGGGTAATCATGCTATGCGCCATATCTCACGTCACCCTATCCACGGGACAAAGCCCGTTCAAGGCCATCAACGAGGACATAAACCCCGTACTCGGGTGGGGATGGGCAATCGCCACCATTCTTGCCAACGTTGTTTGGTGCCTCCCGCAATTTTCTCTCGGTACTGCCGCCGCCACACAGAACCTGTTTCCCGCATTGGACAACACTTGGGGCAAGGTTCTTGTCTGTGCTTTTCTCCTTGTTGCCGCCACTCTAGCCATTCTCGCTTACGACAAGGGAGCCAAGGGAGCGAAAGCCTTCGACCGGATTCTCAAAATCATGGTCGCCCTAATCGTGTTGGCGTTCGTCGGCGTAGTGTTAAAAATGGGCGTATCAGGTAACTTGCCATGGGCGGAAATCGCCGCAGGTTTCATCCCTGATCCATCGCTTTTCTCAGAACCCTCGGCAAAATATAACGAAGCGCTAGCAGCAACAGGAGAATTCAGTGAATTCTGGAAATCCCAGATCGTAAACATGCAAAAGGACGTAATGATTTCGGCCGCAGCTACTGCGGTAGGAATCAACATGACGTTTTTCATGCCGTTCGTTCTTTTGCGCAGACGATGGGGCCGGGAACATCGCGGGCTTGCCAAATTTGATCTCTGGACTGCCCTGCTCATTCCTTACGTCATCGCCACTTCCTGCGTTGTCATTGCCGCAGGTTCCCAATTCAACGTAAAACCACAATCCGCCTACGTCGACTATCAAGAACGCATACTGGAAGGGAATTTGGAAAAGAGATACGACGGTCTGGTCAACGCTCGATTAGGTCTCGAACTCGGGTCTGAAGCCTACGAGAAAATGGCGCCAGTCCAAAAAAAGGAACTGAAAGAAAACCTCTCCGATGCCGATAAGGACATGGCTGCCATGCTCGTAAAACGAGATGCATTCAATTTAGCCAAGTCCCTTAAAAACCTCACGGGCGAGATATTCTCTCACTGGATATTCGGTATAGGAGTGCTCGGTATGGCACTTTCCACAATCATAATCTTAATGACCATCAACGGACACGCCATTTGTGAGGTAATGGGTGTTCCTCACAAAGGAAAGCCCTTCATCCTCGGAGCACTTCTTGCGGGAGTGGGAGTTCTTGGGCCATTCGTCTGGAGTGATGCGGCATTCTGGTTGGCCGTCCCAACCTCAGTATTTGGATTTACCCTGATTCCTGTCGCCTACTTGAGCTTCTTCTTGCTGATGAACAGCAAGAAAGTGCTTGGTCGTGAATGTCCCACAGGTGGTTTCAGATTAATCTGGAACACCGGGATGCTGTTTGCCCTCGCCATTATGGGTACTGCAGCCGTCTATGTTGCTTGGAACAAAAAGTGGGGCGACGTCGCCTTCGGCAAGTATGCTCTCATCACATACGGCGTCCTACTTGTAATCGGACATTTCCATCTTAAAACGACCCGACTTGAAAAAAAGGTAGCCGCAATGGACAGCCGTCTGCGCCGGCAAGGCGGAGGTGGCGGACAACGCAAAAGTAGTGGCGGAAGCGGAGGAAGAGACAAAGAAAATCGCGAACGGCAAGACGGTGGCGGCAATCGAGGGCGTCGTCGAGGAGGGAGAGGCAGATCCGGTGGTGGTCGCGGTTCACGGGACCAGAATAAGGATAGCGAACCAGAGTCGGGATAAGCTCTAAAGAACATGCGATTCGCACTGCTGGTATCGATAATTCATCCGCTTTTCACCTTGGCAGAGTTCAAGGAATTTAAACTCTTTGATGGTAGAAGCCTCAAAGGTTGGACAGACCTTTCGGGGGGACCTCCGGCTAAGGGCTGGGTAGTGGAAGATGGTTGCATCTTTCGCAAGAACAAAGCCAGCGACCTGTACACTAAAGAAAGTTTTAAAGACTTTGCTTTTTCATTCGAATGGAAAATAGCCGTAGGTTGCAACAGTGGCGTAAAGTATAGGGTCACCGATTATTACGGGGCGACTTTGGGACCCGAATATCAAATTATTGATGATGCCAAGTTGAAGTATGCGCCCGATCACCTCGGAGCGACAGCCTCCATCTATGCCATCAAGGGAGCATCCGCCGAGAAGAAGCTAAAGGCTCCTGGAACATTCAACGTCAGTCGCATCTTGGCAAAAGGAAGCAAAATCGAACATTGGCTGAACGGTGAAAAGGTCGCCGAGATTGTAATCGGTTCGGAAGACTGGAAAAAACGGCACGCCAAAAGCAAGTTCAAGTCTCGCCCCGACTTCGGAACTAAATCGGGCCGCATCATGCTTCAAGAGCACGGCGGACAAGTCCGGTTCCGAAATTTAAAGATTCGTAAGCTGTGAAACAAACAGTCTGCACCCACGGGATCCTTCGGTTGTTCTCACCGCTTTGGATCGGATTATTGATCATTAACTCTGCGGACGGGGCCAAACTTCGCCTCTCAGTTAAACCAGGGTTAAAATTCGGCCCAATCGCCTTTCATGTCCAACCGGGCGAAAAAGTGGAACTGCTTTTCGACAATGTAGACGAGATGATGCATAACTTCGTGCTCGTTGCTCCAAAGACCCGCATGAAAGTGGTTGAATCCGCCATAGCCCTGGGAGCAGATGGTCCGAACCGACACTATGTCCCGGAATCCGAAGACGTGATCGTCTCAACTCAAGTAGTGCTCCCGGGGGAGAAAACCACAATCACATTCGTTTCACCTGAGAATGAAGGAGAATATCCATACGTATGCACTTTCCCGGGACATGGATTCATAATGTACGGCACCCTCTTTGTTGCCAAAGAGCGACCGGCTAAAATGGATGAACTTCTCGCCAAAGCGGAAGATGCTTCAAAAACCGAAAACCTCTCTGACCTTTCTCCGTCAAAATCAGGTTTCGCAGTAGTCCATCGCACCTTCATGCCCGATTCTTCTCCTGCAGCAATTGCAGTATCCCTCCCCGGAGGTCATTCCTACTGTTGGGATGCAGGGAATTGCCACCTTCGCTACGCATGGCGAGACGGCTTCATCAAGAAGAACGGGTCTTTTGGTCGCTGGAGAACTCTCCCCACGATAGAAGGGAGAGTTTATTTTCGAGAGAGAAACTTTCCGTTTCGTTTTAAAAGTCATGCAAAAGGTAGCCTAGAAATCAATTTCCTGGGCTATCGTTTGATAGATGGAATTCCTCAATTTCGATATCAATACGGAAAAGCCGAATTCACCGAACTAATCGTAAAACTTCCCGGCAAGAGCGGTCTGCTTAGAAAGTTCACGGTAAGCAACTCTGACGAAGATCTTCTGTTTCATCTTCCGCCAGATGCAGGCGTCAATACGACCTGCAACAAAGGAACAATCGACAAGGGAACACTTCAATTGACTCCCGCAGAGTCGAAAAACTTCTCTATCAGGCAATCAGAAATCCCTCGAAAAGGACCCGTACTGTATTTGAGCATGAACGACCTCATCGCCAGTAACAATAGAAGAGGAATCCTTCATCCGGGGGTCATCGGACAAGCTTGGCAATTATCCGGAGGCAAAAAGATTACGCCCGCTCAACCTAAAGGCGATTACAGCTCCGGCGCAGGATTGACTGCGTGGGTGAAACTAACGGATCCCAAACGCTCGATATCATCTCTTGTTAGTTGGGAAAAAGGTGGGAACATTCAATACTCTCCATCCGGAAAAGCATTCTCCTTCCATTCAACCAATTTGAAAATCGACGATCCAGGAAACGGACTGGAAGCCGAACATGCCAAGTTCAAGGGTCCCGTGAAAACATCCAGTAATCCCGGGCATCACGGAACGGGTTACCTCGATTTCGGCACCCAAGGAGGACAATTCGTCGAATGGAAGGTTCGGATTGAAAAAGACGGAGAGAATCAGCTTCGCTTTCGCTATGCATCCATAGACTCCAGACCTCTCCAACTAAGCGTCAACGGTGAAGTCGACCTGCTGACCCCCACCCTGCCCTTTGAAGGAACCGGCAGTTGGACAAACTGGAAGTATGAGGAAGTTAAAAGGAAATTCACGAGCGGTGAAAACAGCGTTCGCCTGACTTCAGTTAAAAAAACCGGGCCAAACATAGATAGCTTGGAAATCATAACTCCCGGCTTGAAGCAAAAAACCAAATCAAAGACGCCAACTGAACCCGAACCCTCCGATGAACCGATTATCGACGGCGAATGGCATCACTTGGCCCTATCTTTGGACCAGACCTCTGTTCGGATTTACCTCGACGGAATCCTTCACAAAAAACGGAATCGACGCCCCGATGAAAGACTACCCGTCGGCAATGTCAGCATAGCTTCCAAAACATCGCATCCGAAATTCCTACTAGACGAATTGAGCGTGTACGAAAGAGCGTTGAACCCGGAAGAGATCAAGCGCCTCAGTCAACTGGCAACTGTTTCCGTAAAATGAATCGAGTATTCTGCGCACTTCTTTTCTGCCTGAGTTTGCCTCTTTCCTCAGTCAAAGCCAAGATAACGGATTACTACGCTCTTGGTAAAATTGAACCGCCCAAGCTATTGCTCGAGCGCTACGGGACCAAGGGAACTCAGACAGATGGGCTCTCATTCATGCCTGACGGTCGCCTCGTAGCCTGCTTTGTCGGCGGCGAGGTCTTCACCTTGCGTCCCGACACTGGCAAATGGAAACTGTTTGCCGACGGTCTACACACGCCACTGGGAGTCGTGGCTTTGAACAACCGAGAAGTCATGGTCGCCCAACGCCCCGAGCTTACCCTTCTTCGAGATCTTGACGAAGACGGAAAAGCAGATGAATACAAGGCTTTCTGCGATGACTTCGGCATATCCGGGAACTACCACGAATTTCACTTCGGACCCATAAGGGACAAAGCTGGCAATTTCTACGTATCGCTCGGCACGGCTTCCAGCGGAGCCGACGTTCGCCATGAAAAGAGAGGTTTTTTCGACAAACGCAGTTACCTCCAGCGCATGTACGCATGCGTACCTTATAGGGGGTGGGTTCTCCAAATCACCCCTGACGGTCATCTAAACCCTTGGGCATCCGGATTGCGTACCCCTAACGGTCTTGGCTTTGACCTCAAAGGCAACCTCTTCGTGACCGACAACCAAGGTGACTGGGTAGGCACAAGTAAATTGCATCATGTTCAACAGGGAAAATTTTACGGTCATGCCGGCAGCTTGATTTGGGAGAAGGACTGGAAAGGAGACAAACCGGTTGGTCTACCAGTCTCCGAATTGAACGAACGGAGGGAGACTGCTGCCGTACTATTTCCCCACGGTTTGATGGCCAACTCTCCATCGCAACCACTAGTGGACTCGACAAAAGGCAAATTCGGACCCTATGCGGGACAGTTGTTCGTAGGTGAGATGAACAAGGGACGAATCATGCGAGTAATGCAAGAAGAGGTCGGCGGAAAGATGCAGGGCGCCTGCATCCCGTTCTTCGATGGCAATGGATTGACCACCGGCAACAACCGCCTTTGCTTCTCTCCCGATGGTAAGACTCTTTGGATAGGTCACAGTTCCCATGGTTGGGCGGGAAACCAAGGAATTCAGACTCTCACTTGGAACGGACGAACCCCGGCGGACCTCCTACGAATAAACCTTGCGGCAAAAGGCTTCGACCTGACTTTCACCGTACCGATGGACAAGACACTCGCGAGTTCTGCTGATTCCTATGCGATAAAGTGCTACACATACAAGTACCACCAAGGTTATGGTTCCCCCCAAGTAGGAGTAAAAACTCTCGAACCAACCAAGGTCACACTTTCGGAAGACGGTAAAACCGTGAAACTCGTACTGTCCGAAATGCAGGATCGACGGCTTTACGAATTCTCATTGAAGGCATTGAGGACCGCAGAAGGCGAACCTCTCGCCAACGCTCTCGTGGTCTACCACGCACACAATTTGCTCCGGTAATTCTCACTGTAGGCATACCGCCCATCAGCTTGACAAACAAGGCATTGGCAGTAATAATGTAGCGAGAAGATAAAGACTATGTTTCGTCTTACTCCTATCTTATTGCTTACGGTGCTTGCACTTATACCCATGGGTAAAGGTGTAGTAACCGTATGTGGACTCCTCTCCTTGCTTGGGTCGGACCCCCACCACCATGAAGGCAGTTCGAGCGATACGCTGTGCTTGGATTCCGAAGCTCACCACCACGAAGAGCAGCAAGTTCCTTGTTCGGACGACTGCATGCTCGATCTACCTGAAGCATCCCTCTTCAAAGTTCAGTGCAAAAAGCTTCTCTCCCTGACTTCTTTCATACCGATTCGGGACATGCCCGACAGATTGACTAGGACAAGTGGGAATACCCTTCTAGTGGTAGTTCCCACACGCATCAAGCCCCCTCCGAACGATTCCTCGCCGCCTTTCACAGGCAGGTTTCTCATTTGATTCTACTCGGCGATACGCCAAGTTCGGATTAAGCGTGAGGTACAATCCTCACCGCACCCTTGTAAATAAGAGCTTAATCCGCTTTTGGGCCCCTCCATTCTTTTTTCGCGCGACGTGCGAACATGGAATATCTCTTCCGTATAGAACCCACCCTTTTTTCCGACTCATGAAAACATCAAACGATTGTATATACTCAAAACCTCTCGCACTCGCCCTCATGAGCGTTCTATGCAGCGCTACTTCCATGGGCGAAGAGGTCTTGTTGCTATCAACGGACGAAGCTATTCGAATGGCGTTCCTTCACAACCGGGACTTACGAGTAACCGAACCTCGTGGGGAAAAAGCGGAAAGACGTTTACTTCTTTCCGGGAAACTACCCAACCCGGCATTAGAAGTATCGGCAAAAGGGGACTCACTTGGAAACGATGAAAACGAGGGCAACTTTGAAGTCGCCGTAAGTCAAAGTATCCCACTCTCCTCCAGGCTTCGTCGGGAAAGAGAGTTACGTAAACGGCAAGTAAGTACAGCCGAGGCGGAATTTGCGATACAAGGTTGGCGATTGGCGACCGAAGTAGAGAAGACTGTAATAAATCTGGTCGCTGCTAAAAAAAGGGCTGAAGGACAACGCGCAATAATTGAAGTTAATGCCGACATAGTAAGCTTCCTTGGAAAGCAAGTGGACCGAGGGGAGGCTTCTCCGCTCGACTTGTCGCAAGCCGAACTGACAGGGCGGGCACTCGAACAAAAAGTCGCGGAACTCAATTCAAAGGAAAAACAGGCGTCCCTCAAACTTAAGCTACTACTGGGAATGGAATCGGACGAAGACCTGAGCCTCGACCAAAAACTCGAACTACCTGAAGAGGAACCGAAAAGACAAATACCTCTCGAAGAAATCGTGCGAAAACGAGCGGACCATGCTCTCGCGATGGCAAGGATCGATGAAACTCATGCAGCGTTAAACTTAGAAAAATCAAAGCGTATATCGGATGTCAAAGTAAGCGTTTTCGTTGAGAGAGAGCGTTCGTCCTACACCAACCAGGGACTAGACCGTAATACGCTGGCGGGGTTCGGGGTTTCCATTCCGATTCCCTTCCGCCAACACAATGCGGACGAAATGGAGCAAGCGAGATTCGATCGTATAGAGGCAGAACGAGCAAGCGAAGCTTTGAGATTTCGCGTCCGGAACGAATACGCACAAGCCTTAAGAGGACACCGAGATGCTTGGCGATTAGCCAAAGAAGCATCGGGAGAAATCTTGCAGTTGGCGCAAAAGAACCTAGCGGATTCTCAATCCGCCTATCGTCAAGGCCAGAGCAGCCTGCTCCAAGCGCAAAGAGCGCAAGAACAGTTATTGGCGCAAAAGAACGCTGCCCTCGAGGCCATCGTCAACTACCATTTAGCCAAAGCGAAACTGAGAGAAGTCGTGGGCGATTACCCAAGTCCGGGACCTATTCTTAATAAGGTTTCGACCCAGAGATAAAACAACGATCCCGATACCATGAGAACACTACTTGTTTTACTGCCTTCCTTAATGCTCCTGTTCCCAATTTTGTTGTACGGGAAAACCACCGACCACGCAAACCGAGCAACTCGCACCGTCATTCTCGACGAGACAGGGGTTCGCAACTTACGCATCGAGACCGAGCAGGCAAAGAAACGGGCCTTCGAGAGCACGGTCTTTGCGATTGGTCGGATCGAAGAAATTCCTGCCAATCGTTCCGTTCTCTCCACAAGGATTGCCGGACGAGTCATCAGCCTTAGGGCATACGAAGGCGATAAGGTCGAAGCCAACCAAACGCTAGTTTTGGTAGAAAGCCGGCAACCCGGCAATCCACCTCCCACGATTGAATTGCGGGCACCCCGAAGTGGCATAGTCGTGCGTTCTCACGTGCGTCTGGGTGAACCGGTGGAACCCGACCGGGAACTGTTGGATATAGCGGATCGTTCAACCTTATGGGCGGTAGCTAAAATCCCCGAGTCGGAAGTCGCTGCCATTACCGTTGGGACACTTGCACGCATTCGTGTCCCGGCTCTAGGCAAGACAACGATCGAAGCCCACCTACTTCGATTTAACGTAGAAGCAGATCGCAGCGCGGGTGCCCTCGAAGGTATTTTTCAAGTAAACAACCCAGACGGGAAGTTGCGGCCCGGAATGCGAATCGAATTCTCGATAGTCACTGGCTCTCGAGAAAAGGTCTTAAGCGTGCCACAAGCCACAGTGCAAGGCGATCCTACCAACCGCATCGTCTTCGTGAAGGACTTCGAGTTGGAAAACGCTTTTTTACCTGCACAGGTAGTTCTTGGCGAACGCAATGACAAGTATGTGGAAATCGTGAGCGGTCTCTTCCCAGGTGACGAAGTAGTCACTCGCGGATCTTACCCGCTTGCATTTGCGGGAAGTGGAAGCGGACCTTCCCTTAAGGAAGCGCTAGATGCCGCTCACGGACACGAACACAACGAAGACGGCACAGAACTGACAGCCCAGCAAAAAGCCGAAAACTCAAGGGACGGAACCAACGATCAAAGTCACGGCAAAATAACGGACGGCACTCTCGACAAGTACTTGATCTTCTATGCGGCGACCATGACGTTGCTGACCGCACTCTTGGCGCAACGCCTTTGGAATAAGCGCAAGGACATGGCGACCGCCTGAAAACGATGCTTAACAAACTCATAAGGTTTTCCCTATCCCAACGAGCACTGGTCCTCGCACTGGCAACTGCATTGTTGTTTCTTGGGTTTAAAAAGGCTCTGGATTTGCCCGTGGACGTACTGCCCGACCTGACGAAACCAACCGTCACCCTCCTTACCGAGGTTCCGGGATACGCTCCCGAAGAGATCGAGACTCTCGTAACCATACCACTCGAAAATGCCCTCATGGGTGTGACAGGCGTGGATCGTCTTCGTTCCACAAGCGACGTATCGCTCTCACTCGTGTTCGTCGAATTCGATTGGGACATGGACATTTACGATGCTCGGAGATTCGTTCAGGAACGCCTCGCAAGCATGACGTCCGAACTACCTCCGGGAATCCGTCCCCACTTGACCCCTGTTACATCGCTAATGGGCGAGGTAATGCTCATTGGATTGATGGACACCACAGGCGCAACCAACCCTCGAGATCTTAGAACCCTCGCGGATTGGGTGGTCTCCCGCCGTCTTCAGGCGATACCGGGGATAGCTGAAATCCAGACTATGGGAGGTGGCGTGAAACAGGTTCAGGTGCGACCAAATCCCAAAAAAATGCTAAGGCATGGAATAAACCTTGAACAATTACGTTTGGCGACTGCCGCATCCGTAAAAAACACCACGGGCGGATTTCTCACGGAAGGCACTCAAGAGATCATGGTTCGCAATCTGGCCATGACCAAGGATCTCGATGCCATCGGAGACATTGTGGTCACTTATCGCAACGACCGGCCGCTTCGCATTCGCGACGTAGCCGAGGTTGCTTGGGGCGTCGAACCCATGCGCGGGGATGCGGGCATGGGCGTTCGGCACGATACGAACGGCCCCGATCAAGCCCCCAAAGGTTACCCTGGAGTAGTTATGAGCGTTAGAAAATCTCCTGGATTCGACACCCTCGACTTAACGATAAAACTGGAACAAGCCTTGAAGGAATTAAGCTCTTCACTACCAACCGGCACCGAAATCATTCCACTTTACAAGCAGAGCGACTACATCGACCTCGCCGTCGGAAATCTAGAAAAAGCTCTTTGGGACGGAGCTTTGCTGGTCTGCATTGTTCTTTTTTTGTTTCTACTCAACTTGCGCGTCACCCTAATAACTCTGACCGCCATTCCTCTTTCTCTTGCGATCACTGCATTAGTGTTCGAATTGCTCGGTGTCGGCGTCAATTCGATGACCCTTGGCGGATTGGCCGTAGCCATCGGGATGGTGGTGGACGACGCCATCGTAGACATGGAAAATATTTTTCGACGGCTCCGAGAAAACGCTGCCCTTTCAAATCCCGAATCCAGAATAAAAGTCATAGCAGACGCTTCAGGTGAAGTACGCTCATCCATATTCTACGCCACCCTCTTGATCGTTCTAGTATTCCTTCCTCTCTTCGCTCTAAGCGGAGTCGAAGGCCGACTGTTCACGCCCATCGCCATCGCCACGATCGTGAGTATGACAGCCTCTTTTCTGGTAGCCCTTACAGTCATCCCGGTTCTCTGCTCCTACCTCCTGCCGAATAAACTTTGCAAAGCACGGGCAAACGACAGTTTTCTTACCCGATGGATTAAGTCCGCCTTTGCCGCTACTTGGTTACGTTTCTCGCTTTCGCAACCCTTCATGGTCTTGGCCATAATGGGAGGACTACTCTGGTTGAGCTATCAATCATTCAAGAACATGGGCGGAAACTTCCTGCCGCCTTTTCAGGAACCCTCGGCGCTCGTCGCCATGACGACAGCGCCGGGAACGTCGCTCAAGACCACCACCGAGCTCGCCCACGTAGGACAAGACCTGCTCCTCAGTATCCCCGGCATCAAGAGCGTGGGTTTTCGGGCAGGTCGGGCGGAACGGGGAGATCACGTGGTACCGGTCTCAACCGTTGAATTCGATATCGAGTTCGACAAATCGTCGGGGAGGAAGCAAAAGGAAGTCATCGAAGATATTCGGACAACCATGCGCAGCATCCCTGGCACATTCAGTTCTATGAGCGGACCACTCGCGGACCGTGTCGGACACATGCTGAGTGGTGTTTCCGCAAAAGTTGCTGTGAAGGTGTTTGGCCCTGACCTCGATGAACTTCGCCGCCTCGGTTCTCAAATCGCCGACGTCGCCCGCGGCATTCCCGGTCTCGAGGAAGCCCGAACCGAGCAACAAGCCTCCGTTCCTCAGTTGCGAATAGAACCGGATCGCAAACGAGCTCTTGCCTATGGCGTTGCGCCCGGCGACCTAAACGAAGAACTCGCAACCCTCATGGCGGGCGAAAAAGTCGCCGAAATCTACGAGGGTACACGAAAATACGACCTTGTGCTGCGACTTCCGCAGGAATGGAGGGAAAACCCAGAGCGTCTCAAGCAAACCTATGTTGACACGCTAAGCGGTCAACGAATCCCTCTCGAACGGGTCGCCGACATACGCCGAGCAACCGGACCGAACATGATCCTCCGAGAGAACTCGCAACGACGCTTCGTCGTCACCATCAACCCGACGACAGAGAATCTCAATGCCGCGGCCGAACGCCTTCAAAGAGAAGTTACCGAAAAAGTGAAACTGCCAAAAGGTTACTCCATCTCACTTGAAGGCGAATACCAAGCGCAACGAGAAGCCACCTCGGCAATATTCTATGCTTCAACAATTCTTCTCATTCTCGTTTTCTTCCTTCTCTACGGACACTACCGAAGCTTCGCTCTTGCCTTTCTTACCCTAGGTATCATTCCCGTGTCTCTCGTTGGCGCCGTTCTCTACACCAAGTACAAGCTAGACAATGTAAGCATCGCCACCTTGGTAGGCTTTATCGCCGTGAGCGGGATTGCCGCGCGCAACAACATCATGCTCATCACCCACTACCTACATCTCATGCGTAATGAGGGGGAAAGCTTCACTCGACAAATGGTCGAACGAGGTACACTCGAACGATTATCGCCCATCCTCATGACGGCTCTCTCCGCTGGTATCGCGCTCGTCCCAATCCTTCTTGCCCTCCATGAACCGGGACGAGAAATTCTCGGACCCGTTGCCATCGCTATCGTGGGGGGCTTGGTCACTTCGACTCTCCTCGGTCTCGCGGTCACTCCCTCCCTCTTCTATGCATTCTGTCGCAAACCGGTTGAATCGATCCTTGCCAAGGATCTCAATCCAGACACTTGATTTTATAAAAACGGTAAACCACAAAC
>Ga0209362_1001938_pt1 | contig 15850 bp, 9 predicted proteins | sample SaaInlV_165m_DNA_FD_184680 | JGI IMG/M metagenome (GOLD analysis project Ga0209362, IMG submission 184680) | Marine microbial communities from expanding oxygen minimum zones in the Saanich Inlet - Saanich Inlet SI037_S3LV_110m_DNA (SPAdes)... | ecosystem: Environmental > Aquatic > Marine >...
CGATCTCTACCGCCTGACGGGTCAGTTCTGCAGCACGTTCGCCCAGTCCAACTTTTTCCAGCGATCGACGATGAGTGCGAAAGGTAGCCGTGGTGATCGCTTCGGCACCAGCGATCAAGTAATCGCGATGAACAGCGGCCAATACCTCGGGGGCATCGATCAATGCACGGCTCGACCACAGCGGCAAGGATAGATCGACGCCGCGCCGTTCCAGTTCGGAACCAACCGCCCCATCGATGAACAGGACCTCTGAACTCTTGAACAACTCGGCCCTTCAAGGACGGTGCATATCAGGCCGGCACCATCTCAATGTCTCCAGTAACTCGTTCTCATCCATTTCGAAAGGAGTGACAGAAACCCATTACCTGTTTCATATCCCGGCGGCCGCTCAACCAACTGCTGGATTGCGGGCCTTCGAGATCCTCGATAAGGAACTCTTCATCGGATGCCGCACTATTCTGCTGGTCTTGTGAGAATCTTTCGGCCGCCCTGCGGCACCGAGATGATGACGACCCCGGTGGCCGCTATGTGGTCTGTCGTGCGACCAGTCCGGAAAATGTGCCTTTTGCTGCGACCAACTCGCTGTAAGTCCCCTGCTCGACCACGCGGCCTCGATCGAGCACATAGATGCAATCGGCAGCACGAATCGAACTGAGTCGATGGGCGATCACGATGCGCGTGACGCGCCTTCGATTGAGGCTGTCGTTGACGATCTTCTGGGCCTTGTTATCGAGAGCGCTGGTAGCCTCGTCGAGGAACAGGATCTTCGGCCTTCGAATCAGCGCGCGGCAGATGAGAATGCGCTGTCGCTGGCCACCTGAAAGATTACTGCCCCCCTCGCTGACCACCGTATGCATCTGCATCGGCATCATGCGGATATCATCTGCGATGCCCGCCTCTTCAGCGGCCTCCCACGCCTGCTCCATCGAATAGACCGAGCCCACCGTGATGTTCTCGAATATCGATCCAGCACCGAGATGCCCCGATTGGAGCACCACTCCCAGTTGCCTGCGGACGGCGGTGGCATCGATCGAATCGACATCCTGACCATCGAAGCGAACCTCACCGCTTTCGGGACTCTCGAATCCGAGCATCAGCCGCAACAGAGTCGACTTGCCGCACCCCGAGGTTCCGGTCAAGGCGATCATCTCACCTGGCCTGGCATGAATCGTGACATCTTCCAGCACCTTGGGACCCTCTGGTGAATAGCGGAAGTGGATCCGTGAGAGTTCGACCTCTCCCTTCAACTTCCCTGGATCGACGCTGGCGGTAACCGTTTCCATCTCAGCGGTCATCAGAGGCTTCATCCGTTCAGCGAGTACCGTGGTATCGAGGAAACCCACGACGGTAGCACTCAAGGTCAGTGCACCGGCGAGGAAGATCCCGAGGGCGGTATTGAACGCGAGGAACACACCGATGGTCATCGGTGACTGACCCGGATCTTGCCCGGTGACCAACGGAATCGCCAACATGAACAGGATCAATGTACTCAGCGTCGGGATCGCCATGTTGAAGAGCCCAAGACCATCGACGATCCTCTGGACGCTGTTGGAGAGGCTCAATTGCTTCGCGACCCGCTCCATCCACAAGGCAAATGCCCGCCGTTCTGCACCGGCAACTCGCAGTTTGCTCACGGCACTGATGAGTTGGACTTCGAAACCGAGCAGTTCACCCTCCTGCTCCATCAACTTCTTCGCATATCTGCGAATCAGTACCCCCCCGATCATGGTGACCACTGCCACCAGAGTGGCGATGACGATGGCCACGAATGCCAGGGTCGAGTTGTAGTAGAAGAGCAGTACCACGTTGAGCAGTGCCATGAACGATGTCATCAGGGTCAACAAGGTCGAACCGCTGAACTCCTGGCTGATGGCGTGAGCGGCGGAGACACGTTGCAACAGGTCCCCGGTGGAGTACTTGGAGAAAAAGGACACCTTGAGTCGCAACAATCGATCCCAGATGGCGGATTGAGCATCGAAGTCGGTGATCACCGACAATCGGATGCTGACGAAGGCCTGGAACACCCTCAGCAGGGTCATCCCGATCGTAACGCCAATCAGCGCTGCGCCCAGTTCCATCAACAGTCTCGGGTTCGAGTCGGGGATCGCGGTATCCAGCATGATGGCCATCGCCTGCGGAATCAGCATCCCCATCACCGTGAGGAGCATCGCGGCGAAGAAGAACGAGGTCACATCGGCGAACTTGTTATGAAGACAGAACTTCACCAGGCCGAAGGGACTCTTCTCATTTTCGTCGAGGGATCGGATCAACACCAGGGCATCCTTCTCGAGTAACCGAGAGGTGGATTCGGTCACGATCGTTCGCGAGTCATCCCGTGGATCGTAGATCATGTAGTGGCCCCTGCGATCCTGCAAGATCGCTACCGGCCTTCCATCCTGCTCGAGATATCCGACCAGTGGGCCGACGTCACGAGTCCACCACTTTCCGCGGAAGACGACGCGCCTCTGCTGAATCCTCGAAGCTCTGGTGATCGCCTCGGCTGGATCGCTCAGCGACTCCATATCGGTGGAATCGGCGATCGGCAAGATCTCGATCCCCTTCTCGGCTCCGACCAGTTTCATGACGGAAAAGAGATCTTCTCCACGGATCGACTGGGTCTCCTGCGGATTCAACACCGAAGCCAGTTGCGAGAGCGCTTGTTCTGATCTCTTCCCCTCGATGATCTTTCTTCGTTTCACACGCTCGAGGTTATGATCCCCTTCACGAGACCTGGATACGGACCTGACCTCCTGGATGCAACGGTGCAGTCGTAGCAACGCAGACGATGCGGTTGGAACGGGAACTTCAGTTCGTTCGAGTACCTCGAATTCCATCTCCTCGCTCGCTTCGATCCAGCACCCAGCAGGAGCCAGTACCACATCATCCTCGAAGGAGATGTCATGTTTCCCCGCCAGCAGACCCTTCCCACGAGCGATACGAATCCATCCTTCTCGATCGGCCGGCGGAGCGACCCTGTGCCCGATGGAGATCACACGACTCTCTCCCTCGACCCATCTCTCGCAGGAGGAGGGCACCGGCTCGGGATCGAGCAGAGGATAGACCTGCGTTGCCCAGGCCTGGATCACCTCGACCGCAGAGGAACCGAGCGATTGCGCTGCGAACTCGAGCCGTTCTCTCGGCAACTCGAGAACTCGCATTGATTCGGTCGAAAGCACCATGGCAGAGTGAGTATTCTCACTCCGTTCTGCAGGGATCGAGAAGAGGAAATCTCCAGCACTGATATCCCGGATGAGGCGACGACGTCCGGTGGCATGAGAAGCCACCACGTCGGTGGCCACCAGTTCTCCCTGCCCATCGATGACGACCCAGACCAGATCGGGATCATTGAGCAGCAGCGATAGATGCCCCGAGACGAGGCGAACCGTTCCATTCTGCTCGAGCAGTTGCGGTTCAATATTCATCATGCGCTGGTCTCCTTGAACTCATCGTCCAGTTTCAGGAGATTTGCGTAAGCACCTGCTGCGCTCCACAGTTGATCGTGGTTTCCACGATCAACGACTTTTCCGTGTTCCAGAACGATGATCTCGGTGCAATCCCGGATGGTGCTCAATCGATGAGAGACGAAGATGGAGGAGCAGCCTCGCATCCTCATCCGATCGAGTACCACTCTTTCTGTCTCGGTATCGAGAGCACTCGTCGCCTCGTCGAGGATCAGGATGGTCGGGTTGGGCACCAGGGTCCTGGCGATTTCCAGTCGCTGTCGTTGCCCTCCGCTGAGGTTATTGCCGCCTTCGATCAGTTCCGCATCGAAGCCGCCGGGGAGGGCGGTGATGGTCTCGAGGATCGCAGCATCTTCACATGCCTGGTGCAAATCTGATTCAGGCACCGTGGAATCCCACAGGGTGAGGTTGTCTCGAACGGTACCACTGAAGAGGAGGATCTCCTGGCTGATGAAGGAGAAGGAATTGACGAACTGATTCCTCGGCAACTCGGAGAGGGGGACCCCATCGAAATAGATCTCGCCGCTCCACGGAACCAGTTCTCCAGAGATCAACTTGGCCAGCGTCGATTTGCCGGAGCCACTTCCACCGACCAGCGCCACTCGGTCCCCCGGTTTGATGTGCATGTTCATATCCTCCAGCATCGGAGGCTCCAGCGGATTGTAACCAAAGGAAACATTCTCCAGCCGGATGTCTCCCGACAGGAACACCTTCTCGCCCTCCTGCTCATCCGAGTCGGCCATCTCGAGGGCCGCTCTCTCGAAGGGGTACTTCAGCACATCGTCGATGCGGTCGAGATCGCCCCGCATCTCCTGGGATACCGTGCCGAGGTCGAGCAGGTTTTCCACCGGCCCGAGAAAACTACCCATCAAGGACTGGAAGGCGACCAGCATACCGATGGTCATGAAGCCATCGATGACACGGAATCCCCCGACGATGATCACCAGTACCGTTGCCAGTGCGCTGAGCAAGGTAGGCATCGTCGACAACAACACATTGGAGACCTGCAGATTTTGCTGGGCGTTGATCGCCTTGGAGTAATAGCCAGACCACTTCTCGTAGAAGCCAGATTCCAGGCCGCTCGCCTTGATCGTTTCCATCCCCTTGAGCCCGGCCATCGCCGTACCCTCGGCCTTTCCGAACTCCTGGAGCACACGCATCGAAGCCTCGATGCGGCTGGCAGAAATCCAGCGCAACAGGATGAAGTTCAGAAGTGCCACGCACAGCCCCACGCAGGTCAGTAACACATCGTAGTAAAGCATCACCGTCAGATAGAGACCGGCCATCACCACATCGATGGCGGTCTGTGCCAAGCGCCCCGAGATGTCGCTGGCGAGTTCTTCATTCAATCGACTTCGACTGGCAACCTCTCCTGCAAATCTCTGGACATAGAACTCATTGGGAAGTTGCAAGAGATGCCAGAGGAACTGACTCGACAACTTGATCGTCAGGTTCAATCGAAGTCGGCGAAGTGAGTTCATCTGCAAGTACCTGAGAGCCAGTCCCAGAAGGATGGCTGCGAACATCGCCATCATGACGGGGCGAGCCCAGTCCACTCTCCCCTCCAGGATGATCTCATCGAGAAAAACCTGCAGCAGTACCGGGAACATGATCCCCGGAATCACCATCAAGAAGCCCACGAAGATGCAGAACACAACGGGAAGAGCAGACCCGGCGAGCCTTTCCGCCACAGCCCCGATCAAGCTCGGCTTCTTGCCGCCCTTCTCGAACTGATCCCCTGGCTGCATCGCCAGCGCGACTCCGGTAAAACTACGTTCGAAGTCACCGATCGAAATGACCCTGTGTCCCATCGCAGGGTCGTTGATGTACACCCTGTCCTTCTTGAAACCTTCCAGCACGACAAAATGGTTGAACTCCCAGAAGAGAATGCAGGGCATCTGCAGATTTCGCAGGGCATCGACGCTGGCCTTGATCCCGTTGGCTTCAAGACCATATCGTCGTGCGGCACGCAGGATATTGGCAGCCTTGCTGCCATCGCGAGAGACTCCGCAATTCTGACGCAACTTGGCGAGCGGTTCGATCCTGCCATGATAGCCGAGGATCATCGCAAGAGATGCAGCACCACATTCCACGGCCTCCAGTTGGAGGACGGTCGGTGTCTTCACCCTTTTTCCTGGACCGATGGCCATGATTTCTAGTTACCGCCCATTTCCCTGAGAAATGGCAACAAGAAGGTGATCGGTTGCCGGTTCTCGATGGTCGCATCGACTGTCACCGTCATGCCCGAGGTGATTGCGATGTCCGGACCCTTTCCCGAAGACCACTGGTACCCACTGTCAGCTTCATCATCCAGACGCAGCCGGCTACGAACCTCGATCATCGACCCTCCGGTCCCCAGGCTCATCGCCAGTTCCCGGTTGCCCACGATGGCGGCAATCGAATCGGTAGAACGAGGGACCGACGATACGCTGGTAATCTCACCGAGGATGCTGCCGTAGCGTTCGCGTTTGATGGTGGTCGGGGTGATGCGAATCTTCATTCCAGAATGGATCTTCTTGCCATCCTTGGCCGGGAAATACGCCACGGCGATGAGCCCGTCTGAATCTCCTGAACTCTCGATCACTCCGATTCTCAACCCCTGCGTGAGTATCTGTCCGGCAGATACGGTCAACTCGAGGATTTTCCCAGTCCTCGGCGAGGTGATGGTCGACTGGTGGTTGAGATTCCTCGTCAACCTCTGCACACGACCTTTCGCTTCGGTCAACTCGAGACGGTTCTTGGTTTCGGCAGTCAACTCCGCCTGGTCCAGCCTGGCCAGCTGGACTGCCAGTTCTTCCAGTTTTCTCTGCAGTTCCTCGATTGCGTCGAGGCGGCCTTGATGTTCTGTCAGGAACTTCAACCTCTGAAACTCGAGCTCCTGCTGTTTCAACTGGAGTTCAGAGATGGACACCTTGTTATTGAGGAGTTCCTGTCGAGTGTCGATCAGTTCCTGATCGTAGGCAGCGAAGATTTTTTCCTGGGTCAGCCCCTCGAAATCAGTCAGTTTCTTGCTGAGAAACTGACCGAGAACTTTCAGATCTGACTGGACCACCGTCAGTTGCTGCGACTGGCCCGCCAGGTAGCGATCACTCTCTGCCTGGTGAGCACTGGCCATCGAAATACTCGACTCGATCTGACTCTGATACCAGGTCCGCTTCGCCTCGATGAACTGCTTCTCGGTGGCGAGAGTGAACTTACGAAGCGGATCGATGATGGAAATCTTGGTCTCCAACTCCTCGAGGAGTTCCTTCTCCACGGCGAGTTGCTCGACCAGTTCCGGCTGGTAAACCTCACCGAGAAGTTGTCCCTTGGTGACCTCGTCTCCCACCTCGACATCGAGTTGCAGGAGTTGCCCCTGGGAGTGACTCTGGAGCGGCACGATCCGTCCGGGAAAGACCATGATACCGTTGGCGTTGACATTGACCGGAATCTGGCCGAAGACACACCAGAATCCGAAGCACAGGAACCCGAGACCCAGTACCAGCAAAGGCAGCCAGTTCCTCCTCGGAAGAACCTGCAACATCGTATCCAACTGCTCCGGTGTGGAGATGTGTTCGAGTGCCTTTTTTTGAAACAGTGACGGCTTTTCGGCGGACAAGACGACCTCCTCGTCAAATTCTTTGAGAACTGTTCCTCAGTTCCTGGTCGCTCGCTCGAGCAAGTACTCGAAACGTCGGCTCGCCAGCGACATCGCCTCGAGAACCTCCGGATCCACCACCGAACTGCCCTCCACCTCACCCGGGTTGGCCGAACCGACCTTGCCAATGGTGCTGACTGTCAGGGTCGTGTGAGTGAGATGGATCAATCGTTGTGCCAGGACGATTCCGACGGCCCGATAAAAGCGACTGGCGAAGCCGGTATCGTTGCTGAGTTTCGTCTTCAACTCGGATCGAGAGATCTGCAGTACCGTCGTCGATTCCGCAGCGATGAGAGTGACTGCTGGAGGCCTCGAATCGAGCAACGACACCTCCCCGACGATCTCCCCGGGATAGACGGTACCGAGCACCTTGCTGGTATCGTGGACGGTGGTCACCGTCAGTGCGCCATCGAGTACGAACCACAGGGATTCGATGTGAATCCCCTCCTCGATGAGGATCTCCCCTTCAGCAAGAGCCGTCGTCTGCCCGACCCGCACGAACCACTCGATATCTTGATCCTCGAGAACTCCAAGGATGATGAGGGAATTTCTCAACCGCACACCTCACTACTCCGTCGAGTTTGCGCCGTGACGAATTGATCCATCAACCAGCAAAGAATGCTCCCGATATAATAAAACCGACCGTTTCCGCTCCGAGGGAGCGAAAACGGTCAGTCGACCAGCACCAAGGTCCACACAGCAGAACTGAAGAACCCATCATGCTCGATCCGGGCAAGTCACAGTAACTACTATTTACCGCCGCTGAATTTGCTCTTTTGCCCCTTGTTTGCGTCCATGCCCTTAATTTCTGTGTCAGTCGGGCCCTTGGCATCACCACCGGACATACTATCGCCCTTTTTCACTGGATCTTTCTTCGTCGCTCCTTTTCCGGCTCCTCCGGCGATACCTTCCAGGTCCGCGTCTGCTACTTCTTCTGGTTCCCAGTTGCTCATGATTACTACTCTCTTGGAAATCGATGTTTTGAATCGTGACCCCAAAAATGGGTCTAATGTTCTTTGGGTGAGTGATTTCCGGCGGCTCACCCTTGAACCGTCAACGTCGTCGAGGACGATCCTTCCAATTTCTTCGAAATGATATGGCGGGCACTTCGTAAAAATCCACCTGGGACACGAACCACGGCACGAACCACACGCGAAAAGAAATCGATCAAACCAGTCGACAGTCTCAGTTTAGAACAGATAAATAGTGCCCGCCATGGCCGACTCACCAACCTCAGGCGGCCGCTGTAACTTCATGTATTACAATATATTATGATTACTCTCGGCTGCCGCCGTGGCGGCACGTTCCGATATTAAGACAGTAAAATCGAGAATTGGACATGTGCAGTCGGTGATCCAGAAGATTACTGCAGCTGGACATCCAAAAAAATGATCCGCACCAGCACTACGGAGGAGGATGGCTACGGGGAAGAATCGATCCAGCGGGAGCCGATCCACTCGGTCGCGTCCTCGCTGCGACTCGTTCGGTTCCAGCGAACTCCTTCGACCGTCGCCGCCAGCAAGGGCACGCCCTTCGACCAGCGACCCCCATCGAAGTTCAGCAGATGACCGTGATCAGGATCGGAAGAATCCCATGGTATCGTACCCCCATGAATTCCTCCGCCTCTCCTGCCACTTCCTCTCCTGCCACTTCGTTGCAGCGTCCTCCGCAGCGTCCTCCGCGGTGGCCTCTGGCAGTGATCCTCCTGCTCCTCGGCGGCTCGGTGGCACACCCTGTCGCCGCAGCAGACATCGATTTCAACGACACGATCCGGCCGATCCTCTCCGACCGCTGCTTCCCCTGCCACGGTCCCGATGCCGCGGCAAGAAAGGCCCGATTGCGACTCGATCGAAGGGAAGATGCGCTGGCACCACGGCCCGATGGTGCCGCCATCGTACCGGGTGATCCAGCCGCCAGTCTGATCCTCGAGCGGTTGCACCTCGATGATCCGCAGGACCGCATGCCTCCCCCCTCCTCGAAACTGGAAATCAGCAGCGAGGAGATCGCCTCGATCGAACGATGGATCGCCGAAGGAGCCCACTACCAGCAACACTGGTCCTTCCTCCCCCCGGTCGCAGCGGCGATCCCCGAGGTGCAGGACCCGCAGTGGCCTGCGGGAACCATCGACCATTTCATCCTGGCGAAGCTCGAATCGAAGGGGCTCCGGCCGGCGGCTGCGGCACAACGGGAGACGCTGGCACGACGTGCGGCCTTCATCCTGACAGGAGTGGCAGCGGATCTGGATGCTCTCGACCGCCACCTCGCCGACCGATCGACCGACGCCTGGTCCCACTGGATCGATTTCCTGCTGGCGTCCCCCGCCTTCGGCGAACAGATGGCGAGTCATTGGCTCGATGTGGCCCGCTATGCCGACAGTCACGGTTACCAGTCCGATGTTCACCGCTCGACCTGGCCGTGGCGAGACTGGGTCATCAAGGCATTCAACGACAACCTGCCCCATGATCAGTTCATCACCTGGCAAGTTGCCGGGGATCTGCTGGAAGATGCAACCCAGGAGCAGATCCTTGCGACCACCTTCCAGCGGCTTCACCGCCAGACCAACGAGGGAGGAAGCGTCGAGGAGGAGTTTCGCGCCGAGTATGTTGCCGATCGCACCCAGACCTTTGCCAGCGCATTTCTCGGTCTGACCCTCGAGTGTGCCCGCTGTCACGACCACAAGTTCGACCCCTTGAAGCAGCAGGAGTTCTACTCCCTCTCGGCGTTCTTCGACAACATCGATGAGAGTGGCCTGTACTCCCACTTCACCTCGGCTGTACCGACCCCGGCGCTGGCGCTGGTCGATGAAAAGGCACGCAGCCAGATCGATGAACTCTCGCGAAAGGTCGAAGAGTCAGAAACTCATCTGAAGCAGCTCGAACGCTCGAGACGCGAAGAGTTCGCCAGCTGGCAACAGGGCCAGCAGGGCTCCGACCCTTCCCCCAGCATCACCGATGTGGTCGCTGCCTATTGCTTCGACGAGATCGTCGAAGGCAAGTGTGAGAACCAGATCAATCCAGAGCTACCCGCCACTGCTCACGCCGCCCTCTCCCTGATGGATGGGATACAGGGGAAAGCGATTCGACTGACCGGAGATGATGCACTCGGTTTCGGAGCGATCGGTGCCTACAGCCGTAGTGATCCCTTCAGCATCTCGCTGTGGATAAGACCGGAGGAGACGACGGAGCGTGCGGTGATCCTCCATCGCTCGCGAGCGTGGACCGATGCTGCCAGCCAGGGGTATCAGTTGCTGCTGGAGCAAGGACGCCTGTCTGCTGCACTGATTCACTTCTGGCCCGGAGATGCCATCGCGGTCTCCAGTCGCGAACAGATCGAGCCGGGGCGCTGGACCCATATCGTCTTCTCCTACGACGGGTCGAGCCGAGCCGCCGGAATCGACCTCTACATCGATGGCCAACTCGCCCCGAAGGAGCTCGTACGAGATCATCTGCGCTCTCCCATCACCGGAGGCGGTCCCTACTTCGCCATCGGAGAACGATTTCGCGACCGAGGTTTCAAGGATGGTGGCGTCGACCAGATGCAACTGGTGGGACGCTCCATCAGCGCCGCCGAGGTGCGCAAATTGTATCTCGCCGGGAAAGATCCGGACGCGGTGCCTCAATTCGAAGAAGAGGAGTTGTATCGCTGGTGGTTGCTGGCGATGGACGAGGTGACCCGCACCGCTCGGGACCAGCTGGCTAGCGCACGGAAAGCTCTCCACCACTTCACCGATCGACACCCGAAGATCATGGTGATGGAGGAGATGGCCACCGCCCGTCCCACCTACCTGCTCGAGCGTGGCCGTTACGATTCACCGGGAATCGAGGTGTCACCAGATGTGCCGGCGATCCTGCCTCCGCTCCCCGATGGAGCCGCCCGAAACCGACTGACGCTGGCTCGCTGGCTCGTCTCGGAGGGGCACCCGTTGACGGCAAGAGTCGCGGTCAATCGACTGTGGCAGATCGCCTTCGGGCAGGGGATCGTTCCCACCTCTGGTGACTTCGGTAGCCAGGGTACAAGACCCTCGCACCCACAACTTCTCGATCACCTCGCGACAGAATTCATCGGTGAGGGCTGGAACCTCAAGGCGACTCTCAAGAAGATGCTGCTCTCTGCCACCTGGCGACAATCTTCTGCCGTCGATCCCCGATCGAAGTCCATCGATCCCGATAACCGCCTGCTGGCACGGGGACCATCGCTTCGCATGTCCGCCGAGATGATCCGCGATCAGATGTTGCAGTCGAGTGGATTGCTGGTGACCACCATCGGCGGACCACCGGTACTTCCCTACCAGCCACCCGGACTGTGGCAGGAGAAGAGTGGTCATACCTACACCCCATCGAAGGGGGATGGATTGTACCGCAGGAGCCTGTACACCTTCTGGAAGCGTACCTCTCCTCCACCCACGATGATGATCTTCGATGCTTCCAAGCGTGATGTGTGCGTGACCTTTCGACATCGCACCAGTACTCCGATGCAGTCGCTGGTATTGATGAACGATCCCCAATTCGTCGAGGCCGCAAGGATGCTCGCACGAAGGGTGATGCTGGATGACCGGAAGGAACCGACCGGAACCATCGAACTCGCTTTCCGGCGACTCACGGGGCGACGACCCTCTGCACCCGAGTTGGAGATCCTGCAGCAACTCCACCAGCAACTGTTGTTCGAGTTCCAGGAGGATCCGCAAGTCGCAACAGTTTGGCTGCAGGTGGGTGACAGTCCGCTCGATCCCTCCATCGATCCGATCGAGTGGGCCGCTCTGACAGCGGTCTGCTCTTCTCTGATGAACCTGGATGAAACCACGAGGTTGAGATGAACCGCCAGCAAGAACCACTACCAAACCGCAGGGATTTCATCTCCGCTGCTGCGGGTCTCGCCGCAGGGGGAACCCTGTGGGGTTGGCTCCCCTCCAGTGGCCACTCGATGGAGGTGCCACTTCAGCGAACTACGCCGAGAGCCCGCCGCGTCATCTGGTTATTCCAGAGTGGCGGACCATCCCAGATCGACCTGTTTGATCCGAAACCACTTCTTCAGCAACGTCACGGCGAGCAACTTCCCGCGTCAATTCGAATGGGTCAGCGACTCACTGCCATGTCGGGAAATCAATCCTCCTTACCGCTGGTGGCGAGCCCCTTCCAGTTCGCTGCTCATGGTGAATGCGGATCGCAGTTCAGCGAGTTACTGCCGCACACCGCAGCGATCGCTGACAAGTTGTGCATCGTCCGCTCGCTGCACACCCAGGCGATCAATCACGACCCAGCCATCACCTTCGTCCAAACCGGGTCCGAGATCGCCGGAAGACCTTCGATCGGAGCCTGGCTCTCCTACGGTCTGGGCGCAGGAAATCCAAACCTTCCGGCGAGCATCGCCATGGTGACCCAGAACAAGGGTGGACAGCCGCTCTATTCACGACTGTGGGGAGCGGGCTTCCTGCCTTCGGAACATCAAGGGATCCAGTTCCGTTCCGGCAAGGACCCGGTGCTCTTCCTCAAGGACCCCGACGGACTGTCGAGATCGATGCGGCGAAAGATGCTCGATGCATTGCTTCGACTGCACGATCTTCAGGATCCGCAATCGCGCCCGCAAAGCGCTGCAGCCAATGACCGCAACGAACTCGCCTGGCGGATGCAGACCTCGGTGCCAGAGGTCGCCGACCTCTCCGATGAGCCCGACGAGATTTTCGAGATGTACGGTAAGGACTCCAGGACTCCAGGCACCTACGCTGCCAACTGCATCCTCGCCAGACGCCTCGCCGAGCGTGGTGTTCGATTCACCCAGTTGTTCCATCAGGGCTGGGATCAGCATGGCAATCTTCCAGGGGCGATTCGAACCCAGTGCCGGGAGACGGATCAAGCATCCGCTGCGCTGGTACTCGACCTGGAACGACGGGGGCTGCTCGATGACACCCTGGTCATCTGGGGTGGCGAGTTCGGGCGCACCAGTTATTGCCAGGGCAAACTGACTCCACAGGGATTTGGCCGCGATCACCACCCCCGCTGCTTTTCGATGTGGATGGCCGGTGGCGGTGTGAAGGCGGGACTCACCTACGGATCGACAGACGACATCGGGTACAACATCACCGAGAATCCGATGGATGTTCACGACCTGCAGGCCACCATCCTCCACCTGCTGGGGCTCGACCACGAGAAGCTGACCTACAAGCACCTGGGGAGGCGATTCCGACTCACCGATGTCCATGGCCAGGTGATCGAACCGCTGCTGGCGTGAGAATCCCGTTCACCGTCAAGTGACTCTCCTGCACCCCTGGTGCTGGTCTAACAAATTGCCTTTCAAGTGGGCTTGTAATCCCTACCCCAACAAGGCCCAATAGACCCAGGCCCAATAGAATGAGAGCCCCATGACCCAGACTGAACTGACTGAGACCAAGACCGATGATGGCCCCATCCTGTGGGTCAACACATTGTTTCTGAGTCTGAGCCCCTTCATCGCTGCAGCACTGATTCCAATCTACCTGTGGAACCAGGGCAGTCACTGGGCGCTATGGGTAGCAGCGATAGTGTTGTGGTGGGTCGCCGGACTCGGGATCACCATCGGTTACCACCGCCTCTTCGCCCACCGTTCCTACAAGGGGTCAAAGGTGTGGCGCTTCATGGCGCTGATCGCAGGTGCCACGGCACTGCAGAACTCAGCGATGGTCTGGTCTGCTTCCCATCGTCGCCATCATCAGCACACCGATCACCACGGAGATCCCTACGATGCGACCCGCGGATTCTGGTGGGCGCACATGCGCTGGATCTTTCACGACAACGAACTCGTGGATGATCTGAGTAATGTCCCCGACCTTCAGGCAGATCCTCTGGTTCGCTGGCAACAGAATTACTACTGGCTCATCGCTCTCTCCCTCAACATCGGTGTTCCGCTGGGACTGGGACTACTGATCGATCGACCGTGGGGAATGCTGCTCTTTGCCGGACTGGCTCGCATCGTCTTCACCCATCAGGCGACCTTCTGTATCAACAGTCTGTGCCACATCCTGGGCACCCAGCCATGGTCCAAGAACAACACTTCGCGCGATTCATGGATCTGTGCACTGATCACCTTTGGCGAGGGCTACCACAACTTCCACCACGCATTTCCCGCCGATTATCGCAATGGACTGCGGTGGTATCAATTTGACCCGGCAAAGTGGCTCATCTGTGCCGCCAGCCTGATCGGCCTGACCTCGAATCTGAAGAGAACCGAGGCTCCCGTCCGCTGGCGGAAGCGTCTCGAACGACAGACAGAGAAGTATGAAACCTCCGCATCTCTTTTCATTCCCGAGGTGAGTGCTGATTGGCGACTCCGGGTCGATTCTGCTCGCCAGCAGGTGGACCAACATCTGAGCCAGTGGGCACAAGATCTGCGTAACTACCGGCGCGCATGTCGAGATGGAGAAGTCACAAAAGCGATGCTTCATTCGCTGCGCGAGACTCGACGCGCCTGGAGGCACGCCTGGAAGAATTACCTCGCTCTTGAGCAAACGATGCCACTTCCTGCCTGAGAGCCGGTAGATCGACCACCGCTGTCGTCTACCATGACGATATGAATAAATACACGCCGCCCAACATCGTGCTGCTGGCACTATTCTTGTGTCCGCTGCTGGTCTCTTGCGACGCCTTCCCCGTGCGCGAGCCCGCTGGCCCGGTCTCGACCCCCCTCTTCAATGGAGAGAACCTGGACGGCTGGTACGCCGATATCCCCGATGCCGACGGTGGCGCTGAGGTACCCCCATCCTTCGTCGCAGAGGATGGCATGCTGATCAGCAAGGGAAGTCCCCAGGGGCACCTGATCACCGAGGGTTCCTACAGCAACTACCAGCTGGTGGTCGAATATCGCTGGCTCGAGGAACCTGGCAACTGCGGAATCCTGGTCCATGCCTCGACTCCGCGGCGTCTCTACAAGATGTTTCCCCAGTCGATCGAGTGTCAGCTGTTTGTCGGCAATGCAGGAGATTTCTGGTGTATCGGTGAAAATATCGAAGTCGATAACATGACCCAACGTCGAGGAAATCCCGACCAATGGGGAGTGGAGGAGGATCAGCGACGCCGGATCCTCAATCTCACCGACGATTCGGAGAAGCCCGCAGGCGAATGGAATCAGATGGTGATTCAGTGCCGCGATGACACGGTGGTGGTCTTCGTCAACGGAGATCTGGTCAACTTCGGCTACAACTGCAGCGCCAGCAGTGGCCAGATCGCCATCCAGGCGGAAGGGGCCCCGGTCCAGTTCCGTCGAGTAGAACTCTCTGACCTTCCCACTGACATCACAGAAGGATGATCAATTTTCGTTCGACGCTCTCGTTGTTGCTGCTCTTCCACTTCTTCGGTGCGCCCTCGATCCTGGCGCAGGATCATCCGACCAAAGCATCCCCCTTCGATGCGATCCGCTGGTTCGAACAACAAGTACAAGTCCAGGTCGAAGGAAAGTGGTACATCCCTATCGCCATCGACGGTGTCCAGGTCGAGCAGATCCTCGAGAAGTGCCGCCAGCAATGGCCCGGCCAGCTTCAGAAACGATTCGCCGAGGATTTGATGGAAGCGATGGCACTGCTGGGCCATGAACCGACGAGTACCGTCACACTGCGTCTGAAAGCGAGCCCGGCAGCGAAAGATGTGGTGCTCGAAGGGATCTCCAATACCCTCGGCAAGCGACAACGACTGCTCAGAGACAATGCGACTCGGAATTCCACTCCGCTGCGACTACCTCCGTCATGGCTCTCGAAGAAACAGGTCGAGGAAGAGATCGCCGCCTTCGC
>Ga0209362_1001941_pt1 | contig 15831 bp, 10 predicted proteins | sample SaaInlV_165m_DNA_FD_184680 | JGI IMG/M metagenome (GOLD analysis project Ga0209362, IMG submission 184680) | Marine microbial communities from expanding oxygen minimum zones in the Saanich Inlet - Saanich Inlet SI037_S3LV_110m_DNA (SPAdes)... | ecosystem: Environmental > Aquatic > Marine >...
CCGACCGCCAGTGGTTTGTCATCGACCTGGTAGCGACCGGGCTCGTCCTGCAACGGGCGAGTCTCGCTCAACCGATCTCTCCCTCGTGCTCATCTCGGTACTCGGCGATGGCCGCCGCCAGCGGCGTCAGCAGGTCTTCCAGTTCTTCGATCGCCTCTTCCCGCGTCAGACAGCACGCCTCCAGCCGATAGCGGAGGAGCCAGTTGCGGAACTGATCGCGCGCCTTCGACCGTTCGCGAAACGCCTTGGTCACCGAGGTCCCCTTGGCATCGGGGTTCTGCTTGAGACGCTCGGAGACCTCGCTGAGGGTCAGACCGCTGAAATCGGCGAGAAACGCACGCCAGCTGGAGAACTCGTCGCGTTTCATCACCTCGAGGGTCGAGTGGGTGAGATCGCGGCAGATCTCCTGATCGACCGTCGCGTCGATCTCGCTGGCAGGGTCCGGCTGATCGCTGGCGAGATTCTCGCCGACCCCGTCGATGCTGCTCATCGATCTCCTGGGCAGTACCGTATCCTTGACGTAGTTCATCAGGACGAACTTCAGGTAGCCGCGGAAACGGTGCACCTTGCCTTCATCGTTGGTCCGCTTCAGTTTCTGGTGAAAACCCTTCTCGAAGAACCAGCCGAAGAAGTCATCGGCGAGTTGGGCTGCCGAGTGCCCCTGCTGGTTCCAGTTGCTCAGCAACCTGGCGAGGGATTTCTCGATCGGCTTGCGGTAGCCATTCATGAACTGCTGCCAGGGGTCTGCCTCGCCGCTGCCGAGGCCTGACAGGAGCAGGCTCCAACTGGTCGCCGGGTAGGCGCTGGCAGCGGTGACCTGGGTGACCTGCTGCCGCTCTTCGATGCGGTCGACGAGGGATTGCCACGGCTCCAACTCGGGATGGCACTCGCGAAGACAGGCCAGTTCATCTCCAGCGAGTTCGCGCTCGACCTCGATCACCTTGCGCTCGGAGTGGAAGCGCACCGTCCCTGCGGCCAATTCCTCGAAGCGTGAGAGGTCTGGAGCGAAGGAACAGTGGAATTCCAGGTGGACTGGCTGTATTGCCATGGATCACTCCTCTCTGCTCCGTCCGGACAACTTCTGCACGAATATCACATTAAACCGAAAAATGGGGAGTTGAACACCTATCGGTATGTGAGGGCCTTCATGAGATCTGTCAGAAAGAACCCTGGTAATGCTCTCTGGAGTGTAATGGGCTGCTGAGGAGATTCAAAATGGTAAAAAAAGTACGCCTTGGAGGTAACAGTAGACGCCTCAAGCCTCTGGTCTCGTTAGCTATTGAGAGTGGATATCAGGTTTCCATAACCAATGGTGGCCATTTGAAGATGTGTCCACCCATCCGCGGTTTCCCTCCTCTCTTCTTCGCAAAAACACCCAGTGATTTCCGTGCTGCAAAGAATGCAATCGCCTTTTTGGTGAAACAGATTCGCGCAATTCAAGCCTTCAAGGAAATTGAGAATGAAGACTCTCAATCCAGAGACCTCGGACAGGAACTAGACACTACTTCTTCAACTTGAGCCATGTGACAATACCGGGCCGAACCGATCTAGAAAGGAACCCAGTGTCTGATACCAAGGAAGTTTTTCGACTCAGGAAAAGCGGAGAATCCCCCAAAGCACTGCAGATGGCTCGGGTTCTTTTCCGGAACGATCCCACCGATGAGTGGGTCATTCGCGCTTACGGCTGGTCCCTTCATGACTGCATCAAGATGGCGGTCAACTCGGGAAGTTCGGCGGAGCAGATCGAACTGACCGCGGAGATGAAGAAATTGAACATCTCCGAGCAGGATGAGCCGCTGTTCAAGGCGAGAGAGCGGTGGATCCGCGACCTTCCCGGTTCCGATGGGGCTCCCGGGCTGACCGCTCTGGCAGCACAGTGCACCACCGCACGAAAAGAGGGAGATCTACAGCAGGCCCGAGTACTCGGCCAGCAAGCGATCGAGCGCTATCCGGGAGAGGGCAGGGCCAGCCTTGCCATGGGGTGGGTGATCTGGGAACAACTGAAGGCAGAACTGCAGCAGGACAAGATCGCAAGGCAACGAGTACGCGACCTGTTCCTGGAATACGCGGCTCTCCCCTGCATCCAGAAGCCGGATCTGCTGCACTCGCTGATGCTCCGCCATGCCATTCGCACCGTCCGTGAGAATGCTTTCCCGACCTTCGTCGCTTATTTCCGCTGGTGGGAGCCGGACTCCTTCCGTGACGAGGACCTGGTTCCGGATGAGCCATTCCAGGGCGCTTCGGGCAAGACCGTTCGTCGAGATAGCCTCCGCGTGAGTGCGATGAGTGCCCTCAACACCTCCATCCACGATGAGACCCCCGAGGCCGACATCGAGTGGGTGTCCGGACTCATCGGGCAGGCGGTCGAGGAAAACCCCGACCACCCCTGGCTTCCCTACTGGCACGGATCGCTGCTGGCAAGGATCGGTGAGCCGGAACAGGCACGAGAGAAAATCCTCCCCATCGTGCGAACCAAACGCAATGAGGCCTGGGCCTGGCGAACTCTCGCAAACACCTATCCGGACTCGGAAGCGGATCTGCGTCTCGCCTGTCTCTGTCGAGCGGCTCACTGCCGCGTCCAGGATGAAGGCTATCTGACGGGAGTGTTTCAGGATCTAGCAATGGAACTTGAACGGCGTGAGATGCTGCCGGAGGCGAAGTGGCTGCTGGAACGCATCCGAGCCATCCGTAGCGAACGGGGCTGGAAGGAAAATGCCCAAGTTGAAAAGCTACAGTCCGAGCCTTACTCGACAGTCGAAGCAGCCAAGGACAAGGATGGCAGGGCGGTCATTGCTCACCATGCCCCAGGCGCCGATGAGATCCTGGTCGCCAATCTTCCCGTGACGGGAGGCTTGCTGCTACGCAAGTTGCCAGCCAACAGTCGAGGGGACACACCCTTACTACTCGGCCTCTTGCTGGACGAAAAGCTCGAGACCTCTGTGGTGTATCCTGATCGTCATGAAGCCCTGCGCGATGCGCAAATGGGGACCCCCCTGCATCTTCGATTTGACCAGCAATCCCAGCAACTCACCGTCGTCGAGGTCACAAAGAGAGATGCCCCGATATGGGATGGACTCGAACCCACGATCGGAGTGGTCGAACACATCAACAGCAACAAACATGTTTCCGCAGTACTGACCGGGGACAAGAAAGCATGTCTGGTTCATCACGACCGTTTCCCCGACGCTTCTTCAGCGACGATCGGCTCCTTCGTTAAGATCCGCAGCGTCGATGACTCTCGCCGAGATGTCAGTCACGCACTGACCTTCGAGTCCACCGAGGAGCGGCCCGATGAGTCTTATTACCGCGATTTCGCTGGCACCCTCGACCTGATCCCCGATGCCGGTTTCGGATTCATCAGAACCGAGGACGGCGAGAGTGCTCACGTCAGCAGGGACTGGGTTCGGAGAATGGAACTTGAAGACGACGAGACTCTGGAGGGAGCCATCGTCAGAAAGTGGCTCAAGGACAAGAGAACCTTTGGCTGGAATGTCGTCGAGTTGCGACGAATCAGGCATGAGTAAGTTAATTGTGAGGGGCTGTAGCGCCACCAGAGGTTGGATTCCGACCTTGATGGTGGATCGTGATCGGATTCATGGTCGAAAGACACGATCGGAAACTGTGGGGCAAACGCCCCGACTAATAGGTCACTTTTCTTCCGCTACGGCCCCATTTCTTCTTCTTCTTCTGACCAGTAGAGCAGGTAGTTGATGCAACTGGATGATTACTTCTCCCTCCGATCTGTCATCCGGGTGCTGGTCAGAATTCGTATCCAGGTCGCTGCACGTCGTAGGGATCGGGCCTTTTTTCAGAAGCTCGTGAACGTCTCCCGAAACAATCCTCCGCCAGAGGAGATAGACAGCCTTCTTCCTTCCCGTCGTACCTGGTCTCGATTTCGACCAGATCGGAAGACACGTGCTGGCAAACCCACTGATTCCATCAACACCCGCGCCATCCACACTTGTATCCAACATCATCTTGAAGAAGGCACTCTGGGTCAAACCTTGTGGGGGGCAAAACTACTTCAATTCACCGGACAACTGCGAGAACGGCTCGTTCGCAACACTCCGCTGTCGGCGGGAAAGATCGTTCCGATGGCTCGGCACAGGAGCAACAAATTTCGCCTGATCCACAGAACAGAGAATCTACAAGATCGTGTCTTCTTGAATCTCATTGCACGATACCTGCGAGGACGGTTCGATGACGAACTGGATTCCTGTGTCTACGCTTTCAGACACCGCGGCGAAAAATCTCACTCGGTGCCGGTGGCTCGCCTTCTCGACTATCGAAGAAATCACGCCGGCGAGGTTCTCTACTCGGCTGAGGCGGACATCCAGAAGTTCTTTGACACCATAGGCCATCCTGTGGTCGAAGAATCGGTCGCCAGATTTGTCGAGAAGATCCGTAATCGTGGCGAAGATGTAGACCCAAGGGCACTCGCTGTGATCCAGATCGCACTTGACAATTATTCCTTCGACGACGCTCTCGAACAGGGCAGGGCAGAACTTCGTTCCTCGGGCAGAGATCACCTCATCGCCACTCCACCGGAAGAGTTGCTTTCAGAACTTCGCGAAAAGTTTGGTCCCCGGCGTTTCGGACTGCCACAAGGAGGTTCGCTTTCACCGCTTCTGGCAAACCTGGTTCTTTCCCATGCAGACTCGATGGTCAAGGCAGTCCCAGGATCTGAGCAGAGTTTCTATGCAAGATACTGCGATGACATCCTGATCGTGCACCCCGATGAAAATGTCTGCCAAGGGATGCTCGATGAATACCTGAAGGGCCTGAGTAGTCTCGGGCTATCTGCTCACGAGCCAAGCCGGGAGCCCGTTTCAGAGCGGGAGTTCTTTGACGAGAAGACCTTGCTTCCCTATCGGTGGGCGTCCCCGGCAATTCACCCTGGTAGTTCTCGCTGGGTATCATTTCTCGGTTACCACATCGGTCACGATGGCAATACGCGCCTGAGAAAAAGTACCGTCAGAAACGAGCACGATAAACAGATTCAGCTGGTCGACAGGATTCTACGCACCATCGACAACAACATGCCGGCTGCACTCTTGATGCCTTCGGATGTTCATGTGCACTTTCGAGCAGCGATGAGAATGATCGCCATGAGCACCGGGAAAAATCGGCTCAGAACACACCGGCGTGAAATTGGGCAGCCCTGCTGGTCCGATGCCTTTCCACTGCTGGAGAGCAACCGCAGCATTGCAGCCCAGTTGCGCCATCTAGACCATGGAAGAGAGAGACAACTCCGAAGGCTTCGGCGTGGCCTGATTCGCCGAGGTGTCTCGGATGATTGGCCAAAGGAATGGCGCCCCCTGCTCTTTACTCATCTCGGCGCCCCATTCAGTTATCACTCACTCTTGAGGGGAAGAGAGCGACCCGGTATTCCGGATCCCCCTCAGTTGCAAAGTAACTCTCAGTTCTCGGCTGGCTACAGCTAGGGCCGTGACGGTTACTGCAGGCCTGCCACCTGCAGTAATAGCAAGCAAGGTGACGACCAGAGTCCCAACCTTGTGGCTCTGTTTGTGATCTATCGATCAGGCCGGTTCAGTGTTATCACTAAGATCGACCAAATCCGCGAAAGGAAGCCATGATCACGACAAGAGAATTCGCTTCGTTGATCTCGGAAGAAGGGATCACCGAACTTCTCGATGACATGGTCGAGATGCGCCGTTGTGATGAAGCGATGTACCTGCATTTTCACATGGCAAGGATGAAGAACTTCCGGCCCAAGACGATGATGCAGTTGAACTCCAGCAGCTGGCGCAAGTTGCTGGTCCGTTGCTGGAAGAAAATCCCCCTCGAGGATGTGGGTAAGTTGCTCGTGAGAGTTCACAGTGACAAGAGGGAAAACGATGTAACCGGTCTGTACCGCTTGCTAGGTGTGGAACATGACGGGATTAAACTTTCCAATGAGGACGACCCTGATCTTGAACCCCCAGATTTCGTAGCCGTCTGGGATGAGTACATCGATATCGTCGGTGAAGATAGGGCCAGAATCGTGCTGACCACCATCTCGGTTGCCGGTGTGAAGTCATGGAGACATAACGCCAGCACTGTGATGAGTTCCATCCTCGACCAGCAGATGTCTCCCCAGGTTATTCCAGCAGCCTCGGAAGGGGTGGATGATCTGGAATCCTGGGATGGTGCAGCGGTAGTCAAAGCAGTCTCGCTCCCTGATTACGAAAGTGAAGTGCCGGAACAGAGCACCGTGGAGCCCGAGTTCATCGACTACCCTGATTTTTCGACGATGGACAAGGTACTGATTCGAACCATCGTCTCTTCGGCCAATCAAACCGATAGTTGCCTGGACGCCGGTGAAGTCCTCGATCTCGTCATCGAGTTGCAAGGCCTCAATGATGGACGAACCAGATCCTGGTTTCATCCTGGATTCGTCTGCAGTCTTCAGGATCGTGATTTCGAAGAACGGGGAGCGGGAGAAAATGATGCGCGACGGGCGTGGTGGCTTTGCGGCTATCTGATGGGAAAGCTCCGACAGTCCACCCCGGCAAACGCCTATCAGCAGCTCCACCAACTCGATCCTGCAGATGCGAACTTGATTCTCAAGCCCGGAGTCTCTGGAAATACATCGCTTGGCGGCGCGGTGATGATCAGCCAGGAGTTCTTTCTCACGGCTCTTGATAAAGGAGACCTTGAGCAGGCCGTTGACTGGCTAGCGGGGCATGGTCCGCACCTTCCGCACAAGTTCATTCCTTCCGTGATGACTTGGGTGCGATCAAGCGCTGATGGAACTGGAGACATCAAAGATACCTGCGTCCGCCTGCTAGAAAACTGCATGATCATCATCGAGGATCTTGAGGTGGAAGTGAGGCCTCCTGCCTCCTATCTGGATGATATTCTCAGACAATTGATACCGCTGCTGCTGGAAGAGGGGAAATTTGGAGCCGTTGCTCGACAAATCGAGAAGGCCAAGAAAATGGGAGTACATCTTCGCGCCGAAAATCGGGCACTTGCTGCCCTGATGCAGCTCGGAATCGAAGGCCCCGAGCAGTTACGTCTCCCAAGGAAGAAACAATCACTCTCGACCTACCTGGAGAGACTCGGTAGCCAATCGGATTCGTTTTCCAAGGCCGCCCGTGAAGGGTCAGCTACGGGAACTCTGGCGACGGCACAATTGCTTCTCAGTGAAAATGATCTCGATGATAAAAGCCGCTCCGACGCCATCGATCTGATCCATCAACATAGATCCTCGCTTGAAAATGTCAGAGGCCGTCAGCAGATGAGCCAGCAATTTCGTCTGGTCCAGTCTGTTCTGGAACTCCGTAAAGTCCGACCCGGCATCGGCAACGCTGCCTGTGACAGGCTGTTGCGTCTGCTCAATGAAGGAGTCGAGGCGCCCTCAGACCTACTCAGGGAGTGTCTTGAGACCGCAGCCCTTCTCGACCTATCGGGTACCCAGAAACTAGCCGAGTACCACCTCGAACACGCTGATCCAGCAGAGATCGCCAGGATTCCCGTTGAAGATCTTGGAAGTAGCAGTCATGACTTGCTGGAGTTGTTCTGCAAGCGGGTCAAGAGCAGCGGGCTTCGAAAAAATGAGATCTGGAAGGTCTGGAAACAGATCCTGGGCGCTGCATTGAATTCTACCGAGGATGAGCGCGCCATTGCTGAGGAAGCGATTGACTCGCTTGAGGAACTCGCTCTCAACAGTAGCGGTGAACATGATGAGGGCCTACTGGATGTGTTCAATCAGGATCTCTCTCCGATCTGGGAGGAAGAGGACATTGCAGGGGCCAGGGCCAGGCTTCACGAGATTGCTGGGAATCTTGAGGATGAGTGCGCCCAGTTACGCCGGTTGGCCGAGATCAAACTTCGCAAGGGGGACGAGGACGCGTCAGGAGTCATCTCCCGTTTGCGAGAACTCAACTACGATGCGGGAGAGTTGGAGTCTTTTGAGGCGCGACTTCCACAGAGCGAAATCGCAGAAGTTGAGGCTACGGCGCTGACCGGTTCGATTCTCTGCGTGGGAGGCGATGAGACACAGAAACGGTACGAAGATCAGATCCGTCAAAACATAGGTGCGTCTCATCCTGACCTCCAGCTGGACTTCGAGTATCCCGGCTGGAGTTCAAACTGGCACATTTCCCTGTCGCGAATAGAGGAAAAACTGAATCGATTCGACGGCGTGGTGATCCTGAAATTAGTACGTACACAATTCGGCAGAAATCTACGGAAAAGCATCGGGGAAGAAGGAAAGATCTGGCAAGCGTGCACCGGCCATGGCCGCGATTATATTCAGAGGATGATCCTGCTTCTGGCTCAGAGGATCAGGGATCAGCTCCCTCTGTGCTGACTAATAATTCCAAACCAAAATAGCGAATGTTCATTGATCCCCTAGTCGGCGATCAGTTCCAGTAGCTGGTGGACGCGGAGATTCAGGTCCTCGATGGAGAAGGGCTTCTGCAGGAACAGGGTCGGACAAGACGACTCGAGGTTCTCCTCGATTTCCCGGAAGCTATGGGCAGAGATGAAGAGCACTGGCAGGGAGCGGTGTTGCTTCCTGAACCTCTTGATCACCTCGTCGCCATCCATACCCGGCATTCGGATGTCAGAGATGACCGCATCGAAGGAGAGCAGTTCGTCCTCATGATTTTCGATCGCCAGCACTCCACTGGCAGCGGAGGTCACATCATGTCCCTCTGCTTCGAGGGCCAGTGTCGCAATCTCGCGTAATGCCGACTCGTCCTCGATCAATAACAGCCTGGCCCCCTCTGCGAGATTCGACTCTGCGGGATTCGGCTCTGTCGCTTCAAACTTTGGCAGCCATATTTGAAAACTGGTGCCCACCCCCTGTTCGGTGGCGAAACTGATCCCTCCCCCGGCGTCATGGACCATGTTGTGGACGATCGACAATCCAAAACCGGTTCCCTTGCCCTTGCCCTTGGTGCTTTCGTAGGGTTGATACAGTTTCTCAAGCATCGAATCCGAAATCCCTGTTCCCTCGTCAGCCACCTCGATGACCGAATATTCCAACGTTGGGTCCAGGTATGCTGGCTTCGGGTGTTCTTTGAATTCAGATCCATTCCATACTGCAATCTTGATCTGACCTCCGTCCGGCATTGCATCGCGGGCATTGGTCACCAGATTCATGATGATCTGAGTCAAAGCCTGATCCTCGATGAAAACTTGTCCCACTTCCCCATGAGACTCCACGGCCATCTGGATGTTTGCCCCCAAGAATGGCTTCCATAACGGTTCCATCTGTTCGACAAACAAGGACGGGTCGATGGCAACCGGATTCAGATCATCCAGAGATCTCCGGCTGATCTTGAGGAGTTGTTCGGTCACCCTTAATCCACCATTCGCGGCTTCGAGGATCAGTTCGATATTTTTTCTCAGATCATCGGAGAGTTCCTTCTTCAAGGAAATGTCTGCGTATCCAATCACGATGGTGAGGAAGTTTGCGAAATCGTGAGCCACATTGCCGGCCACTTTTCCCAGTTGATCCATGCCATTGAGGTGGGCCAGTTCTGCGTCTCTTCGGATGACCTTTTCCTCGAGTTTTTCTTGCTGGGAATTTCTGGCGGTCACCAGGCTTGCAATCGCTTCGGCCAGGATTCCGTCCTCCTTGAAACTGAACTTACCGGTTGGCAGAAGGAACTCTTGGCCTGGCTTCTCTGCAGTCTTTGACGCGGCACTGAGTCGTTCCAATGGGCCAGCAATCACATTACTGGCAATATAGACGAGCAATGCCAAGAAGAGCAGCGAGCCCCCTGTAAGGAGCCAAAACTGCTCTTTTTCCCGCCCGAGATGGCTGTCGATCAGTTGGGATCCCTTGGTGGTCAAGGTATCGATGGCCACTTCCAGGGTTACGCTCAAGGAGGCGATATTATCTGACAACGAAAGTAGCACTTCCGTATTTGTATTCTCTTCTTGCATGTACTGGTTGGCCTCTTCCAACCAGATGTTCAGAATCTGTTGGAGATTCTTCAGACTGCTGCTCGAATCCGCCATGATGGCTGAAAACTGCTCCTGTTCGCCCATGTCTTGCGCAAGTGGCTTCAATACCAACCCCCACTTGTCCAGCATCACCTGGACCTTCTCGGAAGTTTCATTCAGGCTCTTACGGGTCTTCGCAAGCGGATTGAAGAGGATCGCGGCGCGACCGCTGTCCAATTGATCGGTCGACCCTGCAATATCTGTCAGCAGGAATATAAGTAAAAGATCCGATTCCAACTGTTTTTTGAGCTGGTCTCCTCCACGCTTCTCTGCGGTGAAGTCCAGGCCCAATCGGGTTAGTTCATTATGCTCTTCCATCAACTTATAGGTGAACATCAAGGTGAGGCCCATGGTGGTCACGAGTAGTAAAAGTAGAATGGAACGAATCGACACGACTAGTGCTCCGAATTCTTCAATATCTGGCACAGCATCAGCACACGGTTCACCAGAATCCTGGTTCCCGGTGCACACTCGGCATTGGGGATCCAGCTGGCGCCGATATGCTGTTCCAAAGCGGACCTTTCCCTGGCCTTGACCGCTTCGGACATATCGGCACTGGAACCCAGAACATGCACAGCAATCAACTCGAGTTGTGGATTCACAATCCAGCGGAGCTCCAGGGTTCCAGCCAATTGCATCTTCGAATCGATTGAATAATAAGGCTCGCTGCTTCCGCTCATGATCACCCGGGTCGCTGAAATCGATTCACAGCAGATCTCTGATGTATCCTCATCCTTCTGACTCTTGACCTTGGCGCATGCGACCTTCAACTCGCTAGAAGACACCTTTTGAAGGTCTACCACCTGTTCGATCAACTCTTCCGGAATCGAGACAAAGTGAAGTATGTGATCCTTCATTGACGACTCGTCAGTCTCGTCGGTCTCGTCTCTCGAAGCGGCAACTTTTTTCTCGGAAAAACAGAGCTTTGCCGACGTCCTGGTCAAGCGAGCCAGGTACACCACGATTCCCAGGACATCGTGGACTCCATCGTCCATCTGCGCCACTTCAAGATCTCTCTTGCCCAGCGATGAAAGCTGGGCACTTTCATTTTCGAGCCATGAGATCAACTGCTCCGAACTGGCTCCTCTGAATTTATTGTTCAACTCATTTCGAATCTTCATGATCTTGATCGTGGCTGGGTCCCGTCCCTCGACCATGAAATCTATCAGGTTGAACTGCAGATCCAGTCTCCAACCGACGGTCACCAGACCAAACTTACTCCCAGCCATCTTTCGAAAGTGCATCATCCCGAGCGGCATCTTCTTTTTCGTTGCGGGAAAATACATGACATGTTTTCCCAGTAAATCATAGGGGAGAAAATCGGCTCCGAGATCTGCCTGAATCCGCTTGCGAAGTTGACTATTGATACTGAAGTTCACTTCGACCACGTCATCAAATTCAAGGTCTGAAAAGAGCTGGGTTGCATGTGCATCGTAGGTCGGAGAGGAACAAAAAGGAGTGGTGCGATCGGGACGAACGAACCCACCGGAAGGCTTTTCGGCGGCGGCCTGACCGTGAACCAGAGACAGGGGGATCAGCAGTGTAATTCCTAACACTACCGTGATCATCGCCGTGGATATCCTTAGAGTCCTGTGCATAGAGTCGACCTCCTAGAATCTATAACGGATTTGAAGCACTCCTGTATCCCCGAGCGGGGCATTTCCTGGTAATTCCAGGTCATGAGTCCATTGCGCCTCGAGCGAGAGGCTTGGTCCGATCAGCCGTTTGACACCCAGATGGGCCTGAACCCGCTCATCCCAGTCAGAAACGCCCTTTGTGGCGGAGCCCACCGTTTGCAGATAGGCCAGATTCCGCTCGTCAGGACTGTGGATGTTGGCTTCCAGCAAAGCAGACCACACGTCCAGATCGTCATTGGTTCCCCGGCTGCACTCCCCCAGCAGCTGGAAACCAGGGAAGTTCCACCGCGCATCGACGCCATATCGGACCCTGTCCGGTTTCGGAAATGTGCTCATTCCGATGGGCGCATCTTGGCCGGTCAACTGGGCGTCGAAGTAGGAGACCCCATAAGACAAATTATGACCTGGACTGGCGCCGATTCTCACGGCGAACAGATGATTATCGCTGACATCTCGGTATTCGTTTCCACTTCCACGAGTCACGGCCACCTCGTAGTCCAGACCATCGACGGTGCCGTGTGCACTCATCCCCCAGTCCGCTTTCACTCCCAGATTTTTGGCGTTGGTGTACTGCCGCAAGGTACCGGTGGTATCACTCGTCCACTCCAACCCGAACGGCACCTGAAAGTGCCCCACCTTCCAAGAGATTCCCTTATGCGACCACCGATCAAAATCGAGATAAACAAATCGCCATTGAAGTTGCCAATCGCGCGAATCATCAAAGATGATGGGAGTTGCGGGAAGGTCCTTGACCTCGACTGCATAGGCCTGAACCAGGATTGTTGCGATGGGGAAACCATCCCAATGAAGCTGATCAATCAGATCGATACCCACCCAGTTCACGTGACCGGTTCCGGAACCACCACTCTTCTCGACGATTCTCATGCTGAGATCAAAAGCGATTTCGAGGGACGGTCTCTGATCATCGAGCCATTCATCGAATCGGAGTTTCGGCTCTACGATCCAATTTTCCAGTTCAGAATCTCCGGTGGAAAACGAACCCTGAGCTGAGGCACTCATGGCCAGAGAGAGTGTCATGAAGATGATAATTGTCGTCAGTGCACAGAAATGGCGTAGACCAATACGGTTCAAAACAAACCTTCCTTCGATGGGAATCCCCATCCATCACGTCTCAACAGTGACAAACTAATACACAACAGTGGATCGTACATCATGGCACATGGTCCGGGGAAAGATGAGGGCCGCATGCTCTTTTATCAGCCCGACGTCATTCACATAAGTTATTGCTATTTAATCACTTATACAACCAGTGCGGCTCTGTATTTATTAGGAGGGGGCGATCCATCATCGAGGCCCGTTCACCGCTGGCGATCGGGAGCCATCACCTGGAGGTCCTTTCCGGGTTGGCTGAAACTCCAGCGAACGGGGCACGGATCTCAGGACAACTGGAGTGCCCTTCCGATCACCGGATGGAGATCGGTGTTGCGGATCCATTGACCGATGGCAGCGCTCCCCGGTCCCCATGCGCACAGTTCGACAAATTCTCCGGTGTGATTTCCGCTGGTCCAGTTGACCCCGGTGCGCGCATAAGAGTCGTGCCAGGAGCGAAGTAAATTGGCCACCTCGTAACCACCCTTGGCGCGGGCGACCACCAGCTGTTGTTGTCGTTTTTCATCGATCTCGACCTGCAAGCGCTGCTGCACCAGCGCCTTGAACTGATCTGCATCCATCGATGACACCACCGACTGCAGGTGCTCATAGCTGGCACCGATGGCATCGATCCCTGCAAAAAAGGTCTGGTCGGTATCGCGGTAGCCACTGCCGACACCATTGAGCTGACAACCACCACAACCATGATCCGTGGTCACGATAACCAGCGTCTCGGGATGCTGCTGGGTATACTCTCGAGCGACGGCGATGCACTCATCGAAGGCGAGTTGATCATGGACGATCGCCCCGACGTCATTGCCATGCCCACCATGATCGACCCGTCCACCTTCCACCTGCAGCAGGAATCCGTGGCGATTCTGCTCCAGAGTGGACAATGCACGACGCATCATCTCGGCCAGGGTGGGAACCTGCTGGGCGATTTCAGGCTGCTGGTTGCGGTCGATGCTATAAGGCAAGTGACTCGGCCAGAAGAGGCCCAGCAGCCGCTTTGCCCGCTCCTCACCCATGTTCAGCAATTGGTCCCTCGACTGCAGCAACTGGTAGCCAGCCGCCTGATACTGCTGTTTCAGATCGATTCCATCGGCTCGAGTCAACGCCGAGAAGTTCTTCTCTCCGCCACCGAGCAAGACGTCGACTTCTCGCTCGAGATACTGGCGAGCAATCGTATCCTCTTCGCCGCGAACCTTCACATTGGCGGCAAATGCCGCGGGAGTCGCATGAGTGACCCGAGTGGTGGTGACCAGGCCAGTACTGCGACCACTTTGCTGAACTCTTCGATGAATCGGCTCCAGTTCGGATCCGTCGGGAGCGAAATTGATGGCGCCGTTATCGATCCGGACTCCGGTCGACCAGGCACTGGCTGCCGCCGCAGAATCGGTCACCCGCGAATTTGCGGAACAGGTTTCCATCAGGGCACGGGTCACGGCATTCTGCTGATACAGCTGGACCCACTCGGTGCGTTGCTTCGATCGATGTTGAAGATAGTAGTCGGCGAGGGTCCATGTGCCGGTGTTCATCCCATCCGCGACGAGGAAGATGACACTTCTCGCTTCTTCACCCTCGTCGGCACGGATCTCTAGCGATCCACAGCCCGCCAGTGAGGGACTCCACAATAATCCCGCAGTGGTTGTGGCAGAAAGAAACCCCCTGCGGCTGATGGGCGCTGGATGATGGATGTTCTTCATGGTGACCGTCCTCTACTCCGCTCGAATTCACAGGGCTGTTGAGTCATCAGGATGACTGATTCCTGTCGTCTCAGAAGCACCATAGGGGGCTGAAAGCGGTCAATCCAGCGTCGCCACAGGCCAGCTGCCGAGGAATTTGATTTGCGTCTGAATAACCCTGGAGTTAATCCGTCTATCTTGTACCCGTCACCCGGAAGGAAAAACGATGACCAGCGAATTCGAAGCACCCATTCACACCACCGGGACCGGTCAATATTTGCCCCACGATGGTCACACAGGCCAGTCGGAGTTGATTCCACCAGAACGATGGCAAAGGGGGAGATCCTGCTCCCCTGCCCCATCCAGGGAGCGGATGCGAGTTCATCCTCTGCGAAGAGTGCCTCTCTTCTGCGGGTTGCTGTGCGTACTACTCTTCTCTGGCTGTGGAATCATCCGCGATCGGCTGCTGGGCTCGCTCGAGAGTCGCTTGGAGAGGGATGGGCAAGTCACTCTCATCGAGGGAGATCGCTCCTCTACCTATGGCTTCTCCATCTCTGACTCCACCATTGCAGTGGCAGGGGTCGAAAACACTTCAGATGCCTGGAGCCATGATGATCGAAGTACCACCTGGGAAACCGCCACCATCCCCGGCACTGATTGGGACAACTTCGGCTACGAGCAAGTGAACTGGACCTTCGGATCTGACGGTGCTGCAAACGTACCCGATGGAGGGGTCCGCTACCGCGGCGTGACCGGACGGGAGATCATCCTGCTCGGTGACACTGGTGCCGCCGCTAGCGTGCCCGATCCAGATGGCGTCATCGATGAGTGCTTCTCAAGGGTCCCCCCTCGCCTCACCTTGCTGGCGGGAAACTCTCTGACCATTTCCACCATCGGTGCCGGTGAGTTTCATGGGCTTGGACTGGAAATGGGATTGCTCTGGCGGGAGCCGATCCACCTATTCGATTCGCCCGATTCCGAAGAGGGGAATGCTTCGATGCAGTGGATCGCCGAGTACACCCTCGGCCATGCTCGAAGTTTTCGCCACTCCAAGGGAGCCGGTGGTGAAAGGACTAAACACGCCAACTTTCTCCTCGGATACACCCCCGCCCACTCCAACATCGGCCTGCAGGTGGGCTGGCGCATCGACTCGATTCACCAGTATGGAGGACTCGACCAAACCTTTGAATTCAACGGGCCCGTGGTGCAACTGGGGTGGGAGTTCGGACCCGAGCGAAAGGGCGAGAAGGAGCCTGAAGAAGGCTCCATCGAGGGAGCACTGGGCTCTGGCTGACCCCGGAGAGGCTTCTCCAGGGCGCATTTAACTCATTGATACAGTTGAATTTAAGACTTCCTTCAGCGGCCAGCGATGGTCCCTCGACAACACTATATCACTATGATATCATAATGATATACAGGCTCGAAGGGAGATTCCG
>Ga0209362_1001942_pt1 | contig 15823 bp, 15 predicted proteins | sample SaaInlV_165m_DNA_FD_184680 | JGI IMG/M metagenome (GOLD analysis project Ga0209362, IMG submission 184680) | Marine microbial communities from expanding oxygen minimum zones in the Saanich Inlet - Saanich Inlet SI037_S3LV_110m_DNA (SPAdes)... | ecosystem: Environmental > Aquatic > Marine >...
TAAATAGAAACCAATAAAACCAGCACCACCTAAAATTAAAATCTTATTATTTTTCATTAATAACAATCTACTATAACAAGTTAACTACTATTTACACTATATAGAAATTAAAAAAATATTTAAAATCCCTTACTTAATTCTTCTTTATAAATATTTATTAAATTTTTATGAAATTTATCTATATTGAAAAATTCAGCTCTGTTTAAAGATTTTAATGACATTTTTTTATAAAGTTCTTTATTGTTTAATAAATTATTAATATTATTTACAAATTGATCTACATTATCGAATTCAGTTGTTAAAGCTGCATCACCAACAACTTCAGGGATAGACGAATTGTTACTACATACTATTGGTTTTCCAGAACTTAGTGCTTCCAATAAAGGCATACCAAATCCTTCATAAATTGATGGATAAAGAAGAATATCAATAATTTTATAAATATCTGAAATTTCACTTCGTTTTAAATAAGGTATTTGTATAAGATTTTTCCCAAATCTTTCTAAATTTGAATTTCTAAAACTTTCACTACCAATATGAACTAGGACAATATCTTTATTTATTTTATATAATTTTTCAAAAACTGCATATGATATATCATTATTTTTGTAAAAAATATTGCCTGAAATTAAAATTTTTTTTTTATCAGTCGGTATATTGTATTTTTGAGCAATAGTTTTCTTATCAATTGGATTTGTATTAAATTCATTCTCAACAGATCTATAAATAACTTTAATTTTACTTTCAGGGCAATCAGTAAATTTTAAAATATCTTTTTTTGTATTATTACTGATAGTAAAAACCTTAGTAAAAAACTTTAAATGTTTAAGTGAATATTTCAATAACTTTGGATCTTTATTTAATTTTTTTTGAAAAACTAATGGCACAAGATCGTGGACTGTAATAAATTTTAGCTTACTGTTTAAGTGTGGATAAAGGTGTGCATATTGATGATCGCAAATATGTGCAATTTCGTGTTGAGATAATATTTTAACTTGTCTAGAGTAGGAATAATATCTTAAATATCTCATTTTCCATTTTTTTGATAATATAATTTTTGAGAAATTATCTATAGTTGGCTTGTAAAATCCCACCTCTATATCTTTGTTCATTTTACTTTGATGGGAAATTAATTGTTCGCCATACATATTCATACTATGTCTAGATTCATCAACAAAATTTAAATAGTATTTAATCCTCATTGTATTTAAATGCTTGATTTATTATCTGTTTGACCAGATCGTCATTGCTTACTTTTAAATTTTTTGTAATCTTGATTTTAGCTTTTTTTGATATCGCGTTTCTCAATTTAGAGTTTGATAGAAAAAATATACATTTTCTTAAACATTCTTTATAATTAGAAAAATATACAGCTTCTTTATTTTCTTTAAATACTCTTTTCATAGCTTTTGTTCTCATTGAAATCATTAATGTACCTATTGCAGGGATCTCCATTGATCTTGCGGTTATAGTATCTTTGTTTTCTTCAGAAAATAAACACAAAGCAATTTTTGATTTGTAAATTATTTTTGAATAATTCTTAAAACTAAGGTGACCAGGTATATAATTAGGTTTTATAATTTCAAAATTATGATCTTTATGCCATCTTGTACCAAATATCTTTAAATTTATACCAGATAAAATCAAATTTTTTAAAAGTTTAGATTTTTTAGGTGACCAAGTTCCAACAAAAACAATGTCATATTTCTTTTTAATATTATTATTTTTTGAAAAATTATGAATTTTTTTATCATAAGGAGGATAGACAAGATATGTATTTTCTAAACCATATTTTTTAGACAATCTTATTCTCGACTCATCCTGAAATATGATTAAATCATAAAGTTTTGATGATTCTTTAAAAAGATCCCATTTTCGCTTATCTCTTTTAACAAATGGATTATCATTACAAAAAAAAATAATTTTTTTTGTTCTTTTTTTTAACTCTAAGATTAAGCTATTACCTATTACTTCTCCAGCACGAACATAAATTAAATCATAATTTTTTGATACTTTTTTAAGTATGAAGTGAAAAAAATATTTATCAAAAATTATTGATGATATATGAATAAAAATCTTTAAAAAAAAACTTATTCCTAGCAAACTTTTTTCAGTATTTATTAAGTCGACCTCTTTATAAATTTTTTTTAAAGTAATATAAGTTAAATATGAGTTGCCAGATTTAGGACCTATAAATAATATCTTCATTATAAAATATGATAATTTTAAATATATCGTATAACATTGTATAATCGTGAATACATTAGAAAATAACAATCTTAAAACCTTCGTTTATTCTTATTTTTCAATAAACTTTTTTTTTTTTATTTTTCAATTAATATTATCAAATACATTAAATGATATTAGTTGTTTAATTCTGTTATTCATCTCAAATATTTTCATTCTATTTTATTGTTTTAATAAAGATTATTTCTTTGCTTTTCCAATAAGTTTATTAATGATTTTTTTTTCTCATTTTATCAATTTGGGTGGATCTATCATTTTTAAATCCATAGAAAAGTCAGTAATTACAGAAAATCTTGAATATCCTTTCGAAACTATATCTGTTTTAACTTTAATACATATCTCAATAATTATAGGACATTATTTCTATAGAAAGAGCAATGTTTCTCAAAAAGTTAAAAAAAAGATATTTTTTCAATTAAAAAATTTAAATTTAATCTCTTTTACAAATATAAATTATTTAATCTTAATTTCAATATTCGTAATTCTAATGAGAATGTTTATTTATGATTTAAGTATCACACCAATAGATAGAGCAAGTTATGTAACTAAGGATTTAAATATATTTCAAGATATTTCTAAGGGGCTAGGCTTTTTTGTTTATATGCCGGTTGTAATTTTTTTTTCTAATTTTTTATACAATTACAATCATTTTAAGTTTAGATATTTATATATATTTTTATATTTTATATCTTTAATATTCATTTCTTTTTCTACTAACACAAGATCAGTAATTTTCGATCCTATCTTTTTAATACTTATAATTTTAATGATTTTATTTTTGTTCAATAAAATTGAATTTAAAAAATATTTTTTAAGAATAATTATCTTGTGTATTCTTGCATTGCCTATAGCAAATTTTTTTGAAAATTTATCTACTAATTTAGCAAATCAAAGAACTTTTTATTCTGATAGAACTCCCATAGAAAATATTATTGAAGTAATTTCATCAATTTCATCAAATGAAAAAAATAACATTTCACAAATGCTAAAAGAGTCAAATACTACAGAATTTTTTGGAGAAAATTATTATAAATCTAGTCTTTTGAATAGAATAAATATTTTATTAATAAATGATAATTTTATATATATAAAAAAAAATATTTCGAATTATCAAATCAAAAATTTTACAGAACTTCAGAAGAATAAGATTATTTCAATTGTACCTCAACCTATAATTAATCTATTTTCTGATAGCTTTAACAAAAGAAATTATTTATTTTCAACGGCGAGTATATTTTATAAAGAATTTTCTGAAGATAACACATCTTTAGGCCAAGGATCTGCATTGATAAGCCTTTATATAATTTTTGATAATTGGGTTTATCTAATATGTCTGTTTTTTTTTATTCCATTTTTTATTATCTTTGACTCTTTTTATGATAATAAAAATAATGTATTTAGTCCTTTTATTTTAATGTTCTTTTATACTACTGGATATGGAATAATGAAATTTCTAGCAATATCTGAAATTTATATGTGGTTTGAGTTTACTTTTAGAGTAATTCCTCAATCAATATTAATTTTTATAATATTAAGAATTATATTAAATTTAATAAATAAAAGGTTAAATTAACTCTTTTTATAATCTAAAATAACCTGATCTAAATTAGATACATAAGAATCCCAAGTTTGATTTTTCATTTTATTTAATGCATTTCTTTGAAATTTTTCGATCATTGTTTTATCATCAGATAAAGCTTCAAGCTTTTCTTTAATAGCGTTTGCATGTCTTATTGGCACAACAAAACCACACTTGTTCTCATTTACAAACTCCATAGCTCCAGTATTTTCACTTACTATCACTGGACAACCTGCCGATAAAGCCTGAAGAATAACTGTTGCAAAACCTTCTTCAATACTAGGTAACACAAATACATGACACATATTCATAATTTTATTCAATTTCAAATGATTCACATGTCCATAAACTTTTATATTTTCATTATTAAGTTTTTTTATAAAAAAATCTTTATCTAATGTATGAGCGCCAATTACATGAAGTCTTTTATTTGGATGATTAAATTTTTTAAATGCATCAATTAAATAATGCAAACCTTTTCTTAATGAAATTTGTCCAATAAATAAAATATCAAAATATTTTTCACTTTTCTTAATAGAATAATCTTTATAAAAATTGTCTGTGTTAACTCCAAAGTTTATAACCTTAACTTTTTCTTTTAATTTATTTCTAAAAGAATTTTTAACAAAATTCGACGGGGCCAATATTATATCAGCCATTTCATATTCTTCTCGTTCAGTTTCTATAAACCATTTATTTGTTTTATTAAATTCTAAATTTAAAGATTTATATTCATCAGAAAGTAATTGATTTTGAAATCCAATTTCTGAGGAACTTCTTTCACATACAAATATCTTATTCATTTCTATGGCTTTTTTTGCACTTCTTAATGCTACACCAGCCAAACCTAACAAAACATCAAATTCATTATTTTTTTCAATAAACTTTAATGTTTTGTTATCTATATTTTTTTTATTTAAAATACCTAGCCAATCTAAATAATTTTTAGCAAAGGATAAATCTAAAAAGGGTTTTTTTAAAATATTATAAATTCCATTTGAAGAAACTAAAGATTTTGGAATTTTTTCATTTTTTAATTTTAACCATGGATAACCGCATATTATTTTATATAGTTGTTGTCGTTGATAAAGTATTCTTGCACTTTCAAAATATGTAAATTTTGCTGATAAAGATAAAATATATTTTAGTTTTAAGCTCATCTTTCTTTAAAATACCTATTTACAAAAAGAAAATCTTTCTGTGAATAATTAATTTTTTTAATTTTAAAATGGTTGCATGATTTTAAAACTTCAAAATTTTTCTTATTTAAATAATTAATTATTGAATTATTTATTTGCTGATCTTTATAAAATTGACTTTCGGCAATTTCAATTATTATATACTTTATTCTTGATAATATCTTATCCGCACCAAGCAAGACTTCTAGCTCATAACCTTGAACATCTAATTTTAGTAGAATATTTTCCTTTAAATTAAATTTACTTAATGTTTTATCAAGTGTTTTGACTATAATTTTTCTCTTCTCAATTATTTTAAATTTTTTCCCCAATAAATGTGAATTTTTTATTTCTAATATGGATGAGCTATCATTTTTTTTTGTTATATTTAAAATTGCATCTTTGTTTTTTGCACCAAGCCCAAAATTAAATATTTTTATATTTTTATTATTTGAAAAAAATTTTTTTTGTTTTAGGTAAACTTCTTTAATTGGTTCAAAAGAGAAAATTTTAATGTTCTTATATATTTTTTCCACCAAAAGAATAAATTGACCTTTATTTGATCCTACATCAATTATAGTATTGAGATCCAATCCAGCAAGTAATTCCTCCAACTCGATAGTAGCGGGTATATTATTGTACAATCCTCTTCTGGTTGTTTTGTTTAAAAATAATTTCAATAATTTGAAAAACTTTATATAGAGACTTTTATAAGACATTAGAAAAAGATTTTTATAGTATATATTATTTTTTGATTAACAATGTATAATTCAATTAATTATTTATTAAACATAATAAAAAAATTAACCTATTTCTTTTGATATTTTTTCTAAACATTTAAACAAAATCTTATAGTTAAAATTTAAAAGATATGGAATATTTAATAGAAAAAATTTTTCATAAATTTCTTCGGTATTATCCAATTTGATATTATCTTGTGTATAAATTTTCATTTTATGATGATTTAACCAAGGATATTTAATTAATTTTAAATTAAAAGAATTGAATGTGTCGATAATTTTTTTCTTATTTATTTCATCCACAATAATTATAGGATAACCTCCAAAGAAACCACCCCTCAGACTATTTTCATTAATTCTCATTGTTTTTAAAAAATTATAATTTGATACGATTTTATCAATTTTTTTATAAACATTTGTTTTGTGGTAGTTAAGTTTGTCTATATTTTTAAGATCAACTTTTGCTAAGCAAATACTAAATGGATGCGCCCTTAGTTTTTTTGAAAGACCAGTTTTGCTAAAAGATTTTAAATTTTCATTTTCTCTTAGTTCAGTTTCAAACCTATTAAAATGTCCAAAAACTGACATTCTAAGATAATATTCATTATCATTTGTCAAAGATATGCCTGCCTCTCCACCAGCTACTGCTTTGTTTCCTTGAAGACTAAAACAACTGATATCGCCATAGGATCCAATCATATTATTTTTATATTTTGCCCCATGCGCATGAGAACAATCTTCAATTAATTTAATTTGATTTTTTTTTGTAATTTCAGAAATTCTTGACATATCACATGGATATCCCCATGGGTGTACAATTATTAAAGCACGAGTATTTTTATTGATCTTTTTTTCTAAATCATCACAATCAATTGTTAAAGTTTCATTATCTATATCTACAAATTTTATTTTAAAATTTTGACTTAAAATTGGCCCAATACTAGCGTGAAAAGTACTTGAAGGAATCAAGATTTCTGAATTTTTATCTAGATTAAGGGCATATATTGCCGCCTCAATAGCCGAAGTGCCATTACAAAAAGTTAAACCATATTTTCTTCCAACATATTTAGAAAAATATTTTTCAAATTCAATCACATGTTTTGGATAGCCAGATATTTCTCTTTTGATGAAAGATAAATTTAAGTAAAAAAATTTTAGAAGAATTATTTTAATAAAAAGTAAATATTTAGTCATCTAATTTATTAATATGCTCAGCCAACCTTAATGACATTGCTAGATTTGTCAAACCTGGATTGGCACTACCTGATACTCTAAAAGTAGAGCTACCAGATATAAACAAATTATCAATATCATGAAATTTGCAATTTAAATCAACCACACCATCTTTTTTATTTTTGGAAATTCTGGTTGTGCCTGAGTGATGGCTTGCATCAGTTACCTCATGATTTTTTGGCTCATGATATGAAAAGAGATTTGAATTTTTTATTTTTGCTTTAATTAAACTTTGAAACATATTTATACTTCTAAAATCTAATTCATGAAGCTGCCAATCTACTATTAAAGTATTTTGTTTGTATTCATCTACATTATTACTTAAATAAACTTTACTAGCATAATTAGGAAATTGTTCAGATTGCAAATTAAGATCTAGTTCATCAAAAATAAAGTTTGGTTTGATAATTTTAAAATAATTTAAAATAAATGCATTTAGAAAGGAATAAGAAACTTGTTTTGGGAGAAAAAAATAAATTAATTGAGAAATTTTATTTAAATTAAACATTTTTAAATTAAGCTTATTAAAATTTTTAAATTTAACTAAATTCTTTATACAATTCATAACATTTTCAAAAAATATTAAATCTTCACTTGACAATTTAGGATCGATATAACAATGTGAATTAAGTAGTTTATTTTCTTTTATAGATTTAGCTGATAATTTAATACTTGTTTTAATCTCATTATTTAAATTTTTTATTCCATAAAAACTATTAATATCAATTTTTTTTTTTAGTTTTAAAAAACCCAAATTTTTTCTTGGGTGATCCATAAAGTACCTTCCGGTATTTAAGTTATTAAATAATTTGCTTTTTTTTTCGTTATTAAGAATTATTCTAGCATTTTCTAGTGCACCACACGCTAAAATAAAAATTTTAGACTCAATTTTACAATTTTTTGAGTCTGTTTGAATATCTACACTTCCAATTTTATTTGTCCCATCAATAATATTTAAATTTGTACATGTAAAATTCTCAATAAATCTTACATTTTTTAATTTGAGTAGATTTCTAGTAAAATTTGATTTTAAATTAAAATTTTCAACATTTGAAGGCCAAAAATGATTACTGTAACTAAATACATCGTCATTACAAAAATAATTATAAATTTTTGAATCGAAATACTTTTCTGGAAATTCATTTAAAAAGAATTTTTTTTTGATATTTATTTCAAAAAGTAAATTTAATATCTTTTCATAATAACTATTGAGTTCTTTATATGATATGGGCCACGCAAATTCGTTTATTACCCAATCCCTTTTTTCTATATCTTCTTTGTCCAGATACATTAGTTGGTTGGCCCATAAATTTGCAGATCCTCCAAGTTGTCTAATTCGATTTTTATGATTTTCACGGAATTTCAAACCTTTTGTTTCAAAGTGATTCAAATTTTGAATACTTTTATCATAGCTGATTTTTCCACTTTCAACTAGAATCAGTTTTTTATTTTTTAATGAAGAAGCAATTATCTGAGCACTCATACCCGATCCAATTATGCAAATATCAGTTTTAAAAATCGTATTATTTTCAATACTTTTACTTTTTATAATTGTCATTTTATTAAGTATAAATAATCAATATATGTTTATTTGATTATTTATAATATAGTTAGTGTTTATATACTCTAAATTTTATTTTTTTATAATCACAATATATGAATGTCATAAATAATTATCTTTTTACTTTTTCGAAAAATAGTAAAAATAGGATTAAGAGCAATTTCATATCACAAATTTCGTTAAATATATTTCTAGTTGTTACTCAGATTTTATTCCCTCCATTGATGATAATTATTTATGGACTAGAAAATTTTGGAATATGGGTGTTTTTGACCGCAATACCAAATGCATTCGCAATTCTTAATCTTAATTTAAATGCTGCTGCAAAAACAGAAATGTCAATCTTTTATAATAAAAAAAAAAGTAAATTAGTTAATCAAGTATTCTCAAATTCAGTTGTATTGACTATCTTATTTGTTTTATTTTTGGGTTTTTTGTCATTTATATTAATTAAATACTTTGATTTTAAATTAGATATTTTAAAAAATTTAAACAAAAATGAGATTAGTATTATTTTATATTGCATTATAATATCTTTCTTAATCAATATATTAAATAATATTTTTAAAACTGCCCTTACATATAAAGGTAAGTTGGCCTTAGAAGTTTACATTGAAATTTTTACAGATTTTTTAAGTAAATTATTGATACTTTTACTAGGAATAATCTTTAAACACTTATTGATTGCGGCTGTTGCGCTATTAATTTCAAATATATTAAAAATTATAATTTTTTATTTTTATTACTTAGTTCGTAAAACAGAATTATCATTAAATTTACAATATCTCTCCAAAAAAAAAATGTTTAAATTACTTAAATTATCAACCTCATATTATCTTGAAGCAATGTCAGGAATTTTAAAGAATAGCTATCAAATTATTATTTTAGGGCTTTTCTTCAGTCCCCAAATAATTGGGTTGGTCAGTACTTTAAAAACCCTTTTCTATTTTTTTCCATTAAGAATATGGGGTATTTTTGCAAAAGTAATCTTGTATGAGTTTACAAGATTATATTCTATGAAGAATTTTGTATTATTAAGAATAATATATTCAAGATATCTAAAACTTGGGTTAATTTATATTTTTCTATTCGTAGTTTTATCTTCAGTATTTGGCAAATTTATATATAGCTTATGGCTTAATAACTCATATGAATTAAATTATCTTCTTTTATTCCTTATATTATCAGATTCTAGCATCTTTATCTTTGCTGGCGCAATATCATTTGTTAATAAGTCAATTAATAAGTTCTTCAAAATCTCTTTTTGTCAATTTTTGATTAACTTTGCAATTATAATTGTAACTTACATACTATTTACACTAGGTTATTCCTATATGTCTATTTTTATATGTAATATAGTTGGGTCAATCTGTATTATAATCTTTAATATATTTTCTGCAAATAAACTGATTAAAAAATTAGTATAAACTTTTAAACTTTATTTAATTTTTTGTTCTTTGATATATTAATTAAAAAAAATTTAATTGTTAATATAAAATTAAAATGAAAACCAAACCTAATTTATTTATACTTGGGGGGCCAAAATGTGGTACCACAGCATTTGTTCATATGCTTAAGCAACATAAAAGTATTAAATGGGCCAGTCATAAGGAAATAGATTATTTCTGCAAAGATATAAAAATTTTGCATAAATCAAGTGCAGTAAAAAATTCAACTCAATATCTGAGGAAATATTTTAATTTTGAAAAAAAAAATTATCATTATATTGGTGAAGGATCACCTTTTTATCTTTATTCGCGTGTTGCAATTAAAAATATATTAAAATTTAATTCTAAATCTAAATTTATCATTCTGATTAGAAATCCTGTATCAATGTCTTACACGCTTCATAATATGTTAAATTTTGCTGGACAAGAACCTGAAGGAAATTTTATGAATGCATGGAATTTGCAAACCAAAAGACTGAAAATCAAACCTGGAGATAAACTATACAACAAATATAATGAATTATTTCAATACAAAAAAATATGTTCTTTGGGTACACAATTAATAAGAGCTAAAAAAATTATACCTAAGAAAAATTTATTAATTTTATCATATAATGATTTACAAAAGAATTATAAAAAAGTACTTAAAAAAACATTTATTTTTTTAAATATCAATTATCAGCATGTAGATTCAAAAAAAGTCAATAAATCAACAATAATTAATAGTGAAATTATAAAAAAAATACTTTCATCGAGTTTCTCAAAAAATCTTAGAGATAAAATAGTGAATATTTTTAATATAAAAAGCCTGGGTATTGGTAGGCCTACTTTGCCAATGGATGAGGAAACAAAAAAATTTTTATTAAATGAATTTAAATCAGAAATAGAAATTTTAAAACAACATAAAATAAATGTCTAATTTTAAAATTCAAAATATAGTTGAGGGTAAAAGCAAAGCTATAATTAGAAAGTTTCTTAATTTTTATTATTGTATCAAATTCAAAAAGGAAGTCTGTCAAATTGTAAATAAATGTAATAATCTCAAAATAAATACCTCTTCTATTTATGATTTATGGATAAATTATTTCTGTGCAAAAAAAATAATCGATAATAAAATTGAAGGAGAAATTGTCGAATGTGGTATTTGGAAAGGCATAAGTATAGTTTTTTTTAGCAAAATACTAGATCTTAACAAAATTAAGGAAAAAAAAATATATGGTTACGATACTTTCGAAGGTTTCCCAATGCCTGGCCAAAAAGATATTTCAAGAGATGGATCTTCAATGAAATCTAGATTTGAAACAAATAAAATTAATGCAGATTCATCATATTGGAACTATTGTTCAATAGCAGACGTCAAAAGTAACATTGAAAAAAACACAATTAGCTCAAAAAATGTCTTTTTAATTAAAGGAAAAGTTGAAAATACATTAAAGGAGGAAAAAAATATTCCCAAAAAAAATTTTGATACTTAAGCTTGATACATGCCTATATGAAAGTACAAAACTTGAGTTAGAAGTACTTTTTCCGAGAATACAAAAAGGAGGAGTTTTGATAGTTGATAATTATGTCAATTATAAAGGAGTGCAATTAGCTGTTAAAGAATATTTTACAAATACTAATTTTAAATTGAAGAATGACCATGTATCAGGTCAAATTATTGTTAATGTATAATAATTAAAAATTAATTAATGAATGATGTTGGATTGTAAATATAGATATATAAGTATCTATATAAATGAAAAAAAAAATTGCAAAAATTTTAGGTCGGAAATTTCCATATTTTAAAGGTAAAGATAAAATTATAAGATTTTTATATTCTCCTGATCGTATTTTAAATTCAGGAGAAAAATTTAACACAGATTACTTTGGTAAAAAATATGAGGGAATAACAAGTAACTTTATTGACTGGGGTGTTTATTTTTACGGTGGATTAGAAAAAGGACTTGTCAATTATATTAAAACTGAAATATCACAATTTAGATATTTTTTCGATATTGGAAGTAACTCTGGATCTATTAGTTTACCATTTTGTGATGAGGACAATTTAAAAATTATATGTTTCGAACCACTAGAATATTCCTATAAAAAATTAATAAGAAATTTTCAAATAAACAATGTATTTGAGAAACATATTTTTCATAAAATTGCATTGTCGAATGAAACTGGGGAAAGTTTTATATATTTTTCAAACACAGATGCTAATGTAGGAACAGCAACAATAAGTCCAGGGTTAAAAAATAACAATCACAATGATAAACAAAAAATTATTATTGAAAAATTAGACAATTTATATGATTTAAAAAATCAAAGTATATTTATTAAAATTGATGTTGAAGGACATGAGGATAGATTAATTGAGGGTTCTCTCAATATTATTAAAAATAACAAAGTTTTAATGTATTTAGAGACACTAAATGATAATTTATTGAGTAAATTGAATAAAATGAATTTTAAAATTTATTATCCAATTTTTAAAGAAGGTAAATTTAAATTTGTAAATAAGCAAGTGTCTCATAATGTTATCCTAAAAAACTTTTGAAATATCGTATTGATAATTTGCAATAAATTGAATTAATTTAAGCTTGTTTTTAGTTCCAAATAATATTTGAAATAATTAATAAGTTCTAATAAAAAAAATTCTAAGCTAGAGTTGTCAAATTAGCTTACAAATGGTCCGAAAGTAAGGTGAAACAAAAAAGTCCAAATTTAAATAGATTTACTAAATCGTTATAAGATTAAAAGTTGAAACTCATTTTATGTTATAAAATTTATTAAATTTATTAAATTTATTAAATTTATATTTAAAAGATGAGTCAATTAGCCATTTTTTTTTCTAGACATTCCTTATTAAATAAATAAACCTTAAGTTGTATTTATGAACTTTAATAACTCTGTAAATAACATACTTTATGAAAGTAAAATTTTAGAAACTAAAATTTCAAATTTTAAATCTGAAATTTTAAAAAAAGAGGAATTTGTAATTTTTGAAAAAAATCAATTTGATTTATTTGTAGATAGTACTTACAATTTTATAGAAAAAATATTAACATATTTAAATAATAAATTTAAAATTAAGCAAAACTTGTTAATTATTATTAGAATGATTAAAAACACTATTTCTGAAATTTTAGAAAAAATACTAAAGTCTAACCATACATTTGCTAATTCAAAATTTTTAGAAAAAAGGATAGATGAACAACAGAAGTTTATAGAACAAAGTGTTGTTGAAAATTTAGAGCTTAAGAATGATATAAAAAAAATTAATGAGTCCTTAAACAAATTATTAGAAAATCCAGATAAATTTTTCAAAAACAATATTCCTGAAAATCTTGGACATAATTCAACTGCAAGAGTTGATTTTTTTCAAGAAGAAAATGTTAGATTAGGAAGTGAGTTATTAGATACTAAAAAGAAATTTGATATTTTAAAAGGTGAGCTAGAAAAATATCAGGAACAACAAAGCAATATAATTTCAAAAATTAATTCTGTTAATGAAGCTATAAATGACACAAACGTTTTAACTAATGTGTTTGATAATAACATAAAACCGAAAGTTGATGTTATTGATCATAATAAGTTTATAAAAAAAGAAAATAAAGTAGACTTAAACACACAAATTAAAAATATTTTTGCTAAATAATAAGTGATCAAGCATAAAAGAATATTAATTGTTGGAGCAGGTGGTTTTATTGGAGGTCATTTAGTTGATCGGTTAATAAAAGATGGAAATACAATTGTAGCAACAGATATAAAACCTAAAGAATATTGGTTTCAAGATTTTGCAGAATCTACAAATTATTACGATATGGATATGAAAGATATTTCTAATTGTAGAAAAGTTACAAAAAATATTGATTACGTTTTTAATATGGCTTGTAATATGGGTGGAATGGGTTTTATTGAAAACAATAAAGCTGAATGTATGCAATCAGTTTTAATTAACACCAATCTTTTAATTGCATGCAAAGAAAATAATGTTCAGAGATATTTTTTTTCATCAAGTGCTTGCGCTTATAATACTACTAAACAACAAGATGTTTTTATAGAAGGTTTAAAAGAAGAAGATGCTTATCCAGCTAATCCTGAAGATGGATATGGTTGGGAAAAACTATTTAGTGAAAGAATGTGTAGACATTTTATGGAAGATTATGGTTTAGAGGTAAGAATAGCTAGATACCATAATATATATGGACCTTTTGGAACTTTTGATGGAGGAAGAGAAAAAGCTCCAGCTGCTTTATGCAGAAAAGTTATTCAAGCTAAAAAAGAAAATAATGATACTATTGATGTATGGGGCGATGGTCAACAAACAAGAACTTTTTTGTATGTAGATGAATGTGTTGAAGGAACTTTAAGATTATTTGAGTCTAATCATTCTGATCCTATAAACATTGGAAGCGATGAACAAGTTTCCATTAACCAAATGATAGAAATGATTGAAGATATTTCAAGTATAAATAAGCTTAACAAGAACTATCAATTAGACAAACCTAAAGGTGTAAGAGGCAGATCTAGCAATAACGATTTGATTAAAAAAGTTCTGAATTGGAGTTATAAAATGAGTTTAAAAGAGGGTTTATCCAGAACTTATAAATGGATTGAAAGTGAAATGAGCTTAAAGGGTTCAAATTTAAATAAATTTACCAAAAGTTAAAAAATAATTTATCGTATCTAAAAAAAGATTATACTAAAGAATTTAAATTAGATTAATTTTTTTTCCCATTCATATGCAGTTTTCAAAATATATTTAAGATCATTATATTTTGGTTTCCAAGACAAGGTCCTCATAAATTTTTTAGGGTCTGCTACAACTTGTTTGCTATCACCTGGTCGTCTTGGTCCAATCTTAAATTTAATTTTTTTATCAAGTATTTTGTTAAATGTTTCTATCACTTCTTTAACAGAAAAACCTTTTCCATAACCACAATTAAAAATATTAGAGCTATTATTTTCATTTAAATATTCTGCTGAAGCAAGATGAATATCTGCTAAGTCTGATACATGTATATAATCTCTAACTGCTGTACCATCTTTCGTATCATAATCGTCCCCATTTATAATCATTTCGTCTCTTTTATTTACCGCAACTTCAGATGCTATTTTAATTAAATGAGTTGAATATTTTGAAATTAAGCCAGATCTTAATTTTTCATCAGCTCCAGCAACATTGAAATATCTTAAAATAATATATCTAATACTATCTGATTTTGATTTATTGATTAAATAATTTTCTAATTTAAGTTTTGTTTCTGCATAAGGGTTTAGAGGATTTAAATCATCTTCCTCAGAAACATTTAATTTTTTTGGATTTCCATAAACAGAAGCGGTTGAAGAAAAAATTATTTTTTTTAGATCATTTTTAAAACATGTATCTAAAAAAATTTTTGCTTTTTCAAAATTAAATTCATTATATCTTTCTGGTTGTTCTATTGACTCATCAACTCGAATTAATCCTGCAAAATGGATAACAATCTCAAATTTATTTTTCTTAATTAAATTATTAATAATATTTTCATCAGCAATATCACAATTGATAAAATTCGCTTTTTTATTAACCAATTCTTTGTTTCCTGTAATCAAATTATCAATCACAGTAACATTATACCCTTTATCTATTAGAAGATTTGTTACATGACTTCCAATATATCCAGCTCCACCAGTGACCAAAATATTATTGCTTGATTTAGACATCCTTATCTATATTTAATTTATAAATGTTAAAAAGTCTTCCAAAAAAAAGATTATACAAAAGAATTTGAACTAGATTAATAATTTAAATTAATTTAATTCAATTTAGATTTATTGTTTATAGTAGTCTTTATACCATTTAATAA
>Ga0209362_1001955_pt1 | contig 15764 bp, 17 predicted proteins | sample SaaInlV_165m_DNA_FD_184680 | JGI IMG/M metagenome (GOLD analysis project Ga0209362, IMG submission 184680) | Marine microbial communities from expanding oxygen minimum zones in the Saanich Inlet - Saanich Inlet SI037_S3LV_110m_DNA (SPAdes)... | ecosystem: Environmental > Aquatic > Marine >...
ATATTGTAGAAATATCATCTACTCAACCTCCAGTGTTAGGGTGGATGAATACCCTGAAACCTTTTTAGCAAATGGAACGAATACTGTTGAAGATGAGATTCTTGTCTTTGAAGACTTGGGCCGATTAAAAGTGGCCATGGAACATTTGCCTTTGGGTCAACGTGAAGCTGTAAAATTGTTAAAGTTAAATAAGTTGAGCCTTAAAGAAGCTTCTAAAGTAAGTGGTATGACGGTTGCATCTCTAAAGATATCTATGCACCGTGCCTTGAAAGCCTTACGCGCTGAAATGACTATGCATAATAAACATGAGGATGATAAAATATGACCACGACAACAGATGACTTAATCTCTCAATTGACAAGGAACTTGCCTCCTGTAACCCGCTTGGGTCATCCGCTTAAACGGTTATTAAAGTGGTTTATGGTTGCCTTACCCCTGTCATTGCTATTGGGTGCTCTTGTAGATCAACAACACCTAAGTATGGCCCGGAAAAGTGTACAGGATCTACGGTTTTTTGTAGATTTTGGCATAATTTTTACTACGGCACTCACGGCAGGTTATGCTACATTATCTTCCGCACAACCGGGACGAAGCCAATATATATGGCTGTTGCCTGTATTGCCTTTTTTAATATGGCTATCATTAATTGGTGAAAGCTGTATACAACTTATTGATCAAATTGGTTCAACTCAATTCAGTTTAATCCCCCATTGGTCGTGTTATTCATCGGTGATAGCAACAGGGTTCGTGCCTGCATTATTAATGGTAGTAATGTTAAAACGTAGTGCAGTTTTGCGTCTGTCCCATACAATCCTACTAGGAACCTTAGCCACTTCAGCATTGGGCGCGATTGGTTTACACTTGTATCATCCTTCCGATGTAACAGCAGTGCTCTTATTATGGCAATTCATTACCATGGTGATGTTACTAGGGTTGGCAAGATTAATTTCGAATTATATGTCTAATCGCCGTGTTTAATATTAAGAGTCAAAGTCACAAAGAGTAATTTTTTAATCTTTTTGGGAGAAACAACATGAGAAAATTATTCCTTACAACATTTTCATTAATGGCATTTGGCATAAGTGTCTTTGCGGCTGATGTACAATATAATATACAAATTGACGGTATTACTTGTCCGTCTTGTGTAAAAACTTCTGCTAAAGCACTTATAAAAATTGATGGTGTAAAAGAAGTCGGCTCAGACTTGGAAAAAGGGTTGATAAAAATTTGTGCTGATGAGAGAACAACCTTTACTGATGAGCAATTAAGGATTCTTTTTCTAGAAAAAGGCTTCATTTATATCAGTATGGAAAAACAAGAAAAATGTGATCTAGTATGATAGAATTACACTCTACGATTACTTGCCCTAAATGCGATTTTTCTAAATACGAAAAAATGCCAACAGACTCTTGTCAATGGTTTTATGAATGTGAGAAATGCAATAATCTTTTAAAACCGCTTAAAGGTGATTGCTGTGTATTTTGCTCTTACGGTAATGTGCCGTGCCCACCAATTCAAGGAGGAGAATGTTGTAATGGATAAAGACGTAAAACCTAGGAAATGGGGTGTACTGATATTATTTGCTTCAACTACAACATTAGTATGCTGTGCATTACCTATATTACTTGTTAGTCTTGGTATGGGGGCGGTAGCTGCTTCTCTTTACGGTGAATATTTTCCGTGGCTTAGATGGTTTGGATTGCATGAATACATAACATTTGGTGTTACCGCTGCTATTCTAGCCATTGCAACTTGGGCACTATACCGCCCTGGACGAGCTTGTCCTGCTGACCCTATGCTTGCCGAACAATGTAATAACGCACATAAATGGAACATCCGTTTTTTATGGAGTTCGGTGGTGGTATGGTGTATAGGCGCGTTTTCAGCTTTTATTTTACCCTACTTTGGATAACATATTAACAGTTCTTGATATAGGTGGCCAAAAATAAATATTCGTGGGATATTTTTTCCTAGTAACATCTGTCCATAACCGAAAGATTTGGCAACCTGGGCAACAGGTTATTTATCTTCGTAAATTAATCATCAGCACACTACATACTCCAGCAGGCCATATAGTATTTAATATAATTAGAAGTACTTTAAAGTGTTCATAATAATACACCTCTGAAAGAGGATATAATATTAATTACCACTTAATGTAACCTATTTCACTGTATAGACGAAAGTTAATAGACAGGTGAAAATACTTTCACCACTTTTGTTAACTAACTAAGGAAAAATATAATGTCCAACATAATGTTTAAAAAATCTCCTATTATTCTAGCCGCAGCCATGGCAGCAGCTCTTTCTTTTTCACCTATTGCTGTCACACAAGCTGCCGATATGGAAAAATGCTATGGCGTATCAAAAGCAGGTGTTAATGATTGTAAAACTGCAAACTCTTCATGCGCTGGTACATCTAAAACAGATGCTCAAAAAGATGCTTTTCTTGCTCTTCCTAAAGGTACTTGCGCCAAAATCGTTGGTGGTTCTTTAATTTTAGCAGCAAAATAAGATAATTGACAGCACCTCCCCTGGCTGTTGATAGTTATCTTAAGGGCCCGATTTTGGATAATGTCGGAATCGGGCTTAAGTACCAACATATTGTAGAAATATCATCTACTCAACCTCCAGTGTTAGGGTGGATAGAAGTACACAGTGAAAATTACTTAAGTCCTGGCGGCAAAGCCTTCGACTGCCTTTTGTCCTTACGACATGATTACCCACTTTCCCTTCACGGGGTCGGATTATCTTTAGGCAGTTCGGGACCCATAGACGAAGCTCATTTATACCTCTTGAAAACCTTATCCGACCGAATTGAACCTGGCTTGATCAGCGAACATCTGTCATGGTCTACAAATCAAGGAGATTACTTAAACGATTTAATACCCTTGCCTTATACAGAAGAGGCACTCAATGTCTTTTGTCTTCATGTGGATCAAATGCAAGACGTCTTAGGGCGTCAAGTCTTGATCGAAAACCCATCTTCCTACCTGCGCTATTCACATTCCAGTATTGGTGAACCCGAATTTTTATGTGCCGTTACTCAACGCACAGGATGTGGCATTTTGTTGGATATAAATAACGTTTTTGTTAGTGCTCATAATTTAGGTTTTGATGCAATACAGTATCTGAATTCTATACCTAGCGAGCGGGTTGGAGAAATTCATTTAGGTGGGCACCATGATGCTCATGTTAAAGATGAAATAATAAAAATTGATGACCATGGGTCCCAGGTCCGCCCAAAAGTCTGGAATTTATACGAGCAAGTTATCAAACGCATGGGTCCTAAACCTACATTAATCGAATGGGATTCTGACGTTCCTGCTTTATCTGTTCTATTGGATGAAGCAAAACATGCTGATCATTACCTATCAAAAACCTTACAACCTTTGGAGGGACAGTATGTTAGCACTGGATGAACTTCAAGATGCCATGCGCAATACGATTTTAGGAGCACCCTCCACCTCCTTGCATGGTGTCATTTCTGATGATCGTTTAGGCATGGATGCACGACTTCAAATTTATCGCAACAACACTCATATTCTGTTGTCCGATGCTCTTGCTGCCAATTTTCCAACCGTATTATCATTAGTTGGTAGTGATTTTTTTAAGGGTTTAACCACCGCTTTTATCCGAAGCCATCCGCCTAAATCACCATGTTTGTATGCATATGGCAACACCTTTGCAACTTACATTGCAAGCTTTTCACCTGCCCAAGAATTGCCTTATCTGTCCCATGTAGCACGACTAGATTATGCCATCAATCAAGTTCACCATAGCTCCAATGCTCTTCCCATCACCTCCGATACCATTTCTGCCATTGAAACAGAAAAACATGGACAAATTATCTTTACTCCCCATCCTGCTATGGCCCTAATTTCATCTCCCTATCCCCTGCACGACATTTGGTCCATGCATCAACTTAAGGTTGCCCCAGATTACACAATCAACCTTAACATAGGTGCGCAAGATATTTTAATCACCCGTCCGGAATTTGAACTTAAGATGACGCTAATTCCATCTGAAGAACTTCAGTTTGTTCAACTCTTACTGATAGGAAAATCTTTAGAAACTGCATTTCCTTTAGCCCACAATTTTGTCACAATTTTTAATCTATTATTATCGAACGGAACATTTTCGAATGTCATGTTACCTCCAAAATAAAGGAACAATCATATGCTTACTTACACCACCTTTTTACAAAAAATTCAAACCCTTCCAGATAGGTTTTTAGTTCTAACCGCACGCTTAGGCTTAGCGGCATTCTTCATTAGGGCGGGACAAACAAAACTGGACGGGTTTAATTTAAGCTCAGGGGCACAATATTTATTTCAAGAAGAATACAAACTCCCTTTATTACCGTGGGATGTTGCAGCATGGATGGCAATTAGTGCTGAACATATCTTTCCTATCTTATTAATTTTAGGTCTATTCACTCGCTTGTCAGCCTTAGGCTTATTGGGAATGGCGTTAATTATTCAATTCTTTGTTTATCCCGGTAGTTGGCCTGATCACTTAATGTGGGCAACTTTATTGGTGCTTATTATAGCCCGCGGACCTGGTGCATATTCTTTAGATAACGTTTTTAACAAGAAAATTAAGTTATAATAAATATAAATACCCACGACCTTAGTTTTGTGATGATAGGGTTACAAATAATCTCAAAAACGAAAATACTTTTTGTCTTTGTTTACTTTGTTAACGTCTATTCTAATATTTTTAATTATATAGTTTTTCTTACTTTCTCTTTCTAACTTCCTTCTATACTTCATCATATTATTCACTAATAAATTCTTATAATATACTCTATATCTTCTACTACTATCCCCACATGTATTGGTTGTATTGTGCATTATAGCCTCCTTAATTATTAATAGTTATAACAATATATGGCGACTACATATCAATTAAATGCCATATATTGTTGTTGTGAGTATACGCCACTTTTTTTCAATGAATGTGATAAAGATCACAATAAGTTGTGTCTTTATAAAAAAAATAAATCTAGAATTACTAAAATTGGTGAGTTTGCAGACTGCAAAAAAAATTGAAATTCCTTAGGTTTATTGATCTAGATCAACCTTTTCATCTAATGTTGTGTCATATTTACACTGTGCTATGATTTTAAGAAAATAGGGTATAGAGCAAGCTTATGAGTCTAACTAAGGTCACTTCTGTACAACAAACTTACGCACTAACAACAAGTACCTTGGCATTTACAGTTTGTTTTGCTGTATGGACAATTTTTTCCATTATTGGCATTAGAATAAAGGAAGAACTTGGGTTAAATGATACCCAATTTGGTATCTTGGTGGCAACTCCAATTCTAACAGGCTCTCTTAGCCGTTTATTCTTAGGGATTTGGGCGGATCAATATGGTGGACGGCTTATTTTTACCATCCAAATGTTGGTAACTGCAGTCGCTACATTCCTACTTACTAAAGTTACTACCTACCCTATGTTTCTACTTGCTGCACTTGGCGTTGGACTTGCAGGGGGTGGCTTTGCCGTTGGCATCACTTATGTGTCATCATGGTATCCTAACAACAAAAAAGGAACTGCTCTTGGCATATTTGGTATGGGGAATGTTGGTGCTGCTGTAACTAACTTTGGCGCGCCGATGTTGCTAATTGCACTTGGTGGTGCTTGGCAAAATGTTGCTCAGGTTTATGCAGTTGTAATTGCCATAGCTGCGGTATTATTTTGGTTGTTATCGAAAGATGATCCGGCAATAGAAGAAAGAAAAAAGAAAGGCATAGAGGCTCCGTCCCTAAAAGAACAAATGGCACCTCTGGCCAATCTACAAGTATGGCGTTTTTCTTTGTACTATTTCTTTGTATTTGGTGCATTTGTAGCATTAGCTTTATGGTTGCCTCGTTATTATATCGGTGTTTATGGCTTGGAGCTAAAAACAGCCGGTTTACTTGCTGCGGCATATGCTTTGCCAGGAAGTATATTCCGTGCTTTAGGTGGCTGGATGTCTGATAAGTATGGTGCTCGAGGAGTTATGTACTGGACCTTTATTGCCAGCGTTATATGTACATTCTTCCTGTCCTACCCATCAACACAGTATATTGTTTCAGGAATAGAAGGTGATATTTCATTTAACCTTACGACTCCGTTGTGGTTATTTGTATCTATAACGATTGTTCTTGGTTTCTTTATGTCGTTTGGTAAGGCTGCAGTATATAAGCATATACCAGTTTATTATCCCAATCATGTTGGTGCTGTTGGTGGTATTGTAGGTTTGATCGGTGGTCTTGGCGGATTCATTCTTCCAATATCTTTTGGAATTATGAACGACCTTACAGGGATTTGGACAAGCTGCTTTATGTTGCTTACCGTTTTGGTCGGAATAGCATTAATATGGATGCATTTTACAATTCTTTTATCACTTAAAAAGAATCATCCGGAACTACAAGGACCCAAATTTTTGCCTGAGCTAGAAATGATGCATAATGAGAACATTGCTACTTATGCTGAGGGTGTAGAGAAGCGTGCTAAAAGTGAAGTTTTAAAAGCAAGAAGTGATGCGCTACAAAATGAAAGTGAACAATTACATTATCAAAGCAACCTTTTACAAAAAGAAAGTGAGAAACTATTAAAGAAAAGCAGTAATTTGTTGCAACAAACATCTTAAATAATACGAGGTATATATAATATGGCACAAGATTTAAAACCATGGGATCCAGAAGATGAGCATTTTTGGGAGAATCATGGCAAGAAAGTAGCCAATCGTAATCTATGGATATCAATACCTAGTTTATTATGTGGTTTTGCTATATGGCTCTATTGGGGAATTATAACAGTACAAATGCTTAATCTTGGTTTCCTATATGAAAAATCAGAGCTTTTCACGCTTATGGCTATAGCGGGATTATCCGGTGCCACATTGCGTATCTCCAGCACATTTTTCATACGGCTGGCGGGTGGTAGAAATACAATATTTCTTACAACATCTTTGTTGATAATACCAGCAGTGGGAACTGGGTTTGCCCTGCAAAACATGGATACCCCTTTATGGGTTTTTCAATTGTTAGCACTGCTATCTGGTTTTGGTGGCGGAAATTTTGCATCATCGATGTCAAATATTAGCTTTTTCTTTCCAAAGAAGGTACAGGGATATTCGCTGGGAATGAATGCTGGGTTGGGTAATTTCGGTGTAACCACCATGCAAATTTTGATTCCATTAGTTATGACTTTCGGCTTGTTTGGTGGTGATTCAATGACACTACTAAATGGTAGCGGAACATTGATAGGTAAAATTCCAGCTGGAACTGAAACATTTATTCACAATGCGGGTTTTGTATGGTTGTTCATCTTAGTGCCATTGGCATTTGTTACTTGGTTTGGCATGAATAATATTACTGAAGTCCATGTATCGCCAAAAATTGGTTCAACTTTTGGTGCCTTTATAAAGATCCTTAGCATGTTGGCCATTAGCCTTATAACCGCATCAGTTGGTTTATGGTTAATGTTGCCTGCAAGCGCGGGTGGTGCTGGGTGGATGCTCAGTAAATGGCTTGTTTTACCATTGGTGATCGCAGCAACAGTATTTTTGCTAAAACACATGCCTGCCGGGACTGAGTTTAAAAAAAATATCAAGCGCCAATATCTTATTTTTGGCAACAAACACACATGGGCAATGACGGTTATATATACAATGACATTCGGTTCGTTTATTGGATATGCAGCATGTTTTGCTCTCGCCATTAAGGTGATTTTTGGTTACCAGCATATTATGGTTGATGGTATTATGACACATGATCTTGCTAACCCTAACGGCCCTAGCGCTTTAATGTTTGCGTGGACCGGGCCGTTTATTGGAGCATTGATACGTCCTATTGGTGGTATGATTGCTGATAAAATGGGTGGCGCGAAGGTAACTCAAATTATTTCTGCTATTATGGTGGTAAGTGCTATCGGTGTTGCTTACTTTATGAAGCAGGCTTATACATCAGCCACACCCGAAGAATTCTTTGTACCATTCTTAATATTATTTCTAATATTATTTACTGCAACCGGTGTTGGTAATGGTTCAACATTCCGTACAATTGCTATGGTTTTCAATAAGGAGCAGGCTGGACCAGTACTTGGATGGACTTCTGCGGTGGCTGCATATGGAGCTTTCATTATTCCAAAAGTATTAGGTGAGCAAATTAAACTGACAACACCTGAATATGCCCTGTATGGCTTTGCAGTATTTTACATCGTATGCATGGTTCTTAACTGGTGGTTTTATTTACGTAAAAACGCTTACGTACAAAACCCGTAAAAGAGGAAAAATATTATGAGTCATTTTTTAGATAAGATTACATTCTTTACTCAAAAGAAGCCGGAGCCATTTGCTGATGGTCATGGCATAAAAACCGACGAAAATCGTGCTTGGGAGAAAGCTTACAGAGGTCGCTGGTCGCATGATAAAATCGTGCGCTCAACACATGGTGTTAACTGTACTGGCTCGTGCAGTTGGAAAATATATGTAAAAAATGGCCTTGTAACTTGGGAAACTCAGCAAACTGATTATCCAAGAACGCGTCCTGATTTGCCGAACCATGAACCTCGTGGATGTTCGCGTGGAGCAAGTTATAGCTGGTATCTATATAGCGCCGCTCGTTTAAAATACCCAATGATTCGAAGTCGCTTATTAAAACTTTGGCGTATTGCTAAGAAAACACATTCCGACCCCGTAAAGGCATGGGAATCTATAGTTAGCAATCCTGAAAAAGCAAAAGAATACAAACAAGTCCGAGGGTTAGGTGGCTTTGTTCGTGCTGATTGGGAAGAGGTAAATGAGATAATTGCCTCAGCAAATGTCTATACGGCAAAAGAATTTGGTCCTGACCGCGTATTAGGATTCTCGCCAATTCCAGCTATGTCGATGGTATCTTATGCTGCTGGTAGTCGCTATTTGTCACTAATCGGCGGAACTTGCATGAGTTTCTACGATTGGTACTGTGACTTGCCGCCAAGCTCTCCGCAAGTTTGGGGTGAGCAAACTGACGTTCCTGAAAGTGCTGACTGGTATAATTCGGGTTATATTATTGCCTGGGGTTCTAACGTTCCGCAAACTCGTACGCCTGATGCGCATTTCTTTACTGAAGTTCGTTATAAAGGAACTAAAACTGTTTCTGTTACCCCTGACTATAGTGAAGTGGCGAAGCTTACAGACATTTGGCTAAACCCACGTCAAGGCACTGACGCTGCAATGGCGATGGCGATGGGCCACGTTATTTTAAAAGAATTCCACCTAGCAGGCAAAAGTGATTATTTCGATGATTATTGTCGCATGTATACCGATATGCCATTCCTGGTGGAACTAGAAGAAAAAAACGGACACTATGTTCCAGGCAGAACTTTGCGTGCATCTGACTTTAAAGGAAGCTTAAAACAAAAGAATAATCCTGATTGGAAGCCGGTAGTAATTGATGGAAAAAGCGGCGAGATTGTTGTTCCAAATGGAACAATAGGTTCACGCTGGGGTGAAGATGGAAATTGGAATCTGGAATCCAAGAACTTAGAAAACAGCAATGAAATTTGGTCAGAAGTTACTCTTAAAGATAAGAGCGATGAAGTTGTATCTACTGCATTTCCATATTTTGCGAATAAGGAACACGATCAGGAAATTTTCAAACATACAGATCACAAAGATATATTACTGCGGAATGTTCCGGCTAAAAAAGTGAAGCTAGAGAAAGGCGAAGTTTTGGTTGCTACGGTATTTGACTTGATGATTGCAAATTATGGTATTGACCGTGGCTTAGGCGGAAAGAATGTAGCAAGTTCATTTGATGATGATGAGCCATATACACCTGCTTGGCAGGAAAAGATAACAGGCGTTCCACGCGCAAATGTTATCCAAGTTGCGCGTGAGTTTGCAGATAACGCAGATAAAACACATGGACGCTCAATGGTTATTTTAGGTGCAGCGATTAATCACTGGTATCACATGGATATGACTTACCGTGGCATTATTAATATGCTTGTGATGTGTGGCTGTATCGGTAAATCCGGCGGTGGCTGGGCGCATTATGTAGGGCAGGAAAAACTTCGTCCGCAAACTGGCTGGCAGCCGCTTGCATTTGCGACAGACTGGCATCGCCCACCACGTCATATGAATAGCACGTCATTCTTCTATGCTCATTCAAATCAGTGGCGTTATGAAAAGTTAGATGTTGATGAAATCCTATCGCCAACGGCTGATAAAGAAAAATGGAAAGACTACTCACTTATTGACTGCAACGTGAAATCGGAACGTTTGGGCTGGCTTCCATCTGCACCTCAACTGGAAGAAAACCCACTTGAGTTAAGCAAAAAAGCTAAAAAAGCTAAGAAGAAATCGGTGGACTATATTGTTGATCGCTTGAAAAAAGACGATCTCAAAATGTCCTGTGAAGAGCCTGATAATCCGCGTAACTTCCCACGTAACTTGTTTATCTGGCGCTCCAACTTGCTTGGTTCATCCGGTAAAGGGCATGAGTATATGCTTAAGCATTTATTAGGCACACAAAATGGTGTCCTTGGTAAAGACTTAGGTGATTTCAACGGACAAAAACCATCGGAAGTAAAATGGGAAGATGAATCTCCAGAAGGTAAGCTTGACTTGGTTGTCACTCTTGATTTCCGTATGTCTACAACTTGTGTTTATTCAGATATCGTGTTGCCATCATGCACATGGTATGAAAAAAATGACCTTAACACTTCGGACATGCATCCGTTTATTCATCCACTATCACGCGCTGTTGACCCTGCTTGGGAGTCGCGCAGTGACTGGGATATTTATAAAGGGTTGGCCAAGAAATTCTCTGAAGTATGTGTAGGGCATTTAGGCGAGGAAACAGATATTGTTGCGCTTCCTATTTTACATGATACTCCGGCAGAATTAGCACAAGGTCTGGATGTAAAAGACTGGAAGAAAGGCGAATGCGATCCGATTCCTGGCAAAACTATGCCTAACTATATTGAGGTTGTGCGTAATTACCCCGATACTTATAAGAAGTTTACATCTGTTGGACCATTACTAAAGAAAATTAATAATGGTGGCAAAGGCATTGCATGGAATACAGATCAGGAAGTAGATTTCTTAGGCGAACTAAACCGCACAGTAACAGAAGAAGGCGTTTCAAAAGGTCTTCCTAAGATCGAGACGGATATTGACGCAACTGAGGTGATTTTATCCCTTGCACCTGAAACTAACGGACAAGTTGCCGTTAAAGCATGGGATGCCTTAAGTAAAATTACTGGTCGCGATCACGCTCATTTAGCAAAACCTAAAGAAGATGAAAAAATCCGCTTCCGTGATGTGCAAGCGCAGCCACGTAAGATTATTTCATCACCGACTTGGAGTGGCTTAGAAGATGAGCATGTAAGCTATAATGCTGGCTATACCAACGTGCATGAGCTAATTCCTTGGAGAACTTTGACAGGTCGTCAGCAATTTTATCAAGACCACGAATGGATGCGTGACTTTGGTGAGGGGCTTTGTGTTTATAAGCCGCCAATTAATACAAAAACGATTGCTCCGGTAATTGATGAGCATGATGACGGTGGCAAGCAAGTGGTGCTTAACTGGATCACGCCACATCAAAAATGGGGAATTCATAGTACCTATTCTGAAAATTTGCTGATGTTAACATTGAGCCGTGGCGGCCCTATCGTTTGGATGAGTGAGATTGACGCTCGAAAAATCGATGTAGAAGATAATGACTGGATCGAACTTTACAATGTAAATGGTGCGATTTCCGCTCGTGCTGTTGTGAGTCAGAGAGTGCCAGAAGGCATGAGCATGATGTACCACGCACAGGAAAAAATCATTAATACTCCGGGAAGCAAGGTAACTGGAAAACGTGGAGGAATTCATAATTCTGTTACTCGTACCGTTGTTAAGCCAACGCATATGATTGGTGGCTACGCCCAGCTTTCTTACGGCTTCAACTACTACGGAACGGTTGGCTCTAACCGCGATGAATTTGTGGTCGTCCGCAAGATGAAAGAAGTCGACTGGTTAGATGAACCTGCTGGCAAGTCTTCTAAAAACATGAATCATGATGAGGTAGCATAATGCAAATTCGCGCACAAATAGGTATGGTACTTAACCTCGATAAATGTATCGGCTGCCACACATGTTCTGTTACTTGTAAGAACGTCTGGACATCACGTCAGGGTGTGGAATATGCATGGTTTAACAATGTAGAAACCAAGCCGGGCGTTGGATACCCTAATGATTGGGAAAACCAAAAACGTTGGAATGGCGGTTGGGAGCGTAAAAATAATGACAAAATCCAACCTAAAATGGGTGGGAAAATTCGCCTGCTTTCAAAGATTTTTGCTAACCCGGATTTACCGGAAATTGACGATTATTACGAGCCGTTTACTTTCGATTATGAACGCTTGCAAAAAGCTCCTGAAATGAAGAACCCACCAACGGCTCGTATGCATTCGGTTCTTACCGGTGAGAAGATGGAGAAAGCTAAATGGGGGCCAAACTGGGAGGAAATTCTAGGTGGTGAGTTTGAGAAGCGCAAGAAAGATTACAACTTCAAAGATATCGAAAAAGATATTTACGGCGAGTTTGAAAACACTTTCATGATGTATCTACCGCGCCTTTGTGAGCATTGCCTGAACCCAGCATGTGTTGCGGTTTGCCCATCTGGGGCTATATATAAGCGTGAGGAAGACGGAATTGTTCTGATCGATCAGGATAAATGTCGTGGCTGGAGAATGTGTGTAAGTGGCTGCCCGTACAAAAAGATTTACTATAACTGGCAATCTGGGAAATCAGAAAAATGTACTTTCTGCTATCCAAGGATTGAAGCTGGCGAGCCGACTGTATGTTCTGAAACATGTGTTGGACGTATCCGTTATTTGGGTGTGCTTTTATATGATGCCGATGAAATTCAAAAAGCGGCAAGTGTAGAAGACGAGCAAGATTTGTATCAAGCACAATTGGATACATTCTTAGACCCGAATCATCCCGAAGTTATAAAGCAGGCTCTAAAGGATGGTGTTCCGCAAAGCTGGTTAGATGCTGCACAAAAATCACCTGTCTATAAAATGGCAATTGATTGGAAAATAGCATTCCCGCTGCATCCTGAATATAGAACATTGCCGATGGTTTGGTATATCCCCCCACTTTCGCCAATTCAAAATGCTGCTGAAAAAGGCGCTATTGCAACAAAAGGTGTTATCCCTGATGTGAAAAGTTTGCGTATTCCAGTGAAATATCTGGCCAATATGCTAACTGCAGGAAAAGAAGAACCAGTAATCCATGCACTGGAGCGCATGCTTGCAATGCGTGAATATATGCGCGGCAAAACTGTTGATGGCTCTGCTGATAAGTCTGTTTTAGACCAAGTGGGTATGTCCGAGCAAATGCTTGATGACATGTATTACACAATGGCTATTGCAAATTATGAGGATCGTTTTGTTATTCCTACTAATCATAAGGAATATTCAGGCGATACTCCGTTTGATAATGAAATCGCATTTGATATGCGTGCATCTTGCGGATTTACCTTTGGTAATGGCTGCTCAGATGGGCAAACAAAAACAAGTATGTTTGGCGGTAAAACTCATAAGAATACTATGAGTGGTAAGGTCAAAGAAGGTTGCGGCAGCGACAGCTGCGGTTGCTAAATAATAAAGGAAAATAGATATGAAAACTTTTAAAATATTAGGTTTGCTACTTACCTATCCTAGATCAGAAACCATAGAGCATTTCGATGAAATGAGTAGTGCCCTAGAAGCGGAAAAAATACTTCCCTCAAAGAACCTAAAGCTTGTTAGTGGCTTTCTTGATAAACTAAAGACGGCTGATTTGCTTGATCTGCAGGAAGAGTATGTAGAAACTTTTGATCGTAGCCGTTCATGCTGTTTGAATCTGTTTGAGCATGTGCATGGCGAGTCGCGTGACCGTGGGCAGGCTATGGTAGATTTGGCAGAGATGTATCATGAAAAAAAATTATTTATAGACTCGAAAGAATTACCTGATTTCTTGCCAGTTTTTCTTGAGTATCTGTCACTATGCACCGCCTCCGAGGCTACAGAGCTGCTTGATGATATGGCTCATATCGTGGCAACTATTGGAGCTAAATTAAAAAAAAGCAAAAATGATTATCATATTATTTTTGCTGCGATAGAGAAACTGTCTACTGTTAAAATTGATAGCAAGATAATTGAAAATGCTTTAGCCGAACTTGCGGCGGAAGATAACAGTCTAGAGGCTCTTGATAAGGAATGGGAAGAGGCTGCGGCTTTCACGGGCGATGCGGCGGAAGATTGCAAAACCTGTAATGCATTCCCTAATGCTACTGAATCACTTCAACAAATGACAGAAGGATCGCAATAATGGATGAGTATATAAACACATTACTATTTGGATATTATCCATATTTTGTTTTAACAGTTATGATTGTAGGGACAATATTGCGCTATGATCGCGATCAATATACCTGGAAAGCAGGCTCAAGCCAGTTGCTTCGCAGCAAAGGAATGCGCGTTGGTAACAATTTATTCCATATTGGAATCATCTTATTATTTTTTGGACACTTAGTTGGATTGCTAACCCCTGAGTCCGTTTATCATCATGTTATGACTGCCGCATTTAAGCAGAAAATGGCTATGATTGCCGGTGGAATCTTCGGAACTATGTGTTTTATTGGAATGACTATGCTAGTAAAGCGTCGCTTGTTTGATCCACGTATCCGCGCGACTAGTACTAAGTCAGACATTGCTATATTGCTAATTCTCTATGTTCAGTTGATTTTGGGACTAATAACTATTCCATTTTCAGCACAACATTTAGATGGAAGTTCAATGGTAGCTTTAGCAAATTGGGCGCAGCATGTAGTTACATTCCGTTCTGGTGCTGCTGATTTTATTATTGATGAGGCAATAATATTTAAACTGCATTTATTACTTGGCATGACTATTATGCTGATGTTCCCATTCACAAGGCTGGTTCATGTCTTAAGTGCACCGGTTAAATATCTGTTTAGAACCGGTTATCAGATTGTAAGGAACCGTGGATAATGCCTGTACTTGTTAACAAAGTTGAAATAACTGATGATGAGGTGCATGCTGAAATGCAGCATCATCCTGCATCATCAGTCGATGGTGCTAGAGATTTAGCGGCTCAGGCCTTAATAATTCGTGAATTATTATTCCAAGAAGCCGTAAAATTAAACCTTTCTGAGATAAAATCCACTATAGATGCTACAGAAGAAGAAATATCTTTAGCTATAGAAAAACTTTTAGAACAAGAGATATCTATACCTGAGGCTGATCAAGATACTTGTCGACGATATTACAGTCAGCATTTGGAGTCATTTAAAGATAAAAAACTAGGAAAAATTTTATCATTTGGCATAGTGGAAAAACACATACAAGATTACCTAGCAGATAAAGCAATGCGAATAGCGATGCGGCAATATATTGAGAAACTAGCCAATGCTGCAAAAATAGCAGGGTTTAATATGTTACCAGAGTAAACTATGCCTAGTTCAGATATACATCATTGTGACCCCAAGCTTGTGAGTCAGGTAAGGGACAGCTATACCCGTTGCCAGAAGGATGAAAAGTTTTTTGATACTTTTTATAAAAATTTATTAGGAAAATCCGAGCAAATAGAACAAAAGTTTGAGCATACTGATTGGATTAGGCAGCATAATTTAATAAAGCTCGCCATTAAATCAGCAATTCTTTATGCAGAAAATCCTGACATGAAATTGACGCAAAAAAAATATCATTGATATTGGAACTAC
>Ga0209362_1001962_pt1 | contig 15727 bp, 20 predicted proteins | sample SaaInlV_165m_DNA_FD_184680 | JGI IMG/M metagenome (GOLD analysis project Ga0209362, IMG submission 184680) | Marine microbial communities from expanding oxygen minimum zones in the Saanich Inlet - Saanich Inlet SI037_S3LV_110m_DNA (SPAdes)... | ecosystem: Environmental > Aquatic > Marine >...
ATGTATTTTCAAAAATTTCTTCTTTAATACAAGATTTTTTATTTGCTTTGCACAGTAGTACCATTATTTGCGCCTGTAAATCAGTAGGAAAACCTGGATAGGGTGATGTGCTAATATTTATATTTTTAATTTTTTTATTGCCTTGAATATTAATTTCATTGTTTTTTATCATTATCTTCGCACCAATCTTTTTTAATATATTAATTTCTGTATTTATAATTTTTGGATTAATTCCTGTAACTCTTAGTTTTCCTTCAGTAAGAGCGGCGGCAATTAAATAAGTTCCAGCTTCAATTCGGTCAGGCATTACTTGATATTTTAATTTTTTAATTTTTGCTGGTCCTAAAATTTCAACCGTTCTTTTTGAGCTCCACATAATATTACATCCCATTTTCTTCAAAAAACTAACTAAATCCTTAATTTCTGGTTCAATTGCACAATTTGATAAAATAGTTTTTCCTTTAGCAAGACAAGCAGCAATAATTAAATTTTCTGTTGCTCCGACTGAAATTTTTGGAAACCTAATTTTTGCACCAATTAATCCTTTAGGTGCGTTCGCATGAACATATCCTTGTATAATTTTATATTTTACACCTAGCTTTGATAGTGCATTTAAATGAACATCTACAGGTCTCATTCCTATAGCGCAACCTCCTGGTAAAGATACTTTTGCTTTTCCAAACTTTGCGAGTAATGGTCCAAGAACTAAAATTCCAGCTCTCATGGTTTTAACTAGTTCATAGGATGCAAATGATTTTAATTGATTATTATTTTTGATAGTAATTTTTTTTTTTCTATCCTCGATAGTTGAGCCTAGTGATTTTAACAATAGCAACATTGTTCTAATGTCTTTTACTCTTGGTAAGTTAGTTAATGATATTTCTTTATTTGATAATAATGTTGCAGCTAAAATGGGCAGGGACGCATTCTTAGAACCCGATATGTTAATTCTTCCTTTGAGCTTAACTGCTCCAAAGACCTCTAATTTTTTCATAATTAAACTTTAGGTAAAGTTACAGTCGTTTGGTCCATATATTTTCCTTTACGATCTGCATAAGATGTTTCTGGGGCTTGATCTCCTTTAAGAAATAAAAATTGTGCAACACCTTCATTTGCATATATTTTAGCTGGAAGTGGCGTTGTATTACTAAATTCCAACGTAACTGTCCCTCTAAACTCACTCTCTATAGGAGTAACATTAACTATAATCCCTGTTCTAGCATAAGTGCTTTTTCCAACAACTATACACATTATATCACGAGGTATTTTAAAAACCTCTATAGTTGAACCTAAGGCAAAAGAATTTGGTGGAATAATAATAAAATCTGAAGTTTTTTTTGTAGCAAAATTATCTGACGTAAATTTTTTTGGATCAACAATTGAAGAGTTTACGTTATGAAATATCTTAAATTCTTCTCCAACTCTTGCATCATAACCAAATGAACTTAAGCCATAAGAGATTTTGCCTCCCCTTACTTGTTTATCCACAAATGGAGAAATCATACTCTTCTCAAGGGCAAGTTTTCTTATCGACTTATCAGAAAGTACTGACATTATTTACTTTTCTTTTTTGATTTTTTTTGAAAAATTTTTCTTTTTTTTAGATTCTTTTTAAGTGCCAAGCCCAGCTTGTCATTCTTTTCTTTATTATTCATTCTTTATTTGGATTAGTTAAAAAATCTAAAGTAATAGGTTTTGAGGCGTCTAAAGTTTTTTCTACCACAACTTCTTTTTTTGGACCAACTTTAGCTTCACGTTTGGCTCTTTTTTCAGCAAGTTTTTTCTCTCTCTTCGCTTGCTTTTCCATAAGCTTATTGCCCTTATTTGCTCCGTAAGTATAGTGTATGCCCATAAAATTTTTTTAAGTAGATTTAAATCATAATATAATAAATTAAGTCATTTTTGTGAAAAAAATGAATTATTATATAAATACTTGATAATTTGAGAAATATGCCCCTATAGTTAAATGGTATAACGTGTCCATGGTAAGGATAAATTTTAAGTTCGATTCTTAGTGGGGGCACCAGTTAAATAATTTAATTTTTATAAAATATTTTTCTAGCTACAATTGTTAACACAACTAATCCCACAAAAGCAGTTAATGGAACGTATATTTCTGATAAGTATAATAAATCTATAATTTTTGGGGCTTCAAGGTTTTGGTTAATAATTTTTTCCAAACCACTTCCAATCGACACAATTAAAAAAATTTGTGGCATCATTCCTAATAAGCTTGCATAAAAAAAATTTTTTATTTTTACATTAAAAATACATGGCACTACATTTGACACTACGAATGGAATTCCACCAATAAAACGATATAACAAAAGATAAATAAATTCTGATTTTTTAAATTTGTTTTCTAGTTTTTTAAATTTATTTAAAAATTTTTTTTTTATAAAATCTTTAAAAAAATAGTTTCCTAAAATGTAGAATAATGTTGCACCAAATGTTAAGCCAAAAACTGCAATTATAGTTCCTAGCCATTTCCCAAAAATAAAACCTGAGAGCAAAGCAACTGGAGAACCAAAACCTGCCATTAATACCCAAAAAATTGCTAAAGCTAAAAAAATTATAGATAATAAAAATAAATTAGACTGTTTTAAATGAAAAAAATATTCTCTATTATTTTTGATAAATTCATAACTAGTTAATTCTTGAAAAGAAAATTTTGTGAAAAAAAAGTATAAAAATGATAAAATAACCACAAGATAAAGTAAACTCACAATTATTTTAATTTTTTTTGGTTTTTCCATAATTTATTAGGTGTATTATAAAATCTTCTATTTGCTATTTATATATATAATTACTATAAAGATCGAAAATTAATAAAATAATAACCCAATTTATGAAAAGAACATACCAACCATCTAACATTAAAAGAGCTAGAAAACATGGCTTTAGATCAAAAATGAAAACTAAAGGTGGTATTAAGCTCTTAGCTAGAAGAAGAGCCAAAGGAAGAAAGTCTTTAACAGTATCAGCTTAATTAAATGAAAAGCAAAATTATTGCTCTTTCTAAAAGTGAAGATTTTAAAAATTTACTGAAAAAAAAAAAAATTTCTAATAAATACATCACTCTATTTTTTGGGATACTTAAGAATAAAGATAATAAAAAACTAAATATCAGCTTTGTAACTAAAAAAAAGGAAATTAAAAGTGCAGTTAAAAGAAACAAGGTTAAACGAAGACTAAGAAATATTATGAATGATTTAATTAAAAAAATGCCAATAAACTTTAATTTATCTTATCTTGTAATAGCAAAAACAACTATGCTAAACAATGAATACAAGATAATAAAAGAAAACTTATTTCAGAATTTTAAAAAAATTAAGTAATGAAAATTATATCAAACATTTTAATTAGTATAATAAAATTATATAAAACGGTTATAAGCCCCTACTTAACTCCATCTTGTAGATATCTTCCGACTTGTTCTGAATATACAGTTGAATGTCTAGAAAAATATGGTTTAGTTATAGGTGCTGCTAAAGGTCTAAAAAGAATTCTATCTTGCCACCCCATAAAAATATTCGGAGGTGGAGAAGGTTTTGATCCAGTTGACAAAGAATTAAAGGTAAAAAAATAATGGATAGTAAAAATGTAATAGCGGCAATATCATTATCAGCAGCAGTCATAATATTATATTCGTTATTTTTTCAACCAGATCCTGCATTAATAAAACAAAACTTAACAGAAGTAGAGAAAATCGAAACAAATACTGATACTCCTAGCTTGGATAAAAATGAAAACTTTACAAAACTTTCTAGAAAAGACGCATTAAATAAAAATGGAAGAGTACGGTTTGAAAATAATAATATAATTGGTTCTATTTCCTTAAAAGGTGCAACAATAGATGATTTAGTATTTAAAGAATATAATGTTGAGCTTAATGGCAATGATAATGTAATCTTGTTAAGTCCAAGAAATATAGACGAAGGCTATTTAATTGAAAGTGGTTTTGTTACAACTAATAAAAATATAGATGTTCCAGATGCATCTACGATTTGGAAAATCTCGGGAAATAAAAAATTAAACAGTAATAATCCTATAAAATTAATTTGGAGCAATTCTCAGGGTATTACATTTGAAAAACATATAAGTATAGATGATCAGTTTTTATTTACTGTAAAAGAAAAAATAATTAACTCATCTAATAAGTCTTATAATTTTTATTCATATGGACAGATAATTAGAAATAAATTGCCAAAAATATCTGGTTTTTATATTTTACATGAAGGATTTTTATCAGTACTTGATGATCAGTTAATTGAAGAAGATTATGACGATATTCAAGAAAAAAAGTTTACTCAAACTGCACAAGAAGGATTTGTTGGTATTTCTGATAAATATTGGATTACATCAATTATTCCCCAAAAAGGTAAAGAATTTAAAACAACTTTTGATTATAAAAATAAATTTCGAGCTAACTACATATCTACTCAAGGTACAAAAGTTGGTCCAAATAGTTCAATAGAAGAAAAAATTCAAATTATAACAGCTGCCAAAAGAGTAAATATTATTGATGGCTATGCAAAAAATTTAAAGATTAATAAATTTGATCTAGTTATTGATTGGGGTTTTATGTATTTCATCACAAAACCATTATTCTTTGCGCTGGATTATTTTTTTAAATTACTTGGTAACTATGGCTTGGCAATTATTGCGGTAACAATCTGTATTAGATTAGCATTCTTTCCTCTCGCGAACTTTAGTTTTAAAAGTATGGGTAAAATGAAGCTTTTAGCTCCAGAAATGGCAAGACTGAAAGAACTTCACAAAGACGATAAAATGAAATTGCAACAAGCAATGATGGCTCTTTATAAAAAAGAAAAAGTAAATCCTATGAGTGGCTGTCTACCAATACTCGTGCAGATCCCAGTATTCTTTGCTTTTTATAAAATTCTTTTTGTAACTCTTGAAATGCGTCATATGCCTTTCTATGGTTGGATAAAAGACTTAAGTGATAGAGATCCAACTTCAGTGTTTAATCTTTTTGGATTGATTCCATGGGATCCGCCATCATTCTTATTAATTGGAGCTTGGCCAATCATTATGGGTATCACCATGTTTATTCAGCAGAAACTTAACCCAACACCACCGGACCCCATACAGGCTAAAATATTTATGTTTTTTCCATTATTCTTAACTATAATATTAGCTCCCTTTGCAGCAGGCCTAGTTATTTATTGGTCATTCAATAATATCTTCACAATGATACAACAGTATATTGTTCAAAGTAAAATGACAGTTAAGACAACCTAAATGTCACTGTTAAAAAAAGAAGAATTAATAAATATCCTTCCTAAAAATGGCCCAACTGTTGAAGAAACTATAAAATATTTAGAAAAATATACTGAGGACTTCATTGTAATTAAAATGGGAGGATCAGTTCTCTCTAATAAAAATTTATTTAATAATTTAATCCAAGACATTGTTATTTTAAAAAAATTAGGTTTATATATTTTTTTAATTCATGGGGGTGGTTCTAAAATTTCAAAAAAATTAAATGATCTAAATATTAAAAGTAATTTTATAAATGGTTTAAGAGTTACAGATGAAAAAATTATAAATATTGTAGAAGATGTATTAGTTCAGTTTAATAAAGAGATCGTGATTGCTTTAAAAGATCAATCTTGTGCTGCCAAAGAAATTACATCCAAAAAAAACAATGTAATTATTGTCAAACCTGAAAATAATATATTGGGCTTTGTGGGTAAACCTACAAAAATTAAAAATAATAATCTAATTGAAATAGTAAAAGCTAACGAAGTTCCAGTTATAGCATCACTAGGTTTAGACAAAAATAATCAAGTCTTTAACATAAATGCAGACAGTGTCGCTGGTGCAATTGCCAAAGTGCTCAATGCTAGAAGATTATTAATACTTAGTGATGTTGAGGGTGTATTAAATAAAGAAAAAAAACTAATTTCTGAAATTAATTCAGATCAAGCTAAACAAATGATTAATGATGGAGTTATATCAGGTGGAATGATACCCAAAATTGATAACTGCTTAGATGTTACAAAAAATGGTGTCAAAGCAGTATGCATTATTGATGGAAGAAAAAATCACTCAACACTTTTTGAGCTACTTTCTGATAAAGGTTCAGGGACTTTAATAAGAGAATGAAAAATTTACTAAATATTAAATATTGGATCTTTGACCTAGATAACACCCTTTATTCTGGACAAACAAAAGTTTTTTCTGAAGTAGATAAAAAGATGAGTACATTTATATCAAAAAAAATGAACGTAGATGTGGTTCAAGCTAAAAAAATCCAGAAAGAATATTTCTATGAATATGGAACGACTTTATCAGGACTGATGAAACAAGATGGTATAGACCCTCATGATTTTCTAGAATTTGTCCATGATATAGATATTAGCTGGCTACCCAAAGATCTAAAATTAAGAGAAGAGTTAATAAAAATTAAAGAAAAAAAATACATATTTACTAATGGATCTCATGCGCATGTTGAAAATATAACAAAACAATTGGGTATTGATGATTTGTTTGATGGAACATTTGACATAGTGGATGCTAACTTTGTGCCAAAACCTCATATTGAACCTTATAAAAAAATAGTACAAAAATTTGATTTAGAACCAACAAAATCAATATTAATTGAAGATATAGCTCATAATTTAGAACAGGCAAAAAATTTAGGAATGAAAACGTGCTGGCTTGAAAATGAAGAAAGTTTTGCAAAAAAAGATGCTGATAAACCATATATTGATTACAAGATTAAGAGCTTGCCTTCTTTTCTTCAAGAAATTAATATATTAAAAGCAGCATAAAATAATCTAATATTAAAAATTATGACAGAATTTGAAAAAATAATTAATGATGCATGGGAAAATAAAGATCAGGTAAATCAAGATTCAAGTAAAAAACTAAAAGATACGATCAACCAAATTATTAAAAACCTAGATAGTGGAAAAGCAAGAGTGGCGGAAAAAATTAATGGGGAGTGGATTACTCATCAACATATTAAAAAAGCTATCATGTTAAGTTTTAAAATTCATGGAATGTCCACTTTGACGGGTCCATATTCTGCGTGGAGAGATAAGACCCACTTACTTAAAGGTAAAACCGCTGAGTGGACCGATGAAGATTTTGAAAAAGCTGGCTTTAGAATGGTTCCTAATTCTCCAGTTAGAAAAGGATCTTTTGTTGGAAAAAATGCTGTCTTAATGCCATGCTATGTAAATATTGGGGCTTATATTGATGAAGGTACGATGATGGATACTTTTAGTCGTGCTGGTAGCTGTTGCCAGATTGGAAAAAATTGCCATATATCTGCTGGATCAGGGATTGGTGGTGTTTTAGAACCTGCTCAAGCACTACCTACAATTATCGAAGACAATGTGTTTGTTGGAGCAATGTCTGAAGTAGTTGAAGGAATAATAGTCGGTGAAGGTTCTGTATTAAGTATGGGAATGTATATAGGTCAATCAACTAAAATTGTTAATAGAAAAACAGGTCAAATAACTTATGGAAAAATTCCACCTTATTCAGTTGTAGTGCCCGGATCTTTACCAGATAAAAAAAATCCATCAGCACCATCTTTGTATTGTGCGGTTATTATTAAACAAGTTGACGAAAAAACTAGATCAAAAACTTCTGTTAACGATTTATTGAGAGACTAAAATGCCAACTTATAATGAAATTACATTAGCAAAACAGCTAATAAAATTTCCAAGCATTACACCAATTGATGCTGGTATAATGAAATTTTTAGCAAAAAAACTAACTACTATTGGATTCAAATGTACAATATTAGAGTTTAAAGACAAAAACTCTAAGTCTGTAAAGAATTTATATGCAAGACTTGGTAAATCTCAACCAAACTTTATGTTTGCTGGCCATTTAGATGTTGTGCCCCCTGGAAATCTAAAGGATTGGACTGTTAAGCCTTTTAGCCCAGCTATTAAAAAAAATTATTTAATTGGAAGAGGTGCTAACGACATGAAAAGTGCAATAGCAAGCTGGGTTGTTGCTGTAAGTAATTTTGTATCAAATAATAAAAAAATTGAAGGTTCTATTAGTCTATTAATTACTGGTGATGAAGAAGGTATTGCAATTAATGGTACTAAAAAAGTCGTAGATTATTTAAAAAAGAAAAAAGAAAAAATAGATTTTTGTTTAGTTGGTGAGCCAACTAACCCTAATAAACTTGGTGAAATGATTAAAATTGGAAGGAGAGGTAGTATTACTGGAGAACTAACAGTAATTGGAACTCAAGGTCATGTTGCATATCCTAATCGTGCTAATAATCCATCAAACACAACAATCAAAATATTAGATGAAATAAAAAAAATAAAATTTGATAAAGGAACAAAAGATTTTCAACCAACAAATTTAGAGGTAACTAAAATTAGTATCGATAATATTGCAGATAATGTTATTCCAGATATTGCAAAAGCTACATTTAATATAAGATTCAATAACAAGCACACATCTTCAAGCTTAAAAAATAGATTAAATAAAATTTTTAGAAAAGTTACTAAAAAAAATAAGTCTCATTTTAAAATAGAATACCGTTTATCAGGCGAAGCTTTTTTAACGAAACCAAATAAAACTACTTACATGATTCAAAATATCATAAAGAAAATTACTAAAATTAAACCTAAATTATCTACAACAGGTGGAACTTCAGATGCAAGATTTATTAGAAAGATTGCACCATGTTTAGAGTTTGGACTAGTAGGTAAAACAATGCACAAAGTAGATGAAGCTGTATCTATTTCAGATTTAAAAAAATTAACTAAGATATATACTGAAATTCTTAAAAATTACTTTTAATGATTTGCATTAAAACAGATATACCAAAAGAACTAAGTGCTATTGATGATGAATTAAAAGCTATTTATCACTCTAAAGATACAGTTTGTTTTTTTATTTTTAAATCTAGAGAGCAACGAAATGAATTTTTAGAAAGAACTAGAGGTATGACAAAAGTAGAAAGAGAAACTATTTACCAAGAATATCAATCTTAAATGAAAACTGGTTTAATAACCTCTGACACCTATCAAAATCATAATACAGGCGACGGTCATCCAGAAAAAATTGATAGAGTTACGGCAGTTATTGACAATTTTAAAAAGTTAGATAATAAAAATTTAATTTGGAAAAAACCTTCAAAATTTAATCGATCTCTTTTAGAGATAACTCACAATTCTGATTATATAAATTTTGTAGAAAAATCTTTTCCAAAGAAAGGACTATCTTTTTTAGATGGAGATACCATCGTCTCTCCAGGAAGTAAGGAAGCTACATCAGACGCTGTAGGATCAATCATTACAGCTATCGATGGTGTTCAAAATAAAGAATTTAAAAATGCGTTTTGTGCAGTTAGACCTCCAGGACACCATGCAGAAAAAAATAAAGCTATGGGGTTTTGTATTTATAACAATGTAGCTGTTGGAGCTAATTACCTAATTGATAAATATAAACTTAATAAAATTGCAATCATTGATTTTGATGTTCACCATGGAAATGGTACTCAAAATGTCTTTAATGACAATGAAAAAGTTTTATATATTTCAACTCATCAATTTCCCTATTACCCAGGGTCCGGCACAGAACAAGAAAAAGGCAAATATAACAACATATTCAATATTCCTCTACCAGCTGGCACAACCTCTGAAGAATATTTAAATGCTTATGAGTTTGTGCTTAAAAAAATAGAGGAGTTTAAACCTGAATTTATATTGTTATCTGCAGGTTTTGATGCACATAAAGATGATCCTCTAGCTCAATTTCAACTTGAAAGTAAAGACTTTTACGAAATCACTAAAAGAACTTTAAAGCTATCTAAATTATACTGTAATGGAAAAGTCGTTTCAATTTTAGAAGGTGGTTATGACCTTAATGCACTTAAAGAAAGTACGGCGATGCATGTCAACGCACTGTTAGAATTTAATTGATAATTTTTTAATAGGTATTAAACAGCTCTCTATGAAACTATACAGAATCAAAAAATCAAATATTGATAAAAAAGGTCGTGGTCTTTACGCAGTTAGAGACATTAAAGAAGGTGAAAGAATTATTGATTATGTTGGAAAAATTATCACAAAAAAACAAACTGAAGAATCTGAGAAGTTTGATAATGCAAAACCAATTTATCTTTTCAACTTAAATAAAAAATATGATCTTGATGGTGATGTATCATGGAATACTGCTCGTTTAATAAATCACTCTTGTTCTAATAACTGTGATTACAACGGAACTGGCTTAAAGTTATGGGTAATTGCTGTAAAAGATATTAAAAAAGGCGAAGAACTTACTTGTGATTATGGGTTTGGTTATGATGAAGACTATAAACAATTTCCGTGCAAATGTCGTTCTAAAAACTGCTGTGGCTATATTGTTCGTGCTGAATCAAGATGGAGAATTAATAAAAAATTTAGTATTAGCCGACAAGAATCTAATAAATAACTTTTTCTAAAAATAGTCCTTCAGCTGGTGCGGGAGGAGCACAAAGTATTCGTTTTTTTGATTTAAAAACCAAATCAAATTTTTTTAAATCCCACTTTTTTTCTGCTAAATATTTTAGACAACCAACTATCGATCTAACTTGTTGCTGTAGAAATGACTGAGATTTAAATTGAATTTCAATTTTTCCACTAATCGATTTTATTTTAATTGATTTCATGGTTCGAATTGGACTTTTAGCGTTACAGCTTGAGGATCTAAATGTAGAAAAATCTTTAGTACCTAAAAGTTTTTTTGCACCTTTTTTCATTAAAGATATATCTAACTCATTAATTATATGCCACCCTCTCCCTTTTTCTATAGAGGGTCTGCTCAATCGATTAAAAATTACATATTTATAAATCCTTTGTTTTGCAGAAAACCTGGCATGAAAATTTATATTTCTTTTTTTAATATTTATAATTGAAATATTCATGTCATTTACGAAGTGATTTACTGATTTTAAAAATTTATTTAGATTTTGAATTTTTTTTTTGCATTCGAAATGTGCTGATTGTTCGATGGCATGAACCCCCGCGTCTGTTCTACCAGATCCAATTAATGATATTTTTTCTTTTAAAAGATTTGATAGTTTTGTCTGAACTGATTTTTGAATTGATTTTCCTTTAGGTTGAATTTGCCAGCCGACAAAATTAGTTCCAGCATATTCAATTAGAATTTGATATCTATGCATTATTTAAGTTTGAACCTTTTTTAATTTGTGATCCGAGCATAAATTCAGAAATATTTTGGGTTCTTTTACCCTGTCTTTGAATTTCTAGAACCTTTATTGATTTTTTGTTACCACAACTAATTTTTAAATTGTTATCTAATACCTCTCCAATTTTACCACTTCCAAGTGCTAAGGTTGCCTTTAAAATTTTGTACCTTTCTCCATTGTGAATAAAAAAAGCACCAGGATTTGGATATAATCCATTTATTTTACCAATAATATTTTCTGCCATTTCACTCCAATCTATTTGTCCTTCTATTTTTTTAATTTTAGCTGCATAAGTTGCTTCATCGTGATTTTGTTCTTTGAATTTTATTTTATCCTCTAAAATTTCATCAATATTGTCTAATATTTTATTTGATGCCAATGTAGAAAGTTTTTCAGTTATTGTTTCTAAGTTATCATCAGCCATAACATTAATTTTATAAGAATTACAAACAGGTCCTGTGTCTAATTTTTCACCTATTTTCATAATACTAACTCCTGTTTCTTTTTCTAAATTCATAATTGATCTTTGGATAGGTGCTGCTCCTCTCCACTTAGGAAGTAGTGATGCATGAATGTTAATAAATCCTTTTTTTGCTAAGTTTAAAAATTCTTTTGGAATAATTTGACCATATGCCACGACAATAACAATATCAGCATCTAATTTTTTAAAATATTCATATTCTTCTTTATTATTCTTTAGAGACATAGGTGTTCTATAATCTATATTTAATGTTTCGGAAATTACTTGAATTGGAGATTTATTAATCTTTTGACCTCTCTGAGATTTTTGTGGAGGTTGTGTGTATACAGTGGATATAGGGTACCCATTTTGGTATAATGATTTTAAAATTGGCACAGCGAATAATGGTGTGCCCATAAAGACAATTTTTTTTAACATTTATTAAACAACTATTCTATTAGACTTAATTTTAGAAAGTTTTTTAATAATCATTGATTTTTTTAACTTTGATAAGTAGTCAATAAATAAAATTCCTTCTAAATGATCCATTTCATGTTGAATACAAGTTGCAAGCAACCCCTCTGCTTTTAATAATTGTTTTTGTCCTTCATAATCTAAATATTGCACTTCGCATTTGTTGGGTCTTTCTATTTCTGCAAATTGATTTGGCACTGACAAACATCCTTCTTCATATATGGCTTTTTCTGAATTTTTATTCTTAATTACAGGATTTACAAAACACATTGGTTCTTTTTTATTTATATCCCTACTAATATCTATAACAATAATTCTTTTAGGAACTCCTATTTGAATAGCAGCAAGACCTATTCCAGGAGCTGCATACATGGTGTCAAGCATATCATTCATAAGGTTTTTTTCTTCTTCACCAACTTGTGTAACTGTTTCTGACACTGTTCTTAAGAGTTTATTTGGTTCTGTCAAAATTGTTTTAACTGTCATAATTACTAATTATTTTAGTATAATTTTTAAACTTTTAAAGGAAGAATTTTAAGTAAGATTTTATTTCTAATAGGATCAATATTTAGCTGATTTAATGTACTAATAATAAAATACATTGTTTCAGTATCAAGATCCTTTAATTCATCTTGACCAATAACTTGGACAATTCTTAATAAAGCTAAACCAATTTCTCTATTGTTAATAAATGACACAATATCCTCAGGAATTTCTGAGTCATTCAAATCATAAAGATCGTTATATTTCTCTGAAACTTTAATGCCATCTGATTTAATAGATTCTACTAAAATAATATCTTTCATTGAAAAGAAATATTTTTTATTTCTTTTTATTTTTTTTAAAGCATCATTTAATTCTTTACTTATATTTTTTATCGAAGAGTCTTCTTTAAAATAATTTAATAACTTTGACTGATGGAGAATCTTATTGTTTGTTTTAATATTTGTTAAAGTAACTTTTTCTTCACTAATATGTCTACTATAAAAATTTTTATAATTTGAAGGAATTTCATCAATATTAATTTCTTTCAAAAAATTTCTTAATTCTTGATTAAATGCTTTTTCAATTCCATCATTAATAAAAGAATTTTTTAAAGCATTCATTAATTCTAATTTTTTTTCTACATTACTTGTGATTAAAATACCTTGATATATTAATGCTCTTGCTTCAATAGTTGTTAATAACTTAGATGACTCTTTAATATTTAATAATTGGTTAATATTAAATTGAAACCTTTTATAAAGATCATACAAATCCCGCTCACTGTAATTTTTTTCATGTGTGGCTTTTTCGATTGTTGAAATTTTATCTAAATTGGTAAGTTCTATGTCTCTAACATTATCTAATAAGTTGGATGTTGATAAATACTTCCAAATTAACTTTGATGTTGAGTCGTTTGGTTCAAACTTAAATTCTGGATTTGTTCGGTGAGAAAGATGAAAGTCTAAAATTGATTTTTCAGATACTGTCTTATCTGGTTTATCTTCATAACCCATTAAATAATTAATCTTTTTTTTAAAAAATTTATCATTAAAATTTAATTCTTCTTTTAAATCTAAAAGTAATTGGGCTTCTTCATTTTTATTATTATCAACTAAACAATAAATATTAAATTTTGATAAATAATTATCTGTTAAAGGTTTATTAATTTTAGAAAATATTTCACATGTTTTTTTTAGTTCTGATCTTGATAGGTGCTCGTCAACTAAACGTTTTGTTAATCCTGGATTCTCATTAATAATTTGGTTATTTATAAGATAATCTTCTATCAATTGAAGATCTAAGTTTTTTATCAACCAATCCGACTTAATTTTAAGGAATTGCGTTTTTGATATATTTCTACTTGGATAGTACGCATTAGTTAAAAGTAAAACATTCAAAATCTCAGATGCATCTTTAGAAAGGTTTATTTTTTGAACAGCATCAAATAGTTTTAGTATTTTTTCTCCATCTGAATTACTCCACATATTTATATCAAGTCCATAATCCGCAGGATCATAAAGTCCGATTATTTCAATTTCTTTTGATATTAATGTTTGGTCTTCTATTATGTTTGATTGACTTTTTTTTTTAGTCTGCATTTCATATATAGTATTTTGGGAAGCTTCGTTCTCTGTTTTCTTATCAATTTCTATATTCTCTTCTACTAATTTTTTTTCATTTAGATTCCATATATCTACTGGATCTTCGGAGTGTGCTTTAAATACAATGAATAAAAAAAAAATAATTAGTAAATATTTTTTATTTAACAATTTTGAGATTCTCATTTGAGATAATTTTTTCTATTGTTTTACTTGGAGCTGGGAATTCAATTTTATTAAGTGCTATGACGATAACAAATATTGCTATTAAAATTAATATTAACTTAATTAAAAGTACCAATTTATTCTTTGATGGTCTGGTGCTTGTATTTCTTGTAAATTGCATATATCCTCTGATAATTTCAAATTAAGACATATTTGTGTTTTTTCAATAAAGAAAGCTTATGAATTCAAAAAAAAACCTTGTTTTTTTAGGCATGATGGGATCTGGTAAATCAACCATTGGGTATTTAGTAGCAAAGAAACTAAACCTTAAATTCATCGATATAGATAAAACTATTGAAGATGACTTGGAAATGAAAATTTCCAATATATTTGAGAAAAAAGGAGAAAATTATTTTAGAAACTTTGAAGAAAAAAATACGTTAAAAGTTCTTAAAAAACAAACTAATGTAGTCTCTCTCGGTGGTGGCGCATTTTTAAATGAAAAAATAAGAAAAGAAGTTTTAAGTAATCATGTTTCTTTTTGGCTTGATTGGGATTCAGAAACTTTATTTAAGAGAATTAAAAATAGCAAAAAGAGGCCTATAATTCTTAATTTAACTAATCAAGAAATTAGAGACTTGATTAAAAAACGTTCAAAAATATACTCAAAAGCAAAATTTAAAATAAATTGTAACAAATTAACAAAAATTGAAATAGCAAGAAAAATTATAAGGATCTATGAGCTTAATCAAACTGCAAGTTAAAACAACTAATCAGAAATATCCTATTATTATCGGAAAAGGATCTGTCAATAAATTAACAGTTCTTATGAAAAAAAATTCTATAAAATTTAATCAATGTTTAGTAGTTGTTGATAATAATATTCCAAAAAAAATAATAAAAAAAATTCTTAAATTATTACCAAAAAAACAAACAATTACACATTCTTTTAAAGCAAACGAAATAAATAAAAATCAAAAAAGTGTTGATAAAATTTTAAAGATATTATTAAAAAAAAATTTTAATAGAAATGATTGCTTAATATCTATTGGTGGAGGTATAACAGGTGATGTATCAGGTTTTGCTGCTAGCATTTTTAAAAGAGGAATAAAATTTATCAATATACCAACTACACTACTTGCTCAAGTAGACTCATCTATAGGAGGAAAAACTGGAATAAATTCAAATTTTGGTAAAAATTTAATTGGTTCTTTTTATCAACCAAGTTTAGTTATTTCTGATATTAATTTTTTAAAAACACTTCCAAAAAGAGAAATTGTTTGTGGTTATGGTGAAATTTTAAAACATTCTATAATAGCTGATAAAAAATTCTTTAACTTCCTA
>Ga0209362_1001964_pt1 | contig 15714 bp, 20 predicted proteins | sample SaaInlV_165m_DNA_FD_184680 | JGI IMG/M metagenome (GOLD analysis project Ga0209362, IMG submission 184680) | Marine microbial communities from expanding oxygen minimum zones in the Saanich Inlet - Saanich Inlet SI037_S3LV_110m_DNA (SPAdes)... | ecosystem: Environmental > Aquatic > Marine >...
CTTGGCTTTGGCCATACCGATGCGGACCTTGGAGATCGGCAGTTCCGTGTGGAGGTCTACCGCCTGACCGACGAAAGGCTCACTCCGATAGAAAAACCGGTAGTAGTTCCACTGTTCGTGGAGGCTCTGAGGCAACTCCAAGAAGTCAGTGCTGAGTTCCGGCGAATAGAAGTTACCGCCGATACCTTCGACAGAACCGGCATTTCCCATCCCCATCATCCCGCCATAGGCCGAGGCCGTCTTGGCACGCATCAGGGACGACGTGATCTTACGGGGCTTGCCCGTCTTGGCCTTTCTCTTCCCATCGCCATTCTTAATGGAACGGACAGTTTTGCCTTTGTCCTCAGTCTTATCAGACATCTACCTGCCCCCTAACCGCCCGTTCTCGTTTCTCCCGACGTTTCTGGTCTTTCCGTTCCCTCCATTTTTCATACGACTCTCTCTCTGGTGGTGGAGACGAGAGATGTCGGACTCGTTGCACTGACTCCAAGGCTTGCTGCAAATCACCGAGAGTGCGTCGTTTATGGGCACGATCCAACGGGGACGAGGACGCCACACGCAAAGCAGCCTCAATCTCTCGGGTTGCACGGTCCAATGCAGACTGAATCTGCCGATCCGTCTCTGTGGGAGCCAAAGATGCGCGAAGGCGGGACAAAATAGACCTCAGTATTTCATGTCGAGGCACAACCGATTGCCGTTGATGGCAGCCGAGGGCACCGACGACACAATACCGACGACGATAGGTGTTGTGACACCTGCCGCCGCAAGGTTCACGTCTGAATCATTGCAGAGCAAACCATTCTCACTGATCTTCAAGTCTTCATTGAGCACATAGGTAATAGGACCTGCTGCCCTCGCGCCCGCCCCATTCAGCGCAACAGTTTCAAACACCCGGAAAAAGGCTCGGGTGCCACCGTTGATCATCGTGACGACGTTGTTGCCACCTTGCGGGTTGAGAAACTGTTGAGAAATGAAGTTCTGCGGCGACCCTGGCCCGGTCCCTGTAGGTGGCGTCAGGTCGTAATTCTCGGATTGGAACAGAATGAACCCACAAGCTGCGTTGCCATCACTCACCTCCACGGTGAAGTCATCTCCGGCAGTAACGTACTGAACGAAGAGACCGCCCCGCCAACCCGTTGCACGAAGGGTGGGACCTGCGATGACAGGAAAACGGTCACCGGGGAACATCAAATCCACATCACCAGAATCGGCACGATTAGAGTTCTGGACAAAGGTAGCCATAGATGTCTCCTACCGAGGTAGCACCGATAGGCGCACTACCGACGACCGTTATTCCCGCCGCCCCTCCCTCCCTTGGGAGGTATCCGAGATTCATGTGATCCTTTTCTAGCTATTTTCCGCAAAGGCTGACGCGCAAAGCGACCCGAACTAGAAACAGATGCACCTCTCATACGGGAATTAGACCCTGCCAGGATCACCCGCTTGGATGCGTTGTTGGTGGCGGTCCACACCATACGAACGATGCTGTCGGAGTAGTCGTCATGCTTCCCTTCAATGTTCGGGGCTTCCACTTTGATGACGTACTTGCTGATAAAGTGAGCCTGAAGCTCCAACATCTCTGCAATATGCACTGAATGGTCCTCCCCCTCGGGAATCGGCCAATCAAACAAGACCACCTTCTTGTCAAACATCAAATTCTTGAAGTTCTGGAAAATCTGACTCGACAAGTTCCGTGTGTGATGAACCGATTTCAGCGTGGATAGGCCCCGCTTCTTGAGGGCTTGCTCCATTGGGATTCCAGCCCATTGGTCAAACATGCCCTCGGTAATGAAGAAACGACGACTCAACCCGTAAACCCAATCAGCCACATCATCGAATTCCAGTCGGTCGAGATGCTCATAGTCCCCCTCCCCCGCCTTGATCCCCTCCACATAATCCAGAACCACGCGACCATCCGTATCGTTGTGCCCAATCGCTGCGGTAGTCCAGTCACCCACCAACGCGATGTCCAACCCCATGAAGTGTGGCATTCGTGATGGGGCACGCACCTTTGGACGTAACTCTGAGTCGATGCACGCAATGAGATCGGCTGCGTCTTCGATCCAGCCTCGTGTCCGGTCGGTGAACACGGCCCCAAACTCGGTGAAGAACACGTTGGGGTCTTTGAGGTACGACGCCACGAATGTCTCAGCCGGGACAGTTGGGTTGACCTCCCACGTCGGAGCTTGGAGGCACAGCAGGTTGTCGGCTGCCATATTGTTGCCGAAGCCCAACTGAAACTGCTTGTAGAACAAGCCTTGCTTGCCCAAGGGTGACGAGATCAGGATGATCCGACCCTCGTTCTCCCCGATGGGGCGGGTTGGGTTCTTCGGATCCTTCGGGCTGAAGGTACGGGTACTCGGCTCGACTGCCTGGTACACCTCGTCAGCAGACGCCTGCCCCTTGTCGCCAAAGTGAGCGACCTCGTCCAGAGCCACGAGGATGTTGGCACCACCACGAAGTCCCTTCGCCACACAGGAGCGGAAGGTGACGTTGATGCTGAACCGGGCCTTCTGGTTGTCGGCGTAGGACCCGTACCGCTCGATGTCGAACGGGGTCTGGAACGTGGCGAACGACTGGGTGGCGTTGGCGGCGTAGGGCTTGAAGAAATCGCACTTCGTGAAGTGCCCGCTTGCCTCGCGGTACAGCAGTCCGGCCTGATCCCGGTCTGTAGCGACTGAGATCAACTGGATCACGTTGGACTGGGAGGACCCGTAGTGCTTCTGGGGGTTGCCCAGCAGGAGCAGTTTGTAGTTCTCGTAGGCCACGATGCAGGAGGTGATCAGGGTCTTGCCCGACCGTCGGCCCACACTCAGCACCATCTCCCGACGCTGCTTGCCGGGGATGACCTCCCGGATGTTGCACCGGCCCTCGTCGTGCAGGAAGCGGAGGTAGCCTGCCTCCGTCGTGTACTGGGTGTTCTCGCGGCGGAAGTCCGTGACCACGATGCGCCACTTGTAGAGGCCCTCGTCGTCCAGGTGGTCGGCCCAAGCGTCGTCCCAGTTGGGATGTGTCTGGTCAACCGGGACATCCAGCGGGATGCCCAGCGGGTTGTCGTCCAGCGCCATGCCGTAGTGGGCTTTGAGGATAATCCGCTGAACGGGGTACAGACGTAGGTCGAGTCCCCATGTGGACTCAATGAAGGTGATGACATCCACCACATCGACTGCGCTGGTGGAGGATCGACGGCCTACAGATGCGGCGATGTCGGCAAGCCCCATCGGGTCACTGCACCTTTGCGGCGTACCGCTGCGCGACCCGTCGAGCAGACTTCTTGAAGCGGTCTGGATTCATCTGCTTGTAGATCCCCATGATGTAGCCGTAGTTGTCGGCCTTGCCCTGCTCCCCGGCTCGGGCCTTGGCCTTTTGCCACAGGCGTTCGTCTTCTGGTGTCTTGACTACGTTCGTCGGCATTTACCGGGTCCTGTCCTTCATGCGGGCTTTGGCCTCCTCACGCCAGGAGTCATTTCCGAGTTCTGAGACAAGTTTGACGAAGATGGTTTCGATGTGCTCTGAGCGGGTGCCTGTGTCGAGCATTGCCTCCTTGAACGTCTCTAGGATGTACCCAAATAGCACCTGAAAAGCTGGTGAATCAAGATCAATGATCCCACCTTCGATCTGATGCTTACGTTTGAGCCATGTGTCCGCGATGTTTTTGAGCACCCGTGATCGTTTCGTACTGTGGGTGGATGTGTCTTGCCCATGACGAGCAGCCTCATGCTTTTCAAACTCAATCGAGGCAGCTTCCTCGGCCATCGCAGAAAGGAGCGCATGAAAAACACCATCCCCATCTGCATCTTTACGCGCTGCCCTCCGCAAAGGGTCCAGAGAAATGTGCTCTGTCCGTGCCTGTTCAACCTCTCCGATTTGAGGTGAAAGTGACGCAAGCTCATTTTTCCGTTTTCGTCCAGGCTTCCCTCGCATGACTATCGGAGCACCATCACCATTAAGCAAGATTTCATCCCGCTCCACATCGACATCATCAGGACGCTTGTACGATTGTTTCGGCTCATCGTCCTCTGTCTTGGCAGGTTCCAAGACCTGCACGCGATGTACACCCTCCGGCAGGTTTGCGAGGATATACACCCTGTCCTCTTTGGTCTGAGGGTTCTTCTTATTTTGAGCAGAAGACATTGAGATGCTCCTATGTGATAGCAGGTGCTCCGATCAGCGGCTCTGCACCAGCGAATGGAGTCAAGGTGACGTTACCCGGACTTACACCGGTTGCATCCAACAGGATCTCATTACCAATGAGTCCAACCGGACCTGTTACCGTGACAACAGCAAGAAGGGCTGCCGCAGAGTAGCCAGGGAGAGCATCAATAACAGTGGCTATAGCCGTTGCCGTAAGGGCGGCGCTTGCAGCAACCACGAAATCTTCACCCGAAATCAAAACAAACTCACCCAGAAGAATGCTGGTCGGACCAAGAAACACATTGCTGTTCACTTCAATCGTGGCCGTTGCATTCTGCGGCGTACCTGCGGGGTTTGCCAACAACCCCGTCCGAGTCGTGGTGCCCCGTATCCCCTGATAGAAGGCTTCTGGTCCACGGCCTGGGATCTCAGGAAAGGATTGCCGTCGATATGTCTCAATCTGAATCTGTGGGTTGCCCGCAGGACCCAAAGAAGGGTCTGATCCCTGCCGCAAAGCCGCCACGATCATGGTGAATGGACGTTGTGCCGTAACCGCTCGTTTTCCCATCGCTCACCTCACCGTAGAGTAAGAATAGCCTCTCTACCGATGAACACGACGCCGTGAGAACGCCATCTTGATCCGTCTCGACAACTCTTCTGGGTCCATGTCCCCCCCATACAAGAAAAACTCTTCGGGGGACATATCATCACCCACCGCCAACCCCATCTCGAAATACCGCTCCAGATCAACAAGAGCCAACTGCGTGGACACATCCACCACCTTCTTGATCAAGGCTTCCTCGGAAGCCGAGGGAGGCTGAGGGCCGTCTTTACTTTTATTCGGGTTGAAACGGGAATAGAACTTATCATCCGAATGAATCAGATCATGCGAGAGCGATGCCTCATAGTGGCTGACTTTCGCCTTGACTTGATACTCAACCACCAAATGGTCCATCACCAGCGCGTAATGAACAGCGTTGTACCCGCCTTGAGTATCAAGGTACTTGTTGTCCTTGGCCACCACATCCAGTTTTTTCTGACCTTCCAGACACGCCGCTGCCATGTCTGGAACGCTGGTGGTGATGGACCGACACCCCAACAAGTCACCCAACAAATAGAAAGGAATGCCTCTTTTTTTGGCTTTGTTCCACGCAGACCCCTCCTCTTTGTCACGGATCTCGTACTTACCGGGAGCAGAAGCCAATTTGGAAGACACCTGCGGCTTGATGATGTTGACGTAATCATTGACCACCTTGAAGGCTTCGGCATAAAAACCCCGGTCAGACATAACGAGATCATCCAATAAGTCAGCCCGGTCTTGACCGAGATTTAGAGATCGGATGATCAACTGCCGGAAAAACTTCGCCTGTGACCTACGAGCGCCATCCTCCTTATCCGGGTACACCCGCATGAACGCCTTTAGTTCGGACCCTTTGATCCGAGCTTTGTCTTCCAGAGACTCCAACTCCTTGATGCGGTCGACAATCTTGCCTCCCTTACCTGACAAGATGGCGTCGTTTTCGACAAGGAGGTTCAAGTCAAAACCCCCCTGCACCATCTCCCGCATACGAATGATCCGACGCAGAAGATTCTGATTAGACACGTCTTTCGATACCTTTTGGCCCCGATTATCGAAATCACGAATCAAACCCAGGACAAAATCAATGGCCTTGAGATGCTTGGCTTTGGCAGACTTCCGAAAACCCGACGACAAAAGATGCCGATACGCCACCCGAAGGGCACCGTGATGAAAATCAGAAGCGTGTCTATACATGATTACCTCTCTACCTTGCCCAGAATACCTTTCCACCCACTCATCTGAGCATTGGCAAATGTTGAGTTCCCATCGAGAACAGTGTACGTCCCGTCCCCATTGTTTTGAAGAGACACAGGCTTGCGTCGGTCTTTGACTCCCCAGTAAGCAAGCCACATGAACCGGTTGGCGTTGGCAATGCCTTTTTCCCGAGCGCGGATCGGCGTCAAACTCGACAATGAAACAACGATAGCTCCTGGCTCCCGTTTGAAAAACCTGTCGAGATCATCAGGAAGCGGATGTGGAACCCAATCCTGCCACCTAGCATGGAGCGCAGCGTCAATCTCCTCGGGTGTCGGATTCCGACGACCAGACCACAATGCCCGATCTCCCAGACCCTCTGATGCCATTCGTCTGTGACGACGGAGAGCCTTCGCGTGTTTATCTAGCTCCCCACTGATCTTCTCCAACGCAAGCACCGCCTTTGCAGCCTCATTGTAGTCGTCAGCGAGAGAAGGGCCTCTGTCCCGATAGCTGAGAAGCAGGTGAGCATCTTCCAATAACCCCAACGCATCCTCAATCAGATCAGCCGACTCAATCAAATCCGAATCAGAAGCAGCCAAATACCGAGAAGCCACCCTCCCGGAGTGTGCTTTACGTCGGAGACTTTGTTCCTCAATCCTCCGATGTATGAGGCGAGGCTTCCGCTTGTATGTCTCCTGCAACGACGCCGCTCCCCGGCTGGCTTCGGCATAAGCCTTATCCATCCCTCCGGGAGTCCCATCGTCTTTCACCAAGTACCACAGGAGATCGACCCCCCGCCCATCCTTCAACCCATAAGCGAAACCAGAATGAACGGCCTCCACAAAGGGTCGCACTTTACCTTTACGTTTCGACATTAGACTGCTCATGAGAGATATGCCACAACCTCAAAAACATCAGGTCGAAGCTCTGTGTATTGAAGGTAGAGGATTGAGTTTGAGATGGACACAGGCGAAAATAGATCACCGTAGTTCGTGTAAGCAATATCAGCCTTGATGGTCCCGGCAGGTTGATTGAACAAGTGAGATGAAACCACCTCATCCAACTCAATACCTTCGTCTTGCAACACGTCAACGGCTCGGGAGTAACCTTGCTGGGCTGATCTGAATCGACCGTTACCATCCATCCCGGCCCGGATCAGAGCTTGATTGATCTCTCGCCGCACACCTTGATCGAGACGCTTACCAGCGAATCTCATCATCACTCGTCTCGCCGAACCAGCATCAGCAGTCAACCCCACATAGAGGCCGTATCTGGAGGCCACACGCTTCGCCATAAGGGTCGCGCCCACGTTGCGGCTCAACCATGAGTCAGCAAGGGACTCCAACTCTTGTATGGGGGTGCTGTAATGCTCCCGTGCAATCACTTGAGGTCGAGGCAGCCCGTCAACCAGTTGGTTCGGACGCCAGTTGACCTTCCCCCGATCCACGGAGATCCACCCAAGGGGCCTACCACCCTCACCCTTGACCTCTTTCATCGAGGTGTTGCCAAGGCCGCGTTGCCAAGAGTCCACACCAGCGGTCTTCTTCCGAGACGCCATGACTTGTCTCCCATCAGGAGTAATCTCCCGCTCAATCACGCAAGCCGGACGGCGAATCAAGAACCCCTGCGGGGCCTTCTCGTACCATTTGCTATAGAACTCGCCCTTGGGCACCACCCGCACCGTCTCGTCCGGGTCGGGGATGTTGGGGTCTGCGACGTACACGTTCAGGTCATCGTCCACATCGAACACCAGCGAGGCGTGGGACCACTCCCGACCCTCGGGGTTCCATGCGATGACCACGGGCTTGCCCGCGTCGGTCCACGACTTCAACTGCCGAACCGTCGAAGGCAGAGTCAAGGTGGCCCGCATCCCGTAGTGGTTCGCGGCGGCGAGCATCGGCTCCCATGCCGCACCCTGCAAAGGCATCGCACCAACGACCTTGTTCACCCGAGCAGGTGAACACTCGTCTTCCGGCACGCCAAGAGCACGGAGCGCCATCGCCAATGACGTGGTGACGCAGTTGTACTGGTTCTGCTGACGCACCGGAACCACATCAGCCTTGGCGATGCGTCGTCCCATCAGCGAAAGCGTCCAGCCACGAGACCGTAAGCAGCGGTCATACCCTCCAGAGCCGCAGACATCGCCTTGATGTCATGACCCCGCAGGAATTTCAGCCCGCTATCAATCTCACTGATAAGGTACTGACGATCATCAAAGTCATCGGTATCACCCAGACGAACGAGGTTCATCCCCACTTCCTCGTAGACGCCTACAAACCGCTTCATGTCGAGTTTGTGAAACAGACGAGCCTGTGAAGCCGCCGAGATCATCATCTCACCGAGACTGACAGGATCGAGGGCGGCCTTCTTGCGGAGACCGAGATCGACGTTGCGGATCAACCATAAGTCAGCAACCCGACTTGCCGAAGCTCGTTTTCGTTTCCCGCGAAGGTCTGACAAATAAACCTCCCGAATGTCCTGGTTTTTCATCAACTGCCGCATTTTTGACGGTAGACCTCGCTCATATTCGGCATCGGAAAGGGAATTCAACGCCTTCTTCATCTTCGGGTAAATCTTGTTGAACAACCGCACCACCCCACGACGGTTCGGGGTCGCTTCCTCATCAATGTTTTCCGCATCCTCCGACTCAACCCAATCCATGAACTTCGTTGCTTGGAGTGACACAGGAGGCGTTCCTTTCGTGAACCGGAGAAAGTTCTTTCCTTGATTCAAGGCCCGCATCAATGCTCCCCACAACCACCTCTGAGCGGGGATGCTGGACAACATAGACTCCATGCGACGGTCAATCGCATCAAGGTAAAACTCCTTTGCGAGAAAGTCATCGGTAGGCCCACCAGACCCTTCGTACCCAGGGACCGGGAGAAAAGGTGTGCCCTCCACATCAGTCACATACGGTGTGTATCGACCCGCATCGACAGATCGAACCCAATCCCGAACCATAGTCCGAGCTTCGCCAAACAACCTCTTGGAAAGCCACGCAAAATTCACGCTGCTCATCCCCTTGGCCTTCTCCCCCACCGACATGAAGAGGTTCTCTCCCGGAAGGAAAACAGGTTCATCGCGAGGCACATAACGACCTTTGAGTTTGCTCCGAGGATCTCCCCGAGGGGCATCCGGGAAAGACTTTGCGCCGTTATCAAATCGATCACCGGGCCACTTCAACCCACCCACAGAGAGCACATGAGCCATGTCCTCTCCCGACGTGCCTTTGAGTCCCGGCTGATATTTCGATGCCTCACTCACGGCCTTGCCGAGAGATGCGTTGGAGCCACGGACAACAGCCGTGAAAAGTCCAGAGTCCCACCCAGGAGTGGCAAATTGATCTGCTTCCTGTGGATCCCACCCTTTCTCCACCAGCAGCTTGGTCAAGGGCGTTCTGGATTCCTCCCCGGACTTCATCATCCTCTCCACCTTGGAGACAGGAATCCCACTCATCCCTGAGAGTAGAGATGATCGCGCTATCAAGTCTTCTGCCGCCCCGGCTTCCTTCAAATATGCCAAAAGAACACGCCGCTTCGACCCTTGCGGCAAGCCGAACGCAAGGCGCATCAAAGCAGTTGTAGCCACGACCTGAAAACGAGACATTGAAGACTCCATTACAAACCCCCCACAAGATAGACTCGCTATTGGAGACACACTAAAAGGCTCCCCACTCTGCCCCACAGATAAAACCTTTACCCCACCCTTGACACGATTTACCCCAGAGAGTAGAGTCCTCGTATTGGACCTGACCTTTTCCTGTCCCGTCCTCTTAAACATCACCTAAAATCCTGCCTCGCTTGCGAGCAACGGAACGGACAAAGTATGAAAAAGCGCATCGCTTACCTGTCTTCTATTCTCTCTCTCACTTTTCGATCCCAGCCCCAGACAGCGGCAGAGCACGAGACTCTGATTTCCGACTGGCTCAACGAGATGGCTGCTGATCAAGGCATCTCACGACACACCCTGCGTCGTGATCTGATCTTCTCTAATGGCTACAGAGGCGAAGGATCTACGACAGCCTTCGCCTCTGACGTGCGGGACGCAATCGCCGGAAACCCGGATGATCTCCTCACTCAGATCAAGGCTCGGAAAGACGAACCTGCTCTGAGGGATCTCCTCACCTCTTTTGTTGCACCGAAACCCCCGACCTCTGCGGAATGGATCGAACAACAGGTCCGAGGACACAACCTCGACGGGAGGCTGTCTTCGATTCTCAAGAAGAAATCACGGGACGACTACGCCGAAGTACGCAGCTTCGTCGGCCTCTGGTTGGCCACATGGGGTCATGAAGGCACTTTCGACGAAGTTCTCGCACAAGAAGGCACCGTGAGAATTGGCGTCCTCGTTCGATTCCTCCGAGGCAAGCTGCGGAACGAGTATTATCAGCGTGGCCGCGAACCGTTGTGCCGGATGTTCGGTGCCCGCACGGAACACGAGGTGCGTGTGCGCCGAGAGACTGACGACAACGACTACATCAGCAAAGGCGCTGAAAAAATCCCTAGCTCAGCACCAGAGGTGTCATACACATATGACGATGAGCAAGTCACCGGATTCGAGGTGGTCACACCTGAGCGGGACATTGAAACGGACCTCATCCAACGCGACGAAGCAAAACAAAAAACCACAGCATTCCGCGCAAGGCTTCGGAAGAACCACCCAAAAGCCCATGAGAGATACATCCGTATCTTTGACCGCATGGTCCAAGGCCAAAGGAGGGACGACATCGCTGACGCTGAAGGAATCTCAACCAAACGTGCGGGAACCCTGACGGGCGTGATCCGAGCGGAGTTGCGGCAAGGACTCAGCCGGGAACATGCCGCTGAAATCCTCTCGGTTATCGAACGAACCCCACATTCAACACGCGAGAACATCGAAAAAACCATGACCCTCAACACCAGGGTCATCACTCAATGTCTCCGCTACCTCCTCGACAAAAACCTGATTTCCGAATCCGAGGAAGAGGAAGAGGCGTATATCACCGCTAATCCACATCAAAGGTGACAGACCTCACCACTTCGGAAGATTGGAGAGCTTGACCACCCTCCATCAAGTATGCCCCTTTGATAATCGCTGCAAAAGGCACATCATCATCGGTGTACACCATCAAACAATCTCTCCCAAAGGCTTCATGGGTGAGATTGCAAGCGGCTAACTCTACCGCCCCCAACCCCCGCAAAATCCGACCCCCCACCAACAGCCCCTCGGATGCAACAAAATGCCCCACCAAAGAAATTGGCGAAAGGCCCTCGCGCTCTACGATCCACAGGGGAAGCAACGGATTTTTCTCCAAAGGGGGTGGCAGGATTACTCCAATCTGGTACTACCGTACCCGTGGCACTCACCATCTCAGTGGGGTGTCTCGATCTCCCAGGTCACTTCTGCCTCGATCCCAGTCGAGTGAGCAGTCTGAACCAACCGAGAGTCGAGATCGGGGAAACCCGAAGGTCAAGGAACAGCCTCAGCCACGACGATCTTTCACAGCGACGGAACTAATCAAGGGTTGCCCCTCACCTCCACGGAGGACGGGGCCTCGGAACCAACCTCGGTTCGGACTCACCTGACTCATCCAACTCGACACCCCAACCTGTGAGGGGATCGAGGAGACAGGAGAAGGAGTCGGATCGACGGGTCGGGTTCTTCAATCACGAGCAAATCCTCAGCCTCATCTACTGGATGACTCGCAGAGTCAAGATGAAGCTACCTCTTATAGAGTAGTGATCGTAGATCACTATTTAGGAGAGAAGGGAAACCGTAGGTTGACCGATTTAATATCACAAACACGATGAACGATAATCTCAACACCACTCTGAACCAGAACACGAACCAGACCAAGAACAGTAGTAAGAAGACAACAACGACTAACCAGAACGCTACCCCTATTCCGTAGACTGTCTATTCCTGTATCCCCTGTAAAGGAGATCACATGGGTAGGGCTGACTATCGTGGTGGACAAGCTCCCATAAAAACGGCTGACCAGCTTGCCAGCTTGCTGCCGATCCCTCTTTTCCTGATTGTCTCGGGATACGCAGGACCGATCTACCCCAAGACGGATCGGTCAAACCCGGCTCCTGCTGTGGGGATTATCGGGACCAAGACCATCCCTGACTCTTTGAAGCCCCTGGCGTCCAACCTCCTACCGATCTGGATTCACTGGACCCAATGGCAATCCGTCGTAGCTCCCTTGCTAGATGATGAGAGAGTCACGGATTGGAGAGGCACCCTACGGGATCTCGGTGACCTGCTAGACTTGCTGGTAGATGTCTATGGTCCGAATGGAACGATCCCTTATCCAGCGGGCACTTTTGTCGGTGATCTGCGACATTCAACCCGAGTTCCGGGAGGGTTGTATGCACCTCGATGTGGGGACGCGCAAGAACTGATGGTTCAGTACAGCAGCCTGATCCACGCCCAAGCATCGACGGCTGGATACTGATCCCAAAACCTCAAAAGTAAGGGGGTCAGAGACCCCTCCTCGTCGGGTACTTCTAGCCAAGCCTCAAACGGAGAGACTCGATGGCAGACCCCAAAAAACCAGGAGAAATCGTCTGGATAGCTTGTCGAGGTGCTGCCGCTTGTGAAGGCCAACAATCAATGGTGTTGTCTGTGGCGAAGATCCCTGCCTCTGCGGGCGGTGGGACAATGGCCCGATACCGATGCACGAAATGTAACCGACTTTTCCAGATCAAATACTGATGGGGATGTACGAACAAAGTCCCGAGGGTCGTGCTGCTCGTCAACGAGAGCAAGATGCGGAGTTGAAGGTCAAGACGGTCGTATTTTTGATGCTTTTGTTTTTCTTCGTGTCAGGCATGTCCTGTTGGGGCAGCGTGATGTACGGCGATTGGAAATGTGGGTTCATCGAGTGTCGAGTCCTTGTGGGGGATCAGTAGATGGGTACTCCGATCTTGTTCCACGGGCCTTTGGCTAGAGGGGCTGCCGTCACCTATGCCGAACAGCTTGGCCGTCTCGCGTCCGACCCTATCGGTGATGATGGACTCAAGGTAGATGACTCCCGAGAGATCGTCCGACTCGCCGGGAACGCTGGCGTCGGAGATAAACTTCCCGTAGTCATGGTCGGTCCACTTGACCGTGCGACTCCCGAGGCTGGGGATGCCCTGCTCAAGACGCTGGAAGACTTGGCCGAGGGTCCGTTGCAAATCGTCTTGTGGGCGGACTACCTCGGCGGGGTCATCGGCACGATTCGATCTCGATCCCTGGACAGATGGTGCCCCCCTGACGAGCGGTGGGTGTCACCCTTTGTGGACCAGTATGCAGAGGCGTTGTTCTCGGCGTGGGAGAAGCAGGACACAGCGGCTTGTCTAAGCGTCCTCTACGAACGCAAGAAGGATTGGCAGGCACTCATGCAGGGCTTCTGTGAGGTCATGGCGGAACGTGCTCCAGAGAAGCCTCAGACAGCCCGTGTGTGGCCTCTGCTTCGACCGCTACTCGACGGTAAGGGTTCCCATCTCAATGCGGCTACGACGCTCTTGGAAGCCTTGGAAGCCTTGGAAGGTGAGGCATGAGAGTGATCCACGTCTTACGAAAGCCTTTGTCTGAGGGAACCGTTGCCTCCAACGTCCTAAAACACGGCTGTGGTGGTTTGAACATTGACGCCTCTCGGATCACGACCGACGACAACCTCAATGGGGGAGCTTACGCCGAGAACGCATCGGCAAGGCACGATGGTGCCGAGAACTGGCGATACAAGCGTGGCGAGCAAGGCAACGCTGGTGAGTATCGACCGCCCCCCGGAAGGTGGCCCGCCAACGTGATCCTCCAACACCTCGATGGTTGTCGGTGTGAGAGGATCAAGAAGGTGAAGGGGAGCAACAACACAACCGGGGTGTGGGGAGGCCGCAGCAAAGAGACGGTCTACGATGGCGGGTGGATAGATCCCGACCAGCAACGTGCTGGCTACACCGACAAGGACGGCAAGGAATCCGTAGTCAACTGGATCTGCGTAGAGGGGTGTCCCGTAGCGGGCTTGGATGAGCAGACCCTCTCAAACGGAATGCACGGGGCTGGTGCAGCCCGCCGTAAGACTGTCCAAGGCTCCGTCGAAAGCACCACTTACAACATGGGAGGGGAAAGGGAGATGCCTCGCTATGGAGACAAGGGAGGAGCCTCGCGGTTCTTCAAGCAAGTGGGGGGAGGTAAGGATGCTTGAGGTGATCACAGGCTGTATGTTCAGCGGCAAGAGCGAGGAACTCATCCGTAGGCTCCGTAGGTGTCAGATCGCAGACCAGCATGTACTTGCGTTCAAGTCTGCGCTGGACGACCGCTACTCAATGGATGGCATAGCCACGCACCCCATCGAGGGTGTCCCCAGCACGTTGAAGGCGCACCCTGTGGCAGACGTTGACGCATTTCTCGCTTCGGCGGGGCTGGAATGGCACGACCCTTCCGATCTTGACCGTGACCGTCGATGGAAAGGCCGTGCCAGATACGTCCGATACGAGCATGTCCCCCGAGTTGAGCGGGGCCTTCGCTGCTTTGATGAACACGGACGGCCCATGACAGAGAAGATCCCGACACACTTGCCGCAAGTGCTGGGGTTTGATGAAGTTCAGTTCATGGGCAAGCGCGTCGTCTCCGTGTTGGAAGACCTTGCCGACCAAGGCGTGAGGGTCATCGTGGCAGGGCTTGATCTCGACTCCGACGGCAAGCCGTTTGGCCCAATGGCGGAACTTCTGGCGAGAGCCGACGAGGTGACCAAACTGACCGCCGTGTGCGTGGCAAAGGTAGACCCACCAATAAGCAATGACCGTGACGCATTACCCCACACCTGCGGCAAGCCCGCTACCCGGTCCTACCGCTTGCCCGCGCAAGACACAGGGGAACAAGTGCAGGTCGGCTCCGCTGGCGTCTACGAGGCTCGATGCCGAGTGTGCTGGGCGAGAGGGCAACAGTGAGAGTCATCCATGTACTCAGGAAGCCCTTGTCCGAAGGGACCGTGGCATCCAACACCCTCAAGCATGGTTGTGGTGGGTTGAATATCGACGGCTCGCGTGTGGGCCGTGAGAACCGCACCTATAAAGGGAGCGGGGTCAGCGAGATGCGCTACACGGATGGCCGTGCGGGTCTTACGGATGGTCGTGGTCGGGACATGGAGTTCTCGGTATCGGGGCGTTGGCCCGCGAACGTGATCCTTCAGCACCTCGATGGCTGTCGGTGTGAAGGGATCAAGAGGGTGAAGGGGACCGGCCCACGGGCAGGCGGTTCTGGGTCAAGGTTCAACGACCCCGGCAACCTGCTTTCACGCAAAGGGCATGAAGGTGTCCGAACCAATCACGCGGGACTCGCAGACAAGGATGGCAAGGAAACCGTAGCCAACTGGATCTGCGTAGAGGGCTGTCCTGTGGCGGCTCTGGATGAACAGAGCGGCGTGAGGGCCAAAGGGAACTTCCCATCTCAGCAAAACACGGCTTCTTGGAAGATGTCCTCAAAGGGAAAGAGCCTTACGCCAGAAATCGACTATGGCGACAGCGGAGGGGCATCCCGGTTCTTCAAGCAAGTAGGAGACTCGCATGAGTAAAGGAGATTCAGTCCGTAGGGCTGTTCAGACCCTTCGCTTGCGGCACGGCGACTGCGTTGAGGTCTTGAAGGGCCTTGACGAAGCCAGTGTCGGAGCGGTGGTGTCTGATCCGCCCTACGGATAGTATCATGGCCTGGAGTTCATGGGCAAAAAATGGGACCGTCTCGACTGGACGGACGGGGGTGGCATGATGGGTGTCGGCATGGGAGGCCGGGAGATTCCTTGGCCGTCCTACTCTGGCACCGGAGCAGCGGGCACCGCGAAC
>Ga0209362_1001968_pt1 | contig 15690 bp, 20 predicted proteins | sample SaaInlV_165m_DNA_FD_184680 | JGI IMG/M metagenome (GOLD analysis project Ga0209362, IMG submission 184680) | Marine microbial communities from expanding oxygen minimum zones in the Saanich Inlet - Saanich Inlet SI037_S3LV_110m_DNA (SPAdes)... | ecosystem: Environmental > Aquatic > Marine >...
TTTTACACAACTGGCTGCCAAAAAGAGATTCATGATTTAGTCTCTGAGGCCGAGAATGAATCTTACAAGACATGTGAAACATGTGGCAGCAAAGAGAATGTCACATGTGAAGGTCGGCCCAATTGGGTAAGCACACTCTGTTCAAGTTGTGCTTCTGCCTAAGACCTTGCGAGAGTAATCCAAGCGATTACGGTCCTCACCTTCATAAAGTTCAGTGTGGCTATCGAGGATTTCAACCTCGATGTCTTCGGCACACAGATCATAATCTGTGTGCTTGCTTTTATCTTCGGGATCATAAATCCTGAAGAAATGCTTATGGGTAAATGGATTGTAAAGAAGAAATCCTTTTTTGCCTTTAGCTGATTCAATCATCGGGATATAGCCTGTTCAATAGGTCTCGAAGTTCTTTGGCCTCGTGTTGTTCCAGAAATATATTTGGCGACCTCTTAAAGTCGCCATCGTCCAGATGTAGCTGGACGCCCTCTCGGAACGGTTCTCCCATGTTACTATAAGTGACCTCAAGAGAGCAACCGTCTTCTCCCAGAAATTTAACTTTCTGTTTCATCCTGTCGATTTTCATTTGCCACCTTCACCTTCTTTTTCAGATCGTCGTTTTCTTCTTTAAGCTTCCTAAGCTCGCTCTCCATTGCGCCAATGCCCATGATTACTCGATTCAAAAACTTTTTATCATTGTCGTATGTGTTCGTGGCCATTCTTCGCAATTCTTCAAGATCGTTTTTATGTATTGTCATTGCCTCTCCTTGGTTTATGTTATTAGTATCATAGTCGGTTTCATAAAGAATTTGGACACACTTCACCTACCAAAACTTGACAAATAATGTTTATAATCAAAATCTGAATTTGCAGTTAAACTCATCATGTCATCTTTAAGACTTTCACAAGCATCTATTATATCCTTGTAACTTTCTATCCCAGATATGTTGTTCAAGCTCTGAGCGGCTGCAAATCCACAACATCTTTTAACGCACGTCCAAACAGATTTTGTGTGCTCCCCATAAAGATGCTTGTTAGTTCTATAAGGCTTGCAAGAAAGTTCCATCATTCTATGTGTAATTTCATTTACACAATCATTGGCTTCTGCTCTAAGTCGATATTCTTCATCGTTTGAATCTATAAGAACTGTATTAGTTTCAGGGATTGTGTAGTCTGGCATTCTTTCCAGCCAATCATTCCCATGAACCAGAGCCAAGCTCGTATAGTGTTCAAGTTTTTCTTGATTGTTCATTTTGTTTGCCAGTTTGGGCACTTTTACATTGAACAATTCAATAATCTCATCATTTATGTTTCGTGCCACATGAGGCTCTAAACTCACATTGTGTTTTTCAAATTTATAATTCTCTTTATCTTCTTTGTCTTTTTCAGAAATAGGCACGATCTCTTCTTCTTCAACTGTAGTTGTTTTATCTTCTATCACAAGACCGGTTTCTTCCAAGAACTGCTCCCAGAGATCCCTCATGGCTTTGTCTTTGGGCATGATAACATCAAAATTTGATATTCCCCCAAAATTTCGACATCCTCTATTTGCTAGTTGTATAAGAGCATTCAAAGTTCTATGATTGGAAAGATTAAGAACAGTTTTTAGTGGCGGATGATTAAAGCCAATTGTTCCCATGGCCTTAACGATAATCACATCATAAATTCCTTTTCTAAAAGTTTCCAATCCGTTTTCTGAATTTTGATTAGATGTAACCACGAGAATTTTCAAACTTGGTGATTGCCTTGCAAATTCTCTTTGGACTTTCTTGGCATGTAAATCTGAAAAAAAAGAATCTCCATTAGTCGCATCTTCTTCATCGTCACTAAGAGTTGCAACAATTGCTGCACAAGATGGATCAGCCACTTTTTTACATCTAAGAGATTTAATGGCAGTTTCCACACAAGAGGAAATAGTCCTGTCGTCTAAAAGAAAAGTTCTAAGCATTTTGCCACTTTCGCCTCTGGACATATCAGACACTATTTTATCGTATGCTGATAATGTTGCATCAACAAAAATTGGTTCTGGCTTAATGATTACATTGTCTCTCCAAGCTCTGGAGTAACTATATTCATAATCCGCTATAAGCCTATGTCTCTTTGCTTCTATTATTCCTTTTTTGATCTCCAGTTTGTCATCTACTTTCTTTGTTTTTACAAATGACCTTGTTGAAGAATCAAGGAACTCTGTTCGGAATCCGGGTATTCTAATTTTATCTGTTCGATATGGAGTGCCAGTCACAAGGATAATTGGTATTCCGGCTTCTTGCATCAAAGTTGCACATGTTCCCCAATGATTGTCTGTACTAAAAAGATGGCTTTCATCAAATATAGCAACTGGGAAATTTCCGGTTTTTCTTTTTTGCATTTGTGCATGTTGGATAAACTGGTTTACATTTCCATTAGACACCAAAAATTGAGTAGTAAAACTTTCTAAAACAGTGTCGTTTCTCCATCTAGGTGTGTCCAGTGCATCAACTTCAATAAACGGAGAGCGAACATAAGTTTTTCCTGCTCTATCCAAAAATTTTACAACGTCATCAGATTTCAATTGTCGTCTTAAATCTGTACTTGGACTAAACACCCAAGTTCCGGGACAAAAATCTCTATTTGTAAGCCCTATGGAAATCATGCGAACTACATCAGATTTCCCTACTCCTGTAGGAAGAAATAAACTGCAAGACAAACTTTTTTCATAAACCAATTTTTGTATTGCACAATTATAACCCCCAATTTGACACACACGAACTTCTTTAGAAGCCTTTGAAAAATCTTCATTAAAGTGTTCTAACTGTTCATAACTCGTAGCTGACATAGTAGGCATTTTATCGCCCTTTCTTAAATTACATTTTGGACATAGTGGTCGTAAATTCTCTGGAACAGTCAATCCGCCTTTGTTCCATGGAATATGATGATGAGAATGCCAACCGACATCTAAATCTTTATGACATTCAGCACACAAACCATTTGTTGACAAGAACAAATCTGTCCTTTTAGACCTGCTTCTTAAGAATCGACCTTTTAACATGTCTTAACATAGTATGCAATATCAAATTTTTCAATTTATTTAATTTAGCTCTATGCAAGAATGTCTTAATACACTACATTTAAGCTAAGTGAGGAAATTATGTTTGTAGATGAAATTTCAGAAAACCTTAAATCGACTTCCAATATTGCAATACGTTACGACTGCGATGGAGGAAATGAGCGTTGCGGAAAACTTTGGACCTTAAAGTATAGGGATGCCAAAAAGAACTTCGACAAGAATGCAGGAAAGCACATCTGTAGAAACTGTTGGCTTAAAAACAACAATCCTGCTAAACTAAAAGAAGTTCAAGCGAAAATCAAAAAAACTAAAGGAACAGAAAAATGTCCAGTAGAATTAAAGAAAAATACGAAGCAAAAATCCAACAACTTAAAGTAGAAATGAAGCAAGAGTTTCTTGCACAAGCGGAGAAAGACTTCGACAAAGAATTTAATTCTTTGTCAACTGTCATCAGCCCATCGTTAGTTGCCAAAGAATCACGTGAAGTAAAAAAGACCAAGAAGAAAAGGAGAATGAAAGGTTTTACCAAACCAGAAACCCTCCTGCGACCTGTTATTACAACATTGAAAGAACATGGACCAACGACCAAAAGAAAGCTTTGTGCCGAAATCATAAAGCAGAATAATCTTTGTGATGAAGATTTAGAACAACATTCTGATGGCGTCCTTCGAGTTTACAAAACACTAGATCGCACTCGTCGAATTTTGGTAGACAAAGGAGTCTTGGAAACAAAAGGTGGAGTTTGGAAATTGGTATAAAAAAAAGCCCAATGCAAATTTTGCATTGGGCTTTTTAGTTAATCACTGATTACACGTCGTGTTTGCCGGGATGACCTTTAGTTTTCATCCAAGGCTTGTCCCCTTGGTGCATCATCTTACGACAACGCTTACCACAGTGCTGTTGATCTTGCTTAGGTTGCATCATCTTATTTGCAACAGCGGCACCTGCACCTCTTGCGACGTGTGGTAGAGCGGCTCGGGCGACCCCAGCAGCAGCGGCCAGAGCGGGATGTTCAATAAGATCAATCTTGCTGTCCATGAACTTACTCCACTCAGAAGTGTTGTAGAAGCTCTTGTGTGGATTATCTTTCTTGTCTGTCTCGTTAGGTCCACCATCTTTGACTTTTTCATCTGGCCCAATTTGTTTATCAGCCAGAGGAGCAGTTGCACTAATGGGCGTCCAAGTTTGTCTTGGTTGCTGACGGATGCTGTGATACAGACTAGGATAATTTGCGCTCAAGGCAGTTCTCTTACCCTTCTCGTTAATCTCAATTCCTTTTTCCGCCAGCCATTGATGAAAATCTTTCATTTAACTTCTCTCCCCAAATCTTAATGTTCCTGCTGGTTGTACTTGTAAACAAAAAAGGAAAAGGCCCATGAACCATACAACAAAGTCCAACAACAATCATCTTTAGGCCAAGCTTCACAGCGTATAACAAATGCTGCAAATAAGTTTCATCAACTTCCTTTGGATGATCCGTAAACGGGTTTCCCATTATTATTTATCACCTTATGTCAATTTCTATGCCGAAATACGGGTTTTTATGTCTCGAATGAGGGCATCCTCTTGTAAGACGCTTGCAATCAGGGCAATAATACATCTAAGGCTGCTCTTCTTCAACGACTGGAGGCGGTGGCACAACTTCTTCCTCTACCACTGGTGCCGGTCGATCTTTAAGATGCTTTGTAATCTTCTCACAACTCATAAATTTTTCCATTGGTATCACATATGACATATGAAATATGGGAATACTTGTTGGAAAAGGACCAGCGTTGCCCGGCATAGCCCGAATCATTTGAGCAACTCCAATCAGTTTGTTTTCATGATAAACAGGACCGCCAGAATCTCCGGGAACAGTTTGTATAGACGTTCTAATTTTTCCCTTGGTGGCAGGCTGTGCTCTTCCAATAGATTTGCTTAAAGATGTAACTTTTCCATAATCAATACGAAAAGGTTCTCCGACTCCACATCCTATCCTCAAAACTTCATTGCCAATGTAAATTTTGGGTTTTGTTTCTATCTCAGCGACTTTCATTTTTTCTTTTGTTTTGAAAGTCACTAGAGCCACGTCTTTTAAGACATCGTTCTCTACGTGAATGACATTGCATTTATATGTTTTGATTTCTTTGATCAAAGACCAATCTTCGTAAACTGCAATGTGTATGATGTATTCATATTTTGAAGGTATAACAATTGGTGCCGCTGCTTCTTCGCCTTCCTTGGGTTCTTCTGGCTCAATTATTCTCGCTGGGGTTTTCTTTAAGACATGAGCACAAGTAAACACATAGTTCATGTAGCTCTCGCCTCTTTTAACTGACTTGATGATAACACCACTGCCAGTTCCTCCATTTTTTCCTTGTAGCATCACTGTGGGGTAAATACACTTATTGTGTAAATCTTTGTCCGGTTCTCCTGCTTGGCAAATAGAAGTAGCCAAAAGTAGAGTCGCCGCAATTATTAGTTTCTTCATGTAATTATTTATGAAAAACATTCATAAAATACCAATTCTTGAATCCCTCTAGGTATTCTGTATCACACAAAGAGCATCTATGACCGCCACCGACATAATGTGGTTCATTACTGCCACAGTTGCCACAAGGCTTGTTTGAGACGGGAAGACCTTGCTGAGAAGAGCCAGAAGAAGCTTTTCTGCTTTTTCCTCTTCCTCTGTTTCTGTAGAATTCAGATATTTCACTGGCTGAGATATCTTTTGTATCTGTTGTATCTCCACCAAAAAATTTAACGAAAAGAGTGTCGCCGTTGTCTTGAAGAACAACTCCCCTACTTCCGCTACGTGTAATGAAATTTTGTCCTCTTTTTCCCATATCCTATTTAGGGACAAAATCACTATATTAGTTCATGAACGTAAGGCCAATCGTAAAATATCACGGAGGAAAAGGCAGGCTATTCCAGTGGATAGGGCTTTTTTATGCGCTAAAGACGATCATACATAAATGTTGGAAACCTGTGAGCTATTATTTTCAGAAACGTCGTTGTTCCATCAACTGTAAACAAAATCTTAAATCGTGAGGCATCTCTGTTAATATTGCATGGCATTCCAATTTCATTAAAATACTTCAACACAATATTTGTACCCTCTTCTCCAAATTTTGTTGTGTTAATATAAGCATTTTTCCTTCCACGTCCTGTTTTGCTTCCACCATCTAAAAACCAAATTGCTAAAGCAATATCTCGAAGACTGTCCAAGACTTCCATTTTGATAGTTCTTTTGTTTCCTTCATACAGACTTTCTTGTATCTCAGTAAGTGCTTCGCTGCAAGAAGAATTGCATCTATAAGTCCCGCCATATAAATGCAAAACAGGTTTTTTGAAATACGTGGGCATTTCTGCCATCTTGTACTGAAGCCAAATATCGTTTTTGCTTCTCATAGACAGGTAGTAATTCTTCCCCCTCGGAGGCTTGATCAAAGACGATCCCCCAAGCACAGTTCCAATTAAAACTTGATTTTCAAAATTGTAAAGCATACCCTATGTATGCCTGTTTCAGTATTTTCATGTACCATGCTGAATGAAGTTCAAATTGAGATGGATAACTACTCTTAGAAAATTAAACACCCTCTCAAAGAGAATTTAAGGAGATAAACATGACTGCTACTTCCGTTACTGGAGTTGGTCTCGGCTCCGCAGATGGCAAGAACAAAGGTTCTGAGCACATGACGCTGGGCGTGGGACATTTGATCGGACCACGTGTCGTGGCCGCTGACTTGGGAACATTAGATGGTGCTGGTAATCTTGTAGTTATTCTGCCTGTACTTCCGGGCGTATCTGCTGATTACATCGTTTCTGCTACTGACGCTTCTGTTGCTGGTGCAACAGCAGTTGGTGCTGGACTCGTTATCACTTCGACCGAAACGACTGTTACCCTCATCGGTACAGCCTCACAAGCAATTTCTTGGAGCATCATCAAGGTTGGCCTAGCCATCTAAGAAGACCGCTGAAGATACTAAACTACCCTAGTTGATGAAGGTCGTTCGTGTGAACTACCCGACTCATCTGTTACCTATCCAAGCCGGGCTCACCCTCTCGGCTTGGATTTTTTTATGCGCCCACTAAATAGGATATGCGATTCAAACAGTGGATAGAAGATGCGGCTCAATCTGGTGAGCAATATGGAAACGATGTGTCTCCAGATGATAATGGTCTGGTGAGGCCGCAATATCTAACCAGAGGTGTTCCGGGTTCTGAAATGGCAACCAAGCTTTTTGGCGGCGATAGAGTAGGACGAAAATTTATGTCCAATGATCCAGATTTATCATATCTCTTAGGACCGCCCGGAAAAGTGCCGCACATTGGTCAAGAAACCGGCGAACCCATAAACCATGGAATTGCAAAATATGATTCTCCACATGGCTCACACAGATATGTCTATTACCATGATGGGCAAGCTGTTAGTGCAATACAAGTTGTGAGCCAAGATAAACGGTCTGGGGCAAGAGTTGCAAACGTCTTTACGCACCCTGATTTCAGGAGACAAAGATTTGCAACACAACTTTTGCAACAGGCGAAATCCGACTTTAGAAGCGTCGGATTCCCACCTGAACATGAAAGATCGGATTCTGCCAACAAATGGCTAGGTGGAATTACGGAGGAGTAATCAAGTCTCCAGAGACTAGCGTATAAGGAATCACAAAATGTTCGTTTCCATTTGTGATAACTTTCTTTGCCAAATCTCCTATGCCTGCTCCAGCGGAATAAATGATCTTTGTATTTGGAGTTGTTGACCCATCATCATTTGTGAAGTCAAACATTCCTGATCTTCCTTCCAAAAGCTGCCAATCGGCTCTTACTGTAACTGAAGTGTAATCTAAAGATGTTCCTCTAAAGTCCACAGCGTTATCAATAAGGTTTGAATCAACAGTGCTAACTGGATCTAGCAGTCTCAGTTGGTTTTGAGAATCATCAAAAACAAATCTATTATCCACAGTATGTCTGTCGAAGAAGCTTGGAAGTTCTCCCACGCCTGCACGAGCATTAAAGCCTAAAACTTCTTCTGCTCCACTATTTTCAATAAAAAATCGAAATTGTGTGATATCTTTTTTTTGCTTGATAATGATTCTTCGTGTCCCGCCACCATCTGCTCCACCACCGTTGTATGATCCAAGATAAGCTGTAAATCTTTCAGAAAACAAAGTGTGATCATTAAGATTTGTAACAACTTCTTGCGGCGTGACAGCAGCAGCCACAGCAGCACCAGCACCTACATCAACCTGAATAGTTGCCCAATTCTTAGGCTCATGTAAGGCAAATGTGATATCCAGCAGATCGCTGTCTACTGTTCCGTCTGCATCTTGGCCTGTAAGATCATATGGACCTTCATTCCAAACTGTGACTAATTCGTCTCCACGACCTGTATTTTTTGGGCATACGAACTTTGGAATGTGGTGCCGGTCGCCTAGCAGCCAATTGCCTTCAAAGTCCTGTGCGAATAAGTTCTGGAAGAACGTCATGGAGTTTCTCCTAATTCCTGTAAGTCTTTAACTATTATAGATACAAGCCAATAATATATATGGCCGGAAAGACAGAAAAGGAGAATATCATGTCAGACGGAATTCTAGGAATTGATGGGCAAACGATTGAAACTAACAAAAGCGTCCCAAAGGTGAAAGCGGTTCATCCTTTTGGTTCAAAGGTTTTAGTGGAATGCGTAAATAACAAAGAGCTTATTGACACAAACTTGTTTATCCCAGAGGACACAGCCCCAAGTGATGCCCCACAAGCATATATTTTGGAGTTAGGGCCTGCTTTGGATGAAAAGTCTGGGTTGGAAGTAGGACAAAGAATTTACTGGGAAGGAAAAGGACTTGCTGTAAATGATCCACGATCAGAGAAATCTGGTAGAGTTGTGGCTTTACTTGAAGTTCATAATGTTCGAGGAATCATTGAAGAAGAATGTTGTGGTGGCGGGACATGTTGCTCAAATTGAGATTTACGTCCCAAAGTTTAGCTGTTACAATACTTCAGGTATGAATAGGAGGATTGACTTCTCAAGGAAGAATATATGTTGAATTTGATAGCCGCCGTGCTCATTGTGTTGGTGTTTAGCGCACTTTTCTCAATGATAGAAGCTGCAATTTTCTCATTGCCCATTACTAAAGCACGGCAAATGGGGGAGAAATCTAAAAATGGTCGAATCGTTCAGAGAATAAGAGAAAATCCGGCTCGACCTATTAGCACCATCGTAATCGGCAACAATATCTCAAACATTGTTGGAACTTACTTTGTGGCTTATCTTTCCACAAAAACACTTACAGGACAATCTGCAACTTGGTTTCCATTTCTGCTTACAGGGCTTGTGATCCTGTTCGCAGAGATTGTTCCCAAAACAATTGGAGAGCGTTTTTGTGTCCGCATTACAACTTTTGCATCAAGACCCTTGCTTTGGGTCACATGGGCTTTAACACCTCTGGTATGGTTGATTGAAAAGTTCACATCCATATTCACAAGAGGCCATGTTGCTTTAATCACTTCCGAACAAGAGATTAGGGCACTCTCAAGAATTGCAGGAAATGAAGGAATCATTGACAAAGATGAAAGTCAAATGATTGGCAAAGTTTTTGAACTTGATGACGCTACCGCTGAAATGATCATGACTCCCAGAACTGCCATGACTTGGATCAGAGGTATTGAGCCCTTTTCAATCGCCGCCGAACAAATAGCTCACAGCCAGCACAGTAGAATTGTGGTTGTTGGAGAGACTCGGGATGAAATCAAGGGAATCATCTTAAAGAGCACAATTTTACGTTTACTTATTGATGGAGTTGACGAAAATGATCTTATCGAAGATCATGTCGAGTCGGTCAAGATGTTTAAGGAGTCTACGCCAGCCGATGAGTTGCTGGCGTACTTCAAAACAAGCTGTATCCACCTTGCCATCGTAATAGATGAATACGGTGGCGTATCTGGCCTTGTGACCTTAGAAGACGTGTTAGAGGTTCTCACAGGCGAGATTGTGGATGAGACAGATACTTGCACCGACATGCGAGAAGGTGCATTACAGAATGGAATTCTTAGACTCACAAATCAAGGATTGAACGATGAACGAGAGAATGCTGAAAGCGACAGAAGAGTGTCTGAGGTTGGGAGTCCCCAACATACCACTAGAAAAGTTGCAAGCCCTGTCGCAAGCTCGCAGTAAGCCTCTTAAAGAAGTCTGATCAGGCACCATTCAAACGACATTTGCTCCTCGTCGGACATAGATACGGTTAGCTATGTTCATTTAGAAGAGAGGATGTATGTGTAAATCAGAAGACTACAAAGTATTCTTTGACGACGCCCCCGTTGCCCTTGTTCGCACAAATGCAGACACTGGCGAATTTGAAATGGCAAACAACTTTGCAGCTAAGCTGTTTGGGTGTGAATCAGTTGAAGAACTAATAGAAAAGCATAAATCAACAGATTTTTATCCAAAAGATATCCGACAAAAATTGATCAATAAATTAAAGCATCAAGGAGTAATTGAGGCTGAAGAAATAGAGCTTCAACTGCCTGATGACCGTAAAGTTTGGGTCAAAGCTAATTTCAGACTGAATTGTGGTGGAACTTGCATTGAGTGCTTCCTGACTGATATTACAGAAATCATTCGATTGAAGAACAAACATTTTATGTCTATGAAAGCTGTGTCTGAAAAGCTTGACACAAAAATTGCAACTTTGTGTGGATAAAGACTCTTATAGGGCATGAACGCTTTAATCGTGCCATCAATCCGGCAAGAATCTCTCATGGAGTTTCTGATTCAATGGAGCCCATGGGAGAACTGGGATTTGGTAGTGGTTGTAGAAGACAACCCTGAAAAAACCTTTGATCTTGGCATGTACAAGGAAGATGTCGTCCACGTAGCTTGGGACGACATCGATGCCGATCTTGGCGACAAAAGTTGGATCATTTCTCATCGAGACAGTGCCATACGCTCATACGGCTTCTACTATGCTTGGAAGCAAGGTGCTGACTACATCTTCACTCTTGATGATGACTGCTATCCCATAAACACCCCTAAGCAGTTTATCGCCGATCACATAAAGGCGTTAGACGAATGGTCCAGATGGAAAGGTTCTGTTCATGGATGGAGAACCAGAGGCATCCCATATAAGAACAAAGGAACTCTCACAAACGTCTTACTAAACATGGGATGGTGGGAAACAAACCCTGACTTGGATGCAGTTCAGTCTATCAGCGGACAAGAAAAAGAATGGAAGGGATTTGATCATTACAGAAGTCATGAAGTAATTCCACATGGACAATACTTTCCAATGTGCGGAATGAATTTATGCTTTCAAAGAGAAATTACGCCCTTGATGTACTTTCCTTTAATGGGAGAAGGTTATCCCTACAAAAGATTAGATGACATCTGGTGTGGCATCATCATGAAGAAAGTGTGCGATCACTTACGATGGAATGTATCTGTTGGAGAACCGTTCATAAACCACATCAAAGCCAGCGACCCCTTTGTAAACTTGGTAAAAGAAGCTCCGGGAATTTCAGCCAATGAATGGTTTTGGGAAACCATTGACAATATACAGTTGACCGAAACTACAACACATGGTTGCATGAAAGAACTTGGAAAATCTTTACCGCAAGAAAGTGATTACTTGAAGAGATTGGGATTAGCACTTCAAAACTGGTCTTCGTTATTCCATCCCATGGAATAACCCCAACTCCTATCTGCGTTTTCAATGACCACATCTTTAACAGGAGATGTGTTTAAGATCGCTCCATTGTGATAAACTTCCATACACATGTTCTTCCCAAGCCAGTTTATCTTTAACAAACTGCCACAAAAAGTTGATCCTACAAAGCTGGCATCTTCTGGGTCTTCATAGCGAGTGTCGCCATCTCTTTTTGTGCCACCAGAGATCGTCATAGAAACATGAGGTCCACTACCTTCTGTTATTTGAATCTCGTAAACAGAGTTTCTTGTCTCCACAGAAAGCCTTGTACCAACTTCTAGCTCATCAACTTGAATTCCTTCATGATTTCTTCTGAGGATTTCAAGAACATCCGCCGATACGTGGTTTATTACTTCCATGATTTATCTTTCGTGTGTTTCAACATCAACAAAGGGCCACACTCTAACATGTCCGTTTTTACGAGGTTCGTTTCCCTCGATTGTCATTCCTTGATCATCAAGTCTAAATCTAAGATAGTTTGAGTTTTCCCTTTCGTACCTTTGCCCAGCAACAAATCCAATTCCACCGCAAAATAAGCATAATACAAGACACAATAAAACTGTTGAAACTTGCTTGTTATCCATCTCTTTCCTCTTGAGTAATGAGTTCATTTATCTTAATATAAATAGAGGACTAGAGCAAAAGTTTTTTGTCATAAAGTGCGAGAATAAAGAATGAAACTATCGAATCATCAGACAAACGCCCTTCACAAGATTGTGGTTGGGCTTAGGGACGAAGAACTTAAAGAACAAACTCTCGGTGGATATGCGGGTACTGGGAAGACCACTTTGATCAAATATCTGACAAAGTTTTACCCCAACTATGGAGTCTGTGCGTACACTGGAAAAGCAGCAAATGTTCTTAGAAAAAAGGGCATGTCTGCCACAACCATCCATAGCCGGATTTATGAGCCAGTCTTCTACAATAACCAAATACACTTTGATCTTACGGCAACTCCCGGATGTGAAGGATTCGTTGTAGATGAAGCCTCTATGGTTTCTCAGGAAATCTATGATGATTTATGTTCATTCGATCTTCCTATCGTTTTCGTAGGAGACCATGGACAACTTGAGCCAGTTGATTCTAATTTCAACTTAATGGCCAAGCCCATGTATACTCTGGAAGAGATTCACAGAAACGCTGGCACCATTGCAAGATTCGCCGAGCATATCAGAAAAGGTTTCTCTGCTCGTGGCTTCGATGACACATCTGGAAAAGTAAAGTTCCTTAGTCAAAAACAGGTCACAGATAGTTTGCTCTCGGAAGTCGATCAAGTCATCTGTGCTTACAATGCAACCCGTGTTGGAATCAACACCAGAATGAGAAAGATTCTGGGATACGAAGGAGTGGTCAACGTAGGCGAAAGAGTGATGTGCTTGCGAAACAACAAAGAGTTGGGTTTGTTCAATGGTATGCAAGGAGTTGTCGTTGATCTTTACAAAAGCAAACGAGGAAGACAACTTTTAGACTTTGAATTTGACGACACGATCATCAAAGGCATCCCTCTTGATCTCAAGCAGTTTGGACAAGAGAAATATAAGATCAAACATGGCAAAGGAACTCTCAACCCATTCGATTATGCTTATGGAATAACATGCCATAAAGCACAAGGTGATGAATGGGGCAGAGTTCTGGTCATTGAGCAGAAATGCAAAAATTGGAGTCACCGCCGCTGGGCTTATACGGCAGGCTCACGGGCCAAAGACATGTTGTACTGGAAGCTTGCTTAACAGACCTTAATGTCGTTCAGATCGTCGAGAACGTCGTTGTAGTACGCTGTAGCAAGAACAATGGCCTGAGAATGGCTAACCAAGTCCCATTCGTTCCAGAGGGCATTGTAGGTGTCTACGTACATCACCTCAAATTGACCATACGTCAGTTTGCCATTGATTATCTTAACTTTCTTAATAACAACCTTCTCTAGCACGCCTTTCTTGGCTTTGTAGATGTTAAAGAGAACATCTCTGGCTGCGTAGAGAGTTTTATGGATGTCGATGTAGGTGATTATGCCACAGCCTGCAACATTAACACCACCAGCACCATTTTCATTAAATACAGCCATTATACTCCTGCTCCTGTCTTCGCCAAAGCTACTTCAGCGGCTTGAATTCCTAACTCTTTAATTTTGTCAATGGCATCAGACTCTAAGGGCTTGAAGCTATTTAATCCTTCTGTGTCAATGCTCACAATTATATATGCACCAGATGGACCGGGTAGCAACACCACATCTTCCAAACCATTCATGGAGTTTTGTACGCTTGTAACATTATCTGGAGTCAATCCTTCAGAATAAGTGGTCATAAGCGAGCCACCAAGTGGGTCTGGAATAACTGTAGTATTCTGTAATGCCTCCAATCTCGCCATGGCTTTGTTTGCCACATTTTCAAATCTGTTGGAATCTACAGAAGTTACTCTTAAGGTGCCGCCAACTGGGTCTGGTAACACTGTTGCATCTTGAAGAACCTTCATTTTGTTCAAGATGGCAGATGTACGATCCTGTGGATTGAATGTTTCACTTGAAGAAACAACAACTCCACCAATTGGATCAGAGATTGGTGTAAGAGAATCAATATCATTGATTTTATCAGAAGCACTAACTTCTATTTCGGCTTCTGTCGCTCCACCATCAGATATGATTCCTGTATCTGCAACAACTCCACCAATTGGATCAGATGATGGTATAGTGTTCTCTAAATCTTCAGTTTGATTTTCAGCCCAATCAGATATTTCATAAGCTTCATCTGATCGAACCACATCAATGTTAAGATCAGATATAAGCAGGCCCTCATCAACAAGAATGCCAATGCCTACATCGTACAGGTTTCTTTCTCCAAAGAATCTAAGACCTTCAACAGTGCGTCTTTCATAACGGGATGGAAGATTATTCTTAGGCTCGTATCTTAAGTAAACTCCTTCACCAATTGAATAAATGTGTCCTTTGTTTCTGGCTTTGTTGAAGAACGAGTCTTCAATGACAGGTATTCCACCAACACTAACACCACCAGAGACCTGTGGAGCAATTCCTATTACAGATGTGCCTGTAACTAACGCACCACCGCTTCCATCTATTCTTATGATCAAGCCTTGGAACTCGCCTGAAACAAGTGCTCCACCAGAAGTTTGTGTGTTGTAAACAACTGTAATTACAGAAGCTCCACCAACAAGTGATCCGCCTGTTCCAAGCACAACACTTTGAATAACTTCTAAATCTGATTCACCACCAACAATTGTTCCGCCAATAACAATTGGTGTAAGTATGCGACCTTTTACTGCGTTGCCAGAGATGATTACTCCACCTGATGTTACAGGCAAGTAAACAAACTCAACAATTGATACTCCAGAAACTATTGCTCCACCAAGTGGTGCAATGCTAAAGATGTTTTGGTCAATTGCTTCTCCGCCAACAATCAAGCCGCCATTCGCAGAAGGATTGTAAGTAAGCAGTTGTTGAATTTGTCCTGAAACAATTGATCCGCCAGATGCGAGTCCTACATAAACAACATTTATATCCGCTGCTCCAGATACAACCGATCCACCTTCGCCTATTTCATCAATGGCAGGAATAGCAAATCCGCTAAGTATTGCACCGCCAGAAGCAGAAGGATTGTAGGTGAACAGTGTTTGTTTTGTTCCAGATACAATCACACCGCCTTCTGGAACAAAGGTTACAGACAGTTCAATGTCGCCTGAAACAATTGATCCGCCAGATGCGAGTCCTGTGTAAACAACATTTGCATCCGCTGTTCCAGATACAACTGATCCACCTTCACTGATTTCATCCTGTGCTACTGAAAGATCGGCTTTGCCGCTGATTATTGCGCCACCGTCAACAGAAGGATTGTAAGTGAACAAGGATTGTTTTGTTCCAGATACAATCACGCCGCCTTCTGGAACAAAGGTTACAGACAGTTCAGCTTCACCTGAAACAATTGATCCACCTTCAAGAAGTGGATTGAGTATAAATTG
>Ga0209362_1001971_pt1 | contig 15661 bp, 20 predicted proteins | sample SaaInlV_165m_DNA_FD_184680 | JGI IMG/M metagenome (GOLD analysis project Ga0209362, IMG submission 184680) | Marine microbial communities from expanding oxygen minimum zones in the Saanich Inlet - Saanich Inlet SI037_S3LV_110m_DNA (SPAdes)... | ecosystem: Environmental > Aquatic > Marine >...
ATCTAGCATTTCAATTTCATCATAGATAGCTTTTGCAATTGATTTTACTTGCTCATGGCTGTATTCCATGAAATAATCAACGTAAATCTTGCATTAGTAATGATGTGTGTTATTAATTACAAACACTTTGCAATTGGATCTTTTAGGGTATACTACCGAAATGAACATACACTAGTGAAATACACTTGAAAATGAAATGATCTCTTTTGAGCATAGAATTCTAAGTGAATATAGAATAAAAATAGCAAAAATCGAAACACTTGCAAAATCAATCTTAGTTCACAGGGAGCCAACAGGCGAAGAAGCTAAAGGTGCTTCAGAGTTCCTAGATGTCCTCATTAATGATACAGATAGATTTTACAAAGACAATAGTGAGATTCTTTCAAATAATGGAAAAAGACCTCATGCACGCTCTAGACTAGCTGAACAAAAAAAATGGAATGAGAACGTAGAGCAATTTTACGAAAAACATCCACGAAGACGACCAAGAAAATAATTCTATTTTAGATTATTCAAATAATATTGTTCTATTCTTTCAGCCATTGGCTTGACATAATCGTCACATGATTTGACAAATTCTTGACGTGTATTTTTTTCACTGCTAACAAGAATTACCACTTGATTGATTTTTTGACCAGTTACCTCATGAAACATTTGAGCATAACATGTAGTTTGCAAATAATATTCGTACATGTAATTATCTATCTGAGGTTTTCTTTTTGTTTTATAATCAATAATTGATAATTCACCATTATACTCTGCAATCAAATCACTAGTTCCTGCTACCTTTAGTTTATCAGAATACATTCTTTGTTCAATGCAGGCCACATTTGAGATATTATCTAAATATGGTTTTAAATTATTAAAATGAGCAATAGGTAACAAATCAAATTCTTCCAAAGCTAATTGATTTGAGAGATAATCCTCAATTATTTTATGGGATTGAGTTCCTATATGTTGAGATTGTGTAGTAATGTATTGATGAGCTGGTTCGTTTTCTCTCCAATTTTTTAAACCGTTTTTTTTCTCATCAGATGCAGTAGCAGATAAAATGGTGCTAATGGATGGATAAACATCATCAAATTTTGTTTGATACCAATGACCATCATCTCTATCTAGTAATGTTGGCTCCCTGGTCTTTAACATCTGAGAAAAATTCCCCATAATCAAAATTCAGAGCATATAGTAATTTAATGATTGTAATGAGATTAGATCATTTTATGATCTTTTGAAATTTCTCAAATTCTGATCTAGTTTTAACAAATTGATCAGTCATTATTTTTTGTATAGAAAATAAAGTTTCTAATTTTTTATTAATAATTACAATAGATTCCTCAAAAATTATAGTATCAATGAATTGCTCATCAGGGTATACAGTATATTCAAAATAATCATCATCAGTTTGAATTTTTAATTTAAAACCCATGAATAGTCCCAATTCCTCATCTTTGTTTAGAAATCCAACTAGACTTGCTCGAAGTGATGATTTCTCAATAGCATCATATCGAGATTTGTTTTGTAAATCATCATCAATTATGCATGCAATAGGCGTTCCAGTTACATGTAAAATAGTAGATTTGTGAGTGGGAATAAATTCTTCAGAATTGGGCATTTTGTCTAAGGGCATTTTAGAAATTCAATTCTTTTGTTTTAGAGATTCGATTAATTTGTTCTGTTTTGAGGAAATCCCATCAATTAGAGTTACCTAGTTCACGTACTGATAGATACATTCCACACTCAAAACCAGCATAATAGGTTGAAATTATTTGTTTTTGAAATTCAAGATGGACTCATTGCAAAAGATTTTTTGATATTTTTGGATTTTCCTTTACAATGAAAATACAGCATGATTGGATTTAAGATGCAATATGTTCAATGTACATAAACGTAAATTCTTTGAGATTCATAACAATCCACCAATTAGTGCAATACCAACTACCATTGCAATTACACCAATTGAGATTTCAATAAATTTGGACATTACTATAATGTGAAATTTGTTTATTGTAATAAAGATTAATCATAATTATTTGGAAAAATAGGAGTATTGTTCTAGAATTTTTTTAGATAACATATCATTATATGATTATAAAAAAATAAAAATAGTATTCATGCGATTTTGTCACAAATGTAATTCCATGCTAACACAAAATTCATGGGAAAGAATAGCCACTATTTGCCCAAGATGTAATCCTGAAAAGCTTGTCATAAAAAAACCAGTTCTAGGGGTAAACTATTCAGGAAAAACAAAACTTTGTTCAAAAGGATGCGGAGTTAAAATCTATTGGGATGAGGATTTTAAATCAGATAGTGGAAAATTCATTCCAATGGATTCAGATACTAATCAACCACACAAATGCAAAGGTCCAAAAAATCCAAATGAACTATTTTATCCAGACCATATCGAATAATCAAATTTTTTTAAAAAAATGAATTAATTTTTGTCGATGTTATTATTGTAATCATCAATTTTACGATTATAATCATCAATTTCTGAATTTTCTTGATCAATTGAATCCTCAAATAATTCAGGATTTTCTTCTTGAGCCTTTTTCATTAATTTTTTAAAAGTATCAGGATCATCTTTTTGTAAATCCAAGAGAATCTTTCCAATAGAATCATCCAGATTGCTCATAAATTATTGAATAATGTAGACTATTTTTATTATTCCAACTAGAATTTCTATCTCATTAAATTAATCAAACGAGAATACATGGAAAACACGCTTAAACACAGAACGTTTCATAACATGAAGTGTTTTCCAACCAGATATCCTACTACGCAGGAAAATGGCTTTCTCGTTATATCTATTACGTCAAAATCATATTTAAAATTGATCCTAGTTCTCAAAATATCAAATTAATTTTTAAGTTCTAGAACATCCACATTTTACATAAACTACTTTGAATTCTCCACCTGTTTTGATATTGTGAGATAGTGGTTTCTGACAACGTTGACACTCTACAAATCCATGATATTCTTCAACTGGAACAATTTCATATGCCCATGATTTTGTTTTATCATCCCAATAGACAGAATTAATTTCAGTAGGATTCATGTTATACTCAGATTTAATTTCACTAATAATTTTTGGTTTGGAAAAAAATTTGTAAAATATCAGAAAAATTAATGAAATGTGTGTGAACAAAACATACAGACAAGTATTCAATACCATTTTGAACACAAAAAAAATATGAGTCAAAGAGTTCTGGTAGTTGATGATTCTTCATTTATGAGGACATTACTAACAAAAATTATCAAAAAGTCATCTAAAATAGATGACGTGTTAGAAGCAATGGATGGTAATTCTGCAGTAGAAACATATCAAAAAGAACATCCTAATCTTGTTACTATGGATATAGACATGCCAGGTATGAATGGATTAGAGGCTGCAAAAAAAATTAAAGAGTTAGATCCTAAAGCAAAAATTGTAATGGTCACATCATCAAATAAAGAAGAAATAAGAAAAGAGGCACAAGAAATTGGTACCTTAGGATACATTACAAAGCCATTTGATGCAGAAAAAATTAATGAAGTAATTAATAAAATTTAATAATTAATTATTCAAAATTAATTTTTATTTTGTGTAAATACTGACATCCAAGATTGCATTATTTTTTGATTCAAATCAACAAATGTAGTTGCATTATCATTCCAAATTTTGATATTCTCTTTTCCAGTTTCAATGGATTTGATGATATTTTTATTATATAATGATCTGAACTTAAAATTCTCATTATTCATACTATCAATCATTTTTTGCATGGCATCAGTTAATTTTGGGTTTAAACCAGATTTTGAAATAAATTCTTTTTGCAATGAAATATTTGCATTGATAGAGTTTTTCCATGTTTTATAGAATTCATTTTGAAAATCAAACAATGTTTGTTGTAAATGAGGTATAGTGTGTTCAATTTCAAGAAAATATTTTTTGCTTAATTTTTCAATTATTTCAAAACCATTTTTTGGAATCTCTTTTTCACTCATCAAATTTTGTAAAATCTCAATTAATTTAAACAAATCGTGCGTGAGTGAATGAGATTAAATGTAGTCATACAAATTAAAAAAAATCATGTCAAATGAGGAATTAATAAAACAATTCTATGTTGCTTTTAAAAATCACGATAAAGAGACATATCTAAAATTATGTGATAAAAATATTGAATGGCAAACTGCAGAAGGAATGCCAAATGGTGGAAACTATATTGGAGTAGAACAAGTATTTGAGAATTATTTCCCAAATATGCTAAAAAATTTTAAAGAATTTCATGCAATCCCTGAGCAAATTTTAGATCTTAAAGAGCACATTATGGTTACAGGAAAATATGTTGGAATTTCAAAAAATGATAAGAAATTTGAAGTGTTATTTTCTCATGTTTACAAAATTGAAAAAAATAAAATTATTAAATTTAGACAATTTACAGATACATCAGTTATTCAAAAAGCATTGAATTAATTCTCAACTATATTTATCTCCAAAAAATTTGAAAATCTAATTTACTTGAATAATCCCAGTCTTTACTAAAAATTCTATTCCATCAACAAATGTTTGCTCATCAATAATTCCTTCAGCCCACCATCCAGCATTACTTTTTACCCACGATGGAATTTCAGATGATTCGGATTCTTCAACTATAATTTCAGGTACTGAAATAATTTTCTCATTAATTAGAAATTTAATTGCGCCAACAAATGTTTCATCATCTATTTGGCCTTCAGCCCACCATGCAGAATTATTCTTTACCCATCCAGGAACATTTGTTTCATCTATACTTGATAATGATGCAAATTTCTGAATTCTGTTACCTGCGTCTGCCACCCAGATATCTCCATTAGAGTCAACATCAATTCCAGTCATTTCATTAAATTCTCCAAGACCATTTCCAAAGGTCCCCCATTTTGCAACATATTCACCTGCAGTATTTAGTACAAGGACTCGATTATTTTGAGAATCTGCAACATAGAGATTATCATTATCTGCAAATTCTAATGAAGTTGGGTTTTGAAGTTGTTTATCTCCATCCCCAGTAGTTCCAAAGGATTTTAGAAATCCACCATTACTATGAAAATTCAAAATTCGGTTATTGGTACTAGATAGTAAAAATGCATCATCATCATGTACTGTAATTGATTCAATTGATGAGAATTTAGCTGATGCAGTTAAAATGGAATTAATTTCACCCACATAGGTTCCATTTGTGTTAAATTTTATTATTTTATTTTGATTTCCATCAGATACATAATAAATTCCAGAATCATCTACTGCAACATCAGTAGGGTTTTGAACGGATTGATAGTTAATTCCAGAGTCCCCCCAATTTCTAATAAAATTTCCATCATTATCAAAAGTAACAATTCTCGAATTTCCTGCATCAGATACATGGACAAGTGATTTTTCTGCAAGAATAGATGTAGGGCTATTTAGTTTGCCATCAGTATCACCCATAGCCCCCCAAGATTTTTTTAGATTTCCTTTAATGTCAAAAACAGTAATTTTTGAAGTTTCTGAATCAAGTACAAACAATTCAAGATTAGGAGAAATTGCAATATCTATAATATTTCCAAAATTAACTAAACTATCATCAATGGTTAGTAAAATTTCTGGGCCATTATAAGAAATAATTTCAGATGATTCTGAAGGTGTCATTGCATCTCCAAATACAAAGAAAATTGCAAAAGTTTCAGTAGAACCATATTTTACATGAATCTTTGATGGACCCTGAAGAAAATCTACTGAGAGAGTATGTGGAATAGTAAACATTCCAGATGCAGAGTTTACAAAAGAGAATTGCTGTCCTTGATTTGCTTGAGAATCCTCAAACCAGTAAATTATTTGATCCTCAGCTAGACTGTTTGTACTAATTGTGGCCTGAATTGTTTCACCAGGTCTAAACTGTGATTTGTTTAATGAGATTTCAATCTCCAAAGTGGATGTGTTATCATTTTCCAGACTTTCATCAAATACATCAAAAGAGCCAATTGCACTAGTAGAACCATATCGGAATTCAAGTGAATAGATTCCAAGTTTTGAGGTATCAATATCATCAAGGGTAATTCGCGTAAGAGAGTTAGTTATTGTAACGTCTTTTGTAATTAGTTGTCCTGAAGGTAAAGTGATAGATAATGTGCCTGAATCAGAGATTATTTCAGGCATTACAATATTTACCTCAACTAGTTCGTTTGGAGAATACAGTTTTTTGTTACTACTCAAAAATATCGAGGTGTCAGTGTCAGGATTTTTTAATTCAAAAGGAACATCAACTTCGATATCATAATAAGTTACAATTGCACGATATACTCCAAATGGATTATTTGATAATAATTCATTAATTGAGAATTGTTGATTAATTACTGGTTGATAGACCTTGATTTTTACATCATCAACTAAATTTGCAGGTAATCCTTTATCATCAAATAATTCAATAGTCATTGTTTCAGCTATTGCTGCACTGGGATTATAGTAATTTGTAGAAATTTGAACATTTGCAGTATCACCTGGAAGGTAAGATAGTTTGTCAGTAGTAATTGAAATTATTATTGGTTCTACATTAACATCAATAATTTTTACATCATCATTGTAATCATATTGTATTGACCAGGTTCCAAATTGTCCATCAAAAGCATTTCTAATAATGGAATGTGTTGTTTTTGAGGCTTTAAGATTAGAAAGAATACCATCAATACTTGTTCCATCAGGTAGTGTGGCATTCCATGAAATATCCCCTCCAGAATAACCATCAATTTCTACTAGAATTTTGATCCACTCATTTGGATCAAATAAAATTTTTTCAGGTTCAGCTATAATTTCAGAACCATACGCTACTGGAGGAATTAATAAAAACAAACTTAGAAAAATAATGATTTTCATATACTATCAAAAAATTAAAGTCTATTTCAAAACTAAGGATTAACTATTGTGAATTAATTACAAAATTATTCCACACACTATTATAATCCTTAGTGTTTATTTTTCACAATTATTTTTAATTTTCAATACTCTCCAGATGCCTTGTAAAATTAGTTCAAGAACTGTACATATTTAGGCGTGAATATCACTAATCCATCAAAATATCTCGACATATTTTTTCAGAATCATCACTGAAAATCAAGGCAAAGTGATTTATTTTGTTTTTTCATGTTTTAATCTATTATGAGTTCAGAGAAGATAGTAAATGAAAAATTGTTAATTGTGGCATTTCCCAGTGCAGGGTTAGTAGGTGCTTTTGCCATATCTTATCTTACAGAACAATTAGAAATGAAAGATATAGGGGAACTAGAATTTGCAAAAGTTTCCCCATCATATGTAATTAAAAATGGAGAAATCTACGGACCAGTTCGAATATACAATAAAAATAACACATATGCCATTTTATCTCATATTCCTTTAAGTCCAATTTCCACATATGATCTAATAATAAAATCAATAGAATTTGCTAAAAACAATAACATCAAAAAAATAATTATTCCACGCGGATTAGAGATGGATGAAAATGACAAAAGTGACCCTATCTCATATGGTTTAGCAACTAACAAAAATTCAAAATATCTTTTAGATGAATATAATTTACCAATTATTCCAAGTGCGACAGTTCTTGGTACGGATGCAAGTGTTATTTCTGCACTTAAGAATTCTGAAATATTGAGTGTTGTTTTGTACACTACTTGTAGAATGATGTTACCTGATGATGATGCCATCATAAGATCTATCAAAACACTTGCAGATATTATTAAAGTTAAAGTGGATACTGAAAAATTTGAGGAGAGACTCGAAAAGATAAGCAAAGAAAATGAAAAATTAATAGAAGAAACTAAAAGTTATTTTAGGAATACATCAGGAACACCTGCTTCCATTCCTCCTGGAATTGCCTAATTAATCATAATTTAATTGCAGATTAAAATCCAATCAGATCCAACCCATCAAAGGGAATTATTAAGTTAAAACACAAAAATTTTGAAAAATAATGTTGTTATAAAATTAATCTTGTAATGAATAATGTACATCACAAAATAGTGCAATCCCATTAGGTAATGTTTTTGCAGAAATACTGTGTCCATCTGTCAATCCTTTCCCACAGACATAACATTCCACTTTACTAACAGAACTCTGAATGCTTGGGATTTTTTTAAAAATTTGAATGTCTTGAATAATTGATTGGTTTGAACCCATCATTTAATGGACATACGATCATCTAGACTATAAAGGTACCGTACCATACGGTAATTAATCATGCCTGAGAAATCAACAATTTCAGACAAAAATGTTACAGGTAAAATCATCTCATCACTTTAAATAATAAAGCACCAGAAATTGGTCTATGGGTGGACATCTTTGGAAAAACATCAGCAAAAGTAATACCTCTAGATTTATCTGAAAACCAATTTCAAATTTATAATAAAATTTCAAGAAACTATTCTCATTCATTTCTCTTTGAATCACTAACAGGTCCTGAAGTGTTAGCTGAAACATCAGTAATGGGTTTTGATCCTAAAATTATTCTAAAAGGGTATTCAGATAGAGTTGAAATTATTAGAAATAATGAAACTCAAACCATAAAAACTACAAATCCATTTGATGAGTTAAAAAAACTCTTAGGAAAATACGATGATCAAAGATACAGATACCTAGGAGGGGCTGTAGGAGTTGTAAATTATGATGCAGTTAGACTAGTTGAAAATATTTCAGAAACACATGATTCACCTGAACCATTAATGGAATTTGGAATTTATGATGATGGAATAATTTATGACAATATCCATAAAAAACTATTTTACTTTTATCATGAAGAAAACAGATTTGATAAAATAATCATGAGTGATGATTCTTTTGGAGAATTTCATTCTAGTGAAATTACACCAAATACAGATAAAGAAAAATTCTCAGATATTGTAAACAAGGCAAAAAAATTAATCCATGATGGAGATATTTTTCAGGTTGTACTATCTCGTAAATTTACATTTGATACAAATGGGGATAATCTAACATTATACAAAACATTACGAAAATTAAATCCGTCACCATACATGTACCATCTAAAACAAGATTCAAAAACAATAATTGGTGCATCACCTGAAATGCTAGTTAGAATTACAGGAGATAAAGTAGAAACATTCCCTATTGCTGGAACTAGAAAAGTTACTGATAATGAGGAGAGAAATATTCAATTATCTGAGGAATTAATTAATGATGAAAAAGAGCTTGCAGAGCATACAATGCTTGTAGATTTAGGTAGAAATGATATTGGTAGAGTATGTAAATATGGAACAGTTCATCCAGAGTCGTTAATGCAGATAAAGCGATTCAGTCATGTTCAGCACATAGTTAGTCATGTTGTCGGTAATTTAGCACCGGAAAACGACATGTTTGATGCGTTTCAAGCAGTATTTCCTGCAGGAACGGTTTCAGGTGCACCAAAGGTTAGAGCAATGCAAATTATTGATGAGTTAGAATCCGAAGCACGTGGACCATATGCAGGAGCTGTTGGTTATTTTTCATATAACGGATGTTGTGATTTTGCAATTGCAATTAGAAGTATATTCATAGAAAACAACAAAGGTTTTGTTCAATCAGGTGCAGGTATTGTTTCTGATTCAATTGCAGAAAACGAATTCAAAGAAACTGAACACAAAGCAGGTGCAATGCTTCAAGCATTAAAGGAGGCAACAAATTGAAATTTTTAATTATTGATAATTATGATTCATTTGTGTATAACATTGCACAGTATTTGGGAGAATTAGGAGTAGAATGTGATGTCATTCGAAATGATAAAATTTCAATTCAACAAATTAAAGAAAACAATTATGATGCAATAATAATATCACCAGGTCCAGGCACACCTGAGGATAAAAAATACTTTGGGGTGTGTAGTGATGTAATTTTAGATATGGGGAAAACGACCCCAATTTTTGGAGTGTGTCTTGGGCATCAAGGAATCATTGCAGCATTTGGCGGTAAAGTGACAAATGCAGGATGTGTAAGACATGGAAAAACTAGTCCGGTGAATCATACGGATTCAAAATTATTTAGAGATGTAAAAAATCCATTTAGAGCTACTAGATATCATAGTCTAGTAGGAGATAAAACAATAATTCCAGAGGTTTTAGAAATAACTGCTACTGCAGGAGATGATGGAGAGATAATGGCTATCCAGCACAAAGACTATCTAATTCAAGGGGTGCAATTTCACCCAGAATCGATTATGACGGAAGATGGGAAAAAGATACTTGGAAATTTTATCACTCAAGTAAAGGAGAAAATAGGCACAAAATAGAGGCATATGGAGAAAATGGCAGAATTAACAGATAGAGAAAAACTAGTTGCAGTGTATGGTTTTACAAAATACTATTCAGATGAAAATCTCCCAGATGATTTTATTGCAATTCTAGTAGAAAAGTGTCTTGAAAAAAATACTAATCTAAAATCAATAAATCTAAAAAAAGAAATTAACGGGTTAGATAATTTTTTGATATTTACAATAGAATCAACAATACAAAATTACGAAAAATCAATTTTGTATCAAAGAGTGATATCAGATGAACCAACACCATACACAATTGGTGAATATCTAAAGGAATATCCAAAAGAGGCATTAATTTTTGTCTATGCAGTTGGAAAAGGAATCAATGAATCATCAAGAGAAAACGATATTCCTTTTGATTTTGAAAATTATATGAAGAAATTTGATGAATGGGTATTTTATGAAAGTTTTTCTGAAACAGAATTTATAGAGATTCCAAAAAATACAGAAACATTCTTAGATTCTGTTATTGAAGATATTAAGAAAAAACCAGAGGATGGAAAATGATTTCAGATTTAATTTCAAAACTACAAGAAAAAACGGATCTAAGCTATGATGAGATTAATGGAATTACAACTGACATGTTATCAGGTAAAACCACAGATATTGAAAATGCTGATTTTCTATCAAAACTTGCACAAAAAGGAGAAACGGATGATGAACTACTAGGAATGCTTGATAAAATGCAAGAATTTTCATTAAAAGTTGATGTAAAAAATTCTGGAACTGTCATTGACATGTGTGGAACTGGTGGAGATGCATTGCAGACATTTAATGTATCAACTACTGCATCATTTGTAGTAGCAGCATCTGGTGGAATTGTTGCAAAGCATGGAAATCGTTCAACTTCAGGTGTTTCAGGAAGTGCAGATATTTTTGAGTATTTTGGGTATGATTTGAGCCTAAAACCAACACAAATATCAGAAATTTTAGAAAAACACAATATCTGTTTTATGTTTGCACAAAAATTTCATCCTGCAATGAGATATGTTTCTACTGCAAGAAAACAACTCGCATCAAGAACTGCATTTAATTTACTTGGACCATTATCAAATCCTGCAAATGTAAAAAACCAACTGATAGGTGTTTTTTCAATTGAATATTTAGACAGATTACCAGCACTACTCAAAAGAAAAGGGGCTGAAAATATTATGACTGTTCGTTCAGATGATGGGATGGATGAATTCTCCACTAGTTCAACTAACCGTGTTTGTATTTTGCGTGGCAATAAAGTGTTAATGAATGCAATTGATCCTGAAGTTGTAGGATTGCATAAATCATCATTAAAGGATATTCAAATAAAAACAAAACAAGATGCCATAGAATCATTTGTAGGGGTGTTAAATAATACAGCAAGCCAGGCAATGATTGAAACTACTGCACTAAATGCGGCAGGAGGATTAATTGTTGCAAATATTGCAGACAATTTTGAGCAAGGTGTAGAGATTGCACTAAATACAATTAAAGACGGCAAAGCCATTTCACTATTAGAGAAATTTGTTTCAGAGACTGGAGACATTGAAAAACTAAAGGAGATAACTAATGGCTGAAAATATTCTAAGAAAACTTGTAAACAATTCACAGATGGCAATTGATGATGGAGTGTATGATGTTGAAGCAGATCTGGAGAAATCAAATAAAGATTTCAAACAAATCATAAAAACAAATCAACATGCAACATTACTAACTGAGATAAAATTTGCATCCCCATCACTGGGTAAAATTAGAACATTGACTGATCCTGCAAGTATTGCAAAGAAAATGGTTTCAGGAGGGGCAAAAGCACTATCAGTATTAACTCAGCCACACCTATTTCATGGCTCACCGGAATATTTCATGAAGGTAAGACAAGCAGTAGATGTCCCATTACTGATGAAAGATATCATGATTGATAAAATCCAAATCGATACTGCAAAAAAAATCGGTGCAGACTATATGCTTGTAATCCAGTCATTGTTTGATCAAAAGTTTGTTTCAGATATTGATGAGTTTATTGACTATGGACACAAACAAGGATTAGAAATTCTACTTGAAGTGCATACAAAAGATGAATTTACAAATGCACTAAAAACTAAAGCAGACATTATTGGAGTTAATAATAGAAATCTCGACACCTTAGAAATTGATCTTAAAACAACTGAATTGGTTTTAGATGGATATGAGAAATCAAGAATAATTCTATCTGAAAGTGGAATTAACACAGTGGAGGATATTCAATATCTAAAAAAGAGTGGAGCTGATGCGTTTCTAATAGGATCAAGTATTATGAAAAGTGACAACATTGAAGAACAAGTAAAAAAGTTGGTGAATGCATATTGAAATATCCAAAAAACGGTAGATTCGGAGAATTTGGTGGAAAATACATTCCAGAAACACTAGTTCCAGCTGTAGAAGAGTTGGAAGAAAATTATCTTAAATTCAAAAACGATAAAAAATTCAAAAAAGAATTAGATTATTATCTCAAAGTGTATGCAGGACGACCTACACCATTGTATTATGCAAAAAATTTATCAGAAAAAATTGGTGGTGGTAAAATTTATCTTAAACGTGAAGACTTGCTTCATGGCGGAGCTCACAAAATAAACAATACGCTGGGTCAAGCATTACTTGCAAAAAAAATGAACAAAAAAAGAATCATTGCAGAAACAGGAGCAGGGCAACACGGAGTTGCAACTGCAATGGCATGTGCAGCATTAGGAATGAAGGCCGAAGTATACATGGGGTCCAAAGATACAATTCGACAAAAGCTAAATGTGTATCGAATGAATTTACTTGGATGTAAAGTTCATCCTGTTAGTTCAGGCTCAAAAACCCTCAAAGATGCAATTAATGAGGCAATTCGTGACTGGATTACAAATGTAGAAAACACTTACTATTTGCTAGGATCAGCAGTAGGACCACATCCATATCCTGTGATGGTTCGAGACTTTCAAAGTGTAATTGGAAATGAAATTAAATCTCAAATGAAAAAAATTAACAAATCAGTAGACAGTGTCATTGCATGTGTTGGTGGAGGGTCAAATGCAATTGGAACATTTTATCCCCTAGTTGATTCAAATGCAGAAATTATTGGAGTAGAAGCTGCAGGTCTTGGATTAAAAACAAACAAACATTCAGCAACACTATCTGCTGGAAGTAAGGGAGTACTACACGGAATGATGACATATCTATTACAAGATAAAGAAGGACAAGTTACAGAGACTCATAGTATTTCTGCAGGATTAGATTATCCGGGCGTTGGACCTGAGCATTCATACTATAAAGATACAAAACGTGTAAAATATCACTCAGCTACTGATGCTGAAGTAATTGATGCATTTCAAATATTGACTAGAACTGAAGGAATCATTCCAGCTTTAGAATCATCTCATGCAATTGCTGAGGCAATCAAAGTTGCAAAAAAGTCAAAGAAATCAGAATCAATTGTAGTCACTCTGTCAGGAAGAGGAGACAAAGACGTCGAGGAAGTACAAAATTATTTGAATAAACATGACAAGAATTAAAGAAAAATTTACAGCACTTGAATCTCAAAATCAAAAAGCTTTGATTGCATACATTATGGTAGGATTTCCAAATGAAAAGGCAACAATCTCAACTGTACGTGGATTGGTAAAAGGTGGTGTAGATATTATTGAATTAGGTTTTCCATTCTCTGATCCTCTAGCTGATGGCCCTGTTATTCAAAATGCAAGTACCATCTCATTACAAAAGGGAGCAAATATTGCAAAGTTTTTCTCACTAGTGAAAAAGATTAGAAAAGAAACTGATGTTCCCATAGTACTAATGACTTACACCAATATTCTATACAATAAGGGATATGCCAAGTTTATCGCCGAGGCAACAAAAGCAGGAATTGATGGGTTTATCCTGCCTGATATGTCAATTGAAGAATCAAAAGATTATCTTTTGGCTGCAAAAAGTAAAGCAGATACAATTTTCTTAATATCACCAAATACCAGTAAAACAAGAATTTCAAAAATATCAAAAGCAACATCAGGATTCTTGTATCTTGTTGCAGTGTATGGTACAACTGGAGTAAAAATTGGAATTAAAAAATATACAATTGATGCAATAAAGCAAGTCAAAAAACAAACTAAAGGAAAAATTCCAATTGGTGTGGGATTTGGAGTATCAACTCCAGATGATGTAAAAAAATACATCAATGCAGGTGCTGATGCAGTAATTGTTGGTAGTGCATATTTGAAATTAATAGAAAAAACTCCTCAAAGAAATCTTGAATCAAAGATTGCATCATTTACAAAATCACTCAAAAAACAGACCATAAAATAAAAACGTCAAAGAGAGGTGGCCTTGGTGAAACTGTATTGAGGGGAGACTCTCGCAGTAGTCGACCACCAGACTAGAGGTTCTCAATTCAGTATACACAAATAAAAATAAAAAATGATTGGCAAGATCAACTAAAATCTGTTTAAAAATAAAGGGTTATTTTCACAATTGTAAAGTTTCTAAAGTATGGATAGTTTACTTCGAGCTAAAAACAATGTAGAGATTAACCCAACACTCAAAATTCCCATTGCTAAAAATCCAAACTCTGGAATTACATATGCACCCATGATTTTAATTTCTTTAGAAAATGGCTCCATTTCAATAATTAATTTAGTTCCAGTAAAAACATCTTCTGATGAAAATTTAGTTTCTTTACCATCAACCCAAATTACAGTAGGAGTATCAATTAATTCAACTGGTAAAACAATAATTAATTCCTCAAGTTCTGTATCACCGGAAATATGAAATGTTAGTGTTTTTTCATCAGAATCAACATCAACTAGAGATTGTAAATTTGTATCAAGGATGTATTTTATCTCAAAGCCCAATCCATCATCAGTGAATCCTGATGCAACCTTGTCAATAGTTTGAACACTTCCAAGATTATCAGTTACATGGACTATACCATTCATCCAAGGGTGTAGACTGCAGTAATAGTAAAAATCGCCTAAATCATCGAATTGCCTAGTGTATGATTCCCCAGCAGTAAAAAAGCCACTATCAAAAGTACCATCCTCCTCACCTGACTGAGTAACTGAAGTTACTGTATGAAATGCAGTATCCCCATTATGCCAAGTAATGGAATCACGAGGGTAAACGGTAATCTCACCAGTAGTTACACCAGTAGAGGATTCTGACCAAAAGTATGGGGCTCCAGGATCTGATGCACCTGAAGGGATTTTGATATTATATTCAGACTGAGCAAAAGCCAAAGTAGCAGAACCCATTATGAGCACAACTAGTAAAGGTAAAACAAAAAGGGATTTCAACAAATCATTTACTGCAAACAGCTATTTCAACTATTCCCGAATAACAAAACATACAAAAACCAGATACCCGTTTCATTAATGTGCAGACGA
>Ga0209362_1001974_pt1 | contig 15659 bp, 13 predicted proteins | sample SaaInlV_165m_DNA_FD_184680 | JGI IMG/M metagenome (GOLD analysis project Ga0209362, IMG submission 184680) | Marine microbial communities from expanding oxygen minimum zones in the Saanich Inlet - Saanich Inlet SI037_S3LV_110m_DNA (SPAdes)... | ecosystem: Environmental > Aquatic > Marine >...
ATTCGCAAACTACGCAAGGAGATGACGTCCATGGAACGCCCACGAACAGCAGAGGAAATAAAAGAGGCGAAGATAATGGAAGACCATATGCGCATGCTGGGAGAAATCATTGCAGCAAAGGACAATAAGAAATCCTAACTAAGCAAAAAGTCCTTCCACCGAGCAGGTCGGAAGGCAATGCATGTTAGAAAACCTAAGGCTAACCCAGACCAAATCCACAGCCTCTTGAGATAAAGGCTGTAACTCTCAAAAGATGGGAAGAATTATTCTTCGCTAGTGGCTTTGTCGAGTAGGTCACCCAGAGAGGTAGTCAAATCTTCACCGCTCTCTTCGTAGGCAGCCACTTCCTTGGCCAGATCGTCCTCATTGTATTCAGCGGCTTTGATACTCAAGCCGATGCGACGTTCCTCACGGTCTATCTTGATCACCCTGGCGGTAACCTCCTGACCTTCCTGAAGTACGTCTTTTACTGTTTCTATGCGTTCCTCACTGATCTGGCTCACATGAACCAGCCCATCGATATCGTGATCGAGTTTCACAAAAGCGCCATATCCGGCGATGCGAGCTACCTCGCCCTTCACCATCTCGCCCAACTTGTAAAGACGATCGATATCTTCCCAAGGATCAACACCGAGCTGCTTCATACCAAGAGAGATGCGATGGTTCTCGATATCAACTTCCAATACGATTGCATCCACTTCATCGCCCTTGTTGACCATTTCGCTGGGATGGTTCACCTTGCGAGTCCAGCTCATATCGGACACGTGCACCATTCCGTCGATGCCTTCCTCAAGTTCGATAAAGGCGCCATAGGAAGTAAGGTTGCGAACCTTGCCGCGAACACGCGCTCCCGAAGGATAATTGTGGGGAGCCATGTCCCAAGGATTGGCATCCAATTGGCGTAGACCCAAAGAAATTTTCTGGTCATCCTGCTGTATGCCGAGAACGACTGCGTCCACTTCGTCGCCAACATTCAAAACATCCCCGGGCTTAGTGATGCGCTTGGTCCAAGACATTTCAGTAACATGTACCAAACCTTCCACTCCGGCTTCCAGCTCGATGAAGGCACCATAAGGAACAAGGTTCACCACCTTGCCTCGCACCTTCGATTGAAGCGGGAATTTTCTTTCGATACCATCCCAAGGATTAGGCGTTAGTTGCTTGAGTCCGAGAGAAACCCGATCGCGATCGTAGTCCACGTCGATAATCGAGACAGTGATCTCTTCGCCCGTTTTCACCATTTCGCTAGGATGCGAAACGCGACCCCAGCTCATGTCGGTAATATGGAGAAGACCATCGAGCCCATCCAAGTCGATGAAAGCACCGTAATCCGTGATGTTCTTAACCATGCCGCGACGAGTATCGCCTGGTTTGATGCTAGAAAGAATCTCGCGCTTTTTGCTATGTCGGCGTTCCTCAATAAGCTCGCGGCGAGAAACTACAATGTTTCTGCGCTCGCGATTAATCTTGATAACCTTGAAATCAAAAGTTTGCCCCACGAACTGATCCAAATTCTTGGGTGCCTGCACATCCACTTGAGATGAAGGCAAAAAGGCATCCACACCGACATTAACAACCAATCCGCCTTTGACCTTGGTCTTGACTCGTCCCGTAATGACCGAGCCTTCCTCGCAAGTGTTAACGATTTTTTCCCAGTTCTTCTTCTGTTCGGCCTTGTCAAAGGACAGCACGGGATTTCCGTCCTTGTCCTCAAGGCGTTCCAGATAAACTTCTATATCGGAACCGATTTCCAGTTCCCCGACATCTACGAATTCGTGGGCTTGAACGGTTCCCTCTGCCTTCCCTCCGAAATCTATGACGACTTCGGTTGGTCGGATTTCCATTACGGTACCGGATATAACGGAACCTTCTTTAAGTTGTTCGATTTTGCTCTCTGCGAGCAATTCTTCCATCAATGCGCTCATGCGGCTTTCTTTCTTGGTTAACCGACCGGCAAATCCGTAATACAGGCAACGTAATTTTACGCCGCCTCAGAGCGGTCGGGCTAAAGGTTTAAAATTAAGTGGTGAAAAGAACAAGTTGCAGAATGCAGATTAAACGGCAATGAAATCCTGCAAGAGAAGGAAAATGGTCGTTTCCCGTGAGCAACGCAAGAATAAAGCAGGTCAAACTTACACCAAAACGCAACTCCTCAAAACCCAAAGAAACAACGCTGATATGAACAATTTAACTAAACTGAGAAAGTATTGTAAAAAAGACCAAATAGCTGGACAGCCGCCCAATGGCAAATCTACTGAACCAGCTTGTTCAAAGGATACTCCACAATACCCTCGGCACCTTGCCGCTTGAGAGCGGGAATGATTTCACGAGACACTTTCTTCTCGATCACGGTCTCCACGGCCACCCAATCCTCGTCGCTCAACTTCGAAATGGTTGGATTGCGGAGGGCAGGCAAAGCCTCCAAAACCTGATCGAGAATCGACTTTGGGACATTTAATTTCAAACCCACCTTCGCCTTTGCTTCCAAAGCCGCCTGCAGAAGCAAAGCCATATTCTCGATCTTCGCTCGCTTCGACTCATTCTCCCAGCTCGCATTGTTGGCAATTAAAACCGTGTTCGTCTCGAGCAAAGTGTCCACGATGCGCAAATTATTGGCGCGAATGGAGTTCCCCGTTTCCGTAAGATCAACGATGGCATCTACCAACTCGGGCACTTTCACTTCAGTAGCCCCCCAAGAAAACTCCACATCAGCATTCACGCCATGCTCCTCAAGATAACCTCGAGTAAAGTTCACCAATTCGGTGGCCACCGTCTTGCCCTCCAAGTCCTTTACCGATTGAATGTTCGAGTCTTCGGGCACGGCGAGCACCCACTTGGAAATACGGTTCGAAGCTCTGCTATATACCAGATCGGTAACCTGCACCACCTCCGAACCGTTCTCCAAAACCCAATCACGTCCCGTTAAGCCGCAATCGAAAAACCCGTTCTCCACATAACGGCTCATTTCCTGAGCTCGCACAAAACGGCCATCCAGTTCGGGATCGTCCCATGCAGGCCTGTAGGACCGAGCGCCCTTCGAAATGCGAAAACCCGCGTTGCCGAACAAATCGATCGTCGCTTCCTCCAAACTGCCCTTGGGCAAACCAAAATTCAACAAAGTGCTCATAAAAATTATAAAGGAGTAGCTAAAACGTACCCTTTCTACACAGACGCAAGGCAATAAGAATGGCAGATCGAATCGACACAGGACAAAAAAATCAGAAGGGGTGCTCGGAATGATAATTTTTTCGCGGTGAGTAAATGCAAACACTACAAGACGAATTCACCAATAATCATGAGGGGCCATAGCGGCGTTCAGCCTCCTCGATGGATCGGTGCATTTCCATTTCAGTGAGAATTTCGCGAAGAGCCTGTAAGTTGGGAGGCGGTGGAGGAGAAAGATCAATATTGACCTCGTGTTCTAGGCGAACTAGCTCAATGTTTCGGCGAAGAATTTCTTGGTTTTCGTAAACAATTGAGCAGAAGCGCTTGGGGCTGAGTCGTCCGGCGTTTTCAATTACGTTTTCTAAAGTACCATACTCTGAGAGCCACTTTACGGCGGTCTTTGGCCCTACGCCGGCAAGACCGGGTATGTTGTCCGAAGTATCGCCGATAAGAGCAAGATAATCGAGGATACGCTCGGGAGGCACACCAAACTTTTCGCGAACGCCAGCGACGTCCAAGATTCGCCAACCGATACGAGGGTTCGCGGTCGGAGGGGGTAAGAGCTGGCGAACACCGGGGCAGATAAGCTGAGCAAGATCCTTGTCGGCGCTAACAATCAAGACTTCCTGATTTTGCTCGGTCAAAGACACAGCGGCGGCGGCAATGAGGTCGTCCGCTTCCAAGCCGTCCCGCTCTTCGGAAGTGTAACCGAGAGCAGCTGTCAGTTGCTTGACCCAAGGCAGCTGCTGCTTGAAAGTGTCGGGAGATGCACCTCGGTTTGCCTTGTACTCGGGAAACAAGTCTACACGGCGAGCGGGAGCCCCTTTGTCGAAGTAGACTCGCACGACGTCTGGCTTTTCATCGTCTTCCAGCTTCCAAAAGGTACGAAGCCAACCGTGTATCATGTTGGTTGGAAAACCGTCCGACCGAGAAAGCTCGGTGATACCGTAAAAGGCTCGGAAGGCAAGGTTGTGTCCATCGCATAAAAGAATCTTGGCCATGTATAACCAAGAAAAGACGGGAGATAGACTAGAGTCGCAAGACTAAAGGGAAAGAAAAGAAAGTACAGCGGGCTCCTCTAGCGAATCTACGAGAAAGGTCGGTTCACATTCGGCAAGTTGATCCATAGTAAAACGGCCGGATGCCACAGCAAGCGAGCGGGCTCCTATGGCACGAGCACAAGCGATGTCGTGAGGGGTATCGCCGATAACCGTGACTGCTTCTCGAACAAAGGTGGAGGCACAATACTCAGAGGCCCGTGCCAGAGCGATTGGCCCAAGATCCAAGCGTTCGATCGCATCATCGGCGAAAGCTCCGAAAGAAAAATAATCCCATAGGCCAAAGGGAACGAGCTTCGCCTCCGCTGCCGCCCTGAGGTTACCTGTAAGAAGACCTTGCTCATGATCAGGCGAAATATGAACAGCTTCAACGATTCCCGAAACTCCGGGCAGAATACGAGCGTCCGACTGGGAAAGTTCCTCGGAAACGAAGTTGACGAAGTCATCGAGATAGGCTCGCAGAATAGATTCATCGTCGCCAATGCCGAAATGCCTGCGGATAAGGTGGCCGATCCGTCGATCGGTACAACCTGCGTAAGGAATAAGCGAAAGGTCTACGTCCACTGACCAGTGCTTGTGAGCCGACCGCACAATGGATCGCTCCCCTGCCCCCGCAGTGGTGACTAAGGTTTCGTCGAGATCCCAAAGAAGAAGGTCGGACACGTCCTACCTCAGGTTTCGTCGAGCACTTCAAGAAGCTCAGCTTCGACGTATTCGGGTCTCGCTCGATCAAGTCGCACCCGGGCAATACGATTGGCGAGATCCGATCGATCCGAATCCACAAGAACGCGAACGTAATTCTCCGTATAGGCAGGCCAGAATCCGTTCTTTGGATCCTCCATTAGAATTACAGCCTCACGACCGACTTGTGCCTCGTAAAAGTCATGACGCTTAGATGCGGAAAGAACTCGAAGACGGTCGCTGCGACGACGACGCTCTTCCATGGGAACTTGATCAGCAACTCGAGCAGCCGAAGTGCCCGAACGTTCAGAAAAGGTAAATGCATGGCAATATGAAAAGGGATGCTCCAGAAAGGTTCGGCAAGTCTGCTCGAAATCATCATTGGTCTCTCCCGGGAATCCCGCCATAAGGTCGGTGCCGATGCATAAATTCGGCACGAGTTCGTTTGCCTTTTGGATAAAGGAAATTATCTCGTCCAATTGATATTTTCGCTTCATGGCAACGAGTGTCCGGTCGCATCCCGCCTGAAGTGGAACGTGTAGGTATGGGAGAAGCGGATGACTGGGATCGGCCATGAGAGGGAAAAGCTGTTCAGGAATGGTTGTGGGCTCGATACTGCTGATACGGATTCGGGCCAAACCGGAAACGGACGAAAGAGCCCCGATTAGAGCCAAAAAGTCGTAACCTTGCGATTGGTAGGTGCCTATGTTGACTCCAGTGAGAATAACTTCCCGAACACCTCGGTCAGCAAGGGAGTGAGCCTCTTCCATTAAATTATCAAAGGCTCGTGACCGCGCCCTACCACGAGCAAAGGGTATGATGCAGAAGGAGCACATGAAATCGCAACCGTCCTGCACCTTGAGATTCGCTCGCCACTCAAAAGGACTGTCACCATTTATGGAGAGGGAAAAATCATTTCTATCAATTCTTTCTCGAACGACAACAGGCCGATCCGTTTTTTTCTCCCCGATGTATTCGAGGAGATTCATCTTATCTTGGTTGCCAATGACGTAATCAACACCAGGAATTTCAGCAACGGAGGAAGCCCCTACCTGAGAGTAACATCCTACTACCACTGTTACCGCCTGAGGATTCACTCGAATAAAACGACGAATCACGTTACGGGACTTGGCATCGGCCTCGTTAGTCACGGTACAGGTGTTGATGACGCCGAGATCGGCCGGCTCACCGAATGGGACAACTTGGTAGCCTGCAAGGGCAAGACGGTCGGCGATGGCGGTAACCTCGTATTGGTTAAGACGACATCCAAGAGCTCGAACGGATGCACGCTTGGTCTGAGGATTGGCGATCATGATAAGTTGAACAGAGAGTGTAATCAAAACAGGCAATCAAGCCAGTTATTTCGAAACGCTTAACTAAGTTGGCTCCGTTTCCAGAGGGAGAGGCGAGTCGGCACCATATCGCTTAAGGAGGCCTACCAGTTTGCGGGCCGCCCAATAGCGAGGGATAAAACGGACGGGATTGGCTATACAACGTAGGAGCCACCCAAGATAAACTCGGTCAGCCCAGAGGGGAATTCGAACCTGCTGCCCCGAAAGAAAGGCAAGAGCTGCCCCAGTACAGATAATGATGGGGTGGTAATTAAGATTATCGCGCAGATAGTGCCCAAGGCGCTCCTGAACCCCCCCTCCTATATTTACCATAATTACTTTGGGTCGCCGTTCCGCCAAAAGCCGTAAAAGAGACTCGTCAACAAGAAGACCCGCACCAGTGTAAGCTGGAGCGAGGTAGACATCCTTAGTCTCGATAACAAGTCCTGCCTCTTCAGCAAGCCACCCCCGATTGTGGGCATCTTGGCCAGCGTCGGGCATAATCCAGAAAGAATCCTGCAGGACTCCTTGGGCTTCCCGTTTGATGAATTCCTTGAGGAAAAGCAGACCGGACAACCGAGGCAATCTTTCCTCTTCGTTCGAATGGGAACGATTCCACCATAGTGCCATGAGCCCGCTATCTGGAAGAACGAGATCGGCGGAAACGAGGGCATCACGATAGGCAGGATCCCGAGGAAGGTCATTTGCCAATCCGGGACCGGATGGCACGACGACGAGTCCGCCATGAATGACATGATCGATCACATCCTTCAAACTACCCGAAAAAAACTTAACTCCAAGAACAGTTCGAGTCGGGAAAGCAGGAAGTGAATGGAGATTGTGGTCAGTATTAAAACTCACTAGAGCAGAGAAAACATCTCAGTAAGCGGATCGCGGAGGGAAGATGACTTGAACCACTGTGCGGAGCACAATTTCACAATCCGTCCAAACGGTCCAGTTGCCAACATAATCGAAATCCATCTCGATACGACGACGAACAAGTTCGGGATCAGTAAATTCTCCTCGTAGACCACGGCATTGGGCAGGACCAGTGACTCCGGGCTTCACAAATTGCCTAACACGGTAAGCTTTATAGTCGCGTTGAAATAGATAATCATGCTGAGCAAGATAAGGACGTGGCCCAACGAGGCTCATCTCACCTTTTAAAACATTTAAAAATTGAGGAATTTCATCGATGCTAAAACGGCGCATAAACCGACCCGCTGGAAAAATTCTTTTATCGGAGCGAGTCGCCTGAGTAGCCTCGTCCATGTCACTTGATGGAGCATGTCCCATAGAGCGAAACTTCCAGATAACGAATTTACGACCAGCAAGTCCGACCCTCTCCTGTCGGAAGAAAAGAGGACCAGTCGACTGAAAGCGTTGAAGCAACCATACAAAAATCATGGCAAGCGGTAAGACTAAGAGAAGAGCGGGAATACTTAGAGCAATATCGAAAACACGCTTCACCATCCTGTTGAACGGGCTTTCGAGCGGCTCGTTCTGAAGTTTGAAGAATTGGCGACCCGATTCTTCAACGAAAACTAACCGTGAATCAAACAAGCTTGACAGTGAATTGTAGATGAGCACGCGACAACCATGACGATTCGAGTTTTCCGCAACGAGCGGTATCCAATGATCAATGTGCTCATCGGGAACAACCACCACTTGATGAATCTCGTTCTTCTGGAGGTACTCGTCCAACAACGAGTAGTGTCCAAGATCCGGAAGGGACAATTTTTCCGGAACACAACGAGAAGTAGAGAAAACACCAGCGAAAGAAAACCCTTGGGCAGTGTGTCTATCGAGCCATTGACTCAAAGAGTCCAGAGACTCTCCGTCTCCAATGATCACACTCTTTCTATGGCTAGAAGAAGGAGAGACAAAACGCTGAAAAATAACTGGGAAACTAAAATTAGCAAAAATAAGAACTGGCCAACAAGCTCCAATAAATGCAGTAAGAAAAAGTCTACTGGTTGACTTATCTTTGGTGGCAAAGTAGAAAGCAAAGACCAAAAAAGCGATGAGGGATACTTGGAAGTTTGCCTTAATCACGGAACCGCCAAATCGACGCCACCCAATAGAGTGCAGAAATGTACCATATGAATCAACAGATCCGAAAGACGCCAAAAACACTCCAAGGACGGCAGCCAGTGCATAACTCCAAGGCAAACTAATCAATTCGCGACCCGAGGATTCCCAAACATGATGGAAAACCCAAAAATATGCGATAACCGTTAGCAAAATAGCCGCGTTGTGAAGCGTGGCTAAACCGCTCACCCTATTATTATTCATTTTAAAAGGGGGAAGATTAAGTCAAGTTAAGAGCGTGCTAGAATAAAATATCAATGGACTCAAGGAGAAGATCTGTTTGATGCATAATGCCAGCAAAGCCTAATTCAAGCAAGCAAAAGCGATCCTTAAAATTATCGGCTTGCTTAATTTCATTTTTTTCTGAAAGATATGAAAAAGCTATTTAAATAGTTAAATCTATCTTCAAAATCAAAGCCCAAATCCAAGAAAAAGTTTCTAAAGTCTCAACTCTCTCTCTCGAGTTAGAGGGCATAGATTTCTTTGTGCGGTTGATGAATATGATGGGGATGCCGCGCTCGGTTGGTGAGATATACGGTCTGCTTTACTTTTCAGAAAAGCCGTTGCCGATGGACGCAGTCGCCACTCGCTTAGGCATCAGCATCGGTTCAGCAAGCCAAGGCTTAAAAAACTTGCGAGCATTGAAAGCCGTCCAGTCTACATATGTCGCAGGTGACCGGCGAGATCACTACATAGCGGAATCGGAATTTCGCCGACTATTCTCCAACTTCATAAAAGACGAGATCATGCCCCATCTCGAAAGTGCCAAGGAACGCATTCTGCGGATGGAGAAATTGATTGATTCCAGCGATTTTGAAGTCGAAAACGCAGAGTTTTATCAAATTCGAATTGATAAGCTTAAACGCCTTACAAAGGCGAGTTCGAGGCTGTTACCCGCAATGACCGGACTCTTAAAACTATGAATCCATCGGTAGCAGAGGACTGGGAGCATAACTGGTATTGCGTAAGAGCCAAACCTCGAGCGGAAAATGCGGCAGCACAATCAATTAAAGCAATACAAGGGGTAGATGTTTTTTTTCCTAAAACCATTCCTCAGCGAAAGAAAAATTCAACGCCGGCTCAAGCACTCTTCCCTGGATACCTTTTCGCATGTTTCGATCCTGTACTTAACATGAGAGCCGTACATTTTGCCCATGGTGTTGCATATGTACTTCGGCGAAACCTAAAACCAGACCCCGTGGATCCCGAAATCATAAAGGATTTGAGAATCGCGACTACCGAAGAAGGATTGATTGAAATTCCTGATCGTGCTCATCAAGTAGGATCAAAGGTAACCATAACCGAAGGTCTTTTCAAAGATGGTAACGGCATGGTTACTCGTCTTATTCCTGCTAGGGACCGAGTCAAAGTACTTTTAGAATTTCTTGGTCGACCGACCGAGATAGAGATAGACGAAAATTCATTGGATTTCCCTAAGGTTCACCCAATGAGAGTGAGTGGATAAAAAGTTCATTGCATTTAAATTTATAAAGAAGGCTTTGCGGAAACTCGCAAGCAGCCAAGGGCGGTAGCTTGGCTTAATGACAAGCTCCATTTTAGTTATTGGGTGACCAAAAAACCACAAAGGCCTATTGATGCAGCACACTTTCCTGTCTGCTAGAACGAATTTCCTGAAAAGGGTTACTAATTACTCCGATTATTAAATAATTGTAATGCGAGGTATCTCAGAAGGAAGACCTTCGAACATAAGTAGTTCAATTAAGGTACTGCCCTTTTATGTCGGAACCCTGCCATTCCCTGTGACCGTTTAGTCTAAACAATGATGGACTCGAAGTTTCAGGCAACAGTTTGATGAGAAACCTTCCCATTGCGTATCTTCTAGTCATGTTTGCGTTGGCGTCTTTCGCCACAGCTTTCTTCACAGCTCCTTCATACTTACCGATAATCCGCAATTGGAAAGCCCAGAAGCTCGTGAACGACAGCGAAATGTTCAAAAGCGATAGCCTAGCAAATACAACTGGTCTCTTTGATGCGGGAATTCATAAGGCGAAGATCGCTATGTTGCTTCTACCAGAGGATATAAATGTAGCGCGAAACTATGTTGAACTGTTAACCCATTCTGCTCCATTGAAGGCCATTCCTGCATGGCAAAAAACATTGCAACTTAAGGGAGCAAATTCAGAAGATCGAGAAATGCTTCTACTCCACTGTCTCAAAGTGGCGAAGAACAGGAATGCAAACCTTGGGCAGAATTCACGACAATTCGCCATGCTCGTGGCAAGTCAACAGATTGACTTATTGGAGCAAGATGGTAATTGGCGATTCTTTTCCAAAAATAAGCTTTTAAAGGCCGAATTTCTGGCCGAAACGGGAAAACCGCTCGAATCGCTAGAGATTGTAACTACATTGCTATCACAAAAGAAAGAGGATTCGCCCGAGGTAGTTTTTTTGTACGCAAAACTGGCCGCACACCTAGGCCAAAGCCAATATCTTGGCAAAGCGGGCAGACTTCTTGCGAAGTTTGCCCCGCAACCAGATGAAACAGGCATAGAAGCCATTCGGCACATGACACTGATCCACACCGCCATACCGATTGCCGATGAAGGTCTGGGGCGTTGCCTCGAACTGCTAAACATCAACCCGCATGCCAAACCGATAGATTTTCTTCGTATTCATGCCCTTCGTTTTGATTCCGCTAGTCAAGAGCATAATAAAAGAGCGGTGCTCGAAGAATGTGCGCAAATTTTCGACCTAAAGGATAATGGTCAGCTCGAAATATACTGCCGATGGCTTGGACGCCTTCGAGCATTCCCTCGCCTATTGGAGGAATTGCCTGCAACCAGAGCAAGACTGAACGAAGAACTCTTCAAGCTTAGAATGAATGCCCTTGCAGTACTGGAACGACGAGATGACATGAAAAACGAGTTGGCAAATGCTCCCGGCATCCCCTCCCTGTGGAAGCTCATAATTTCCGTACGCCTGCATTCCATCTGTGGTGATTTCGACAAGGCATCCTCAGATTTAGATCAACTATTGAAGGGAGTCGGCAAGGACAATCGTCGAATACTTTCCATTTGTCGCTACTTCGAGGAAAGTGGTGAGATCCGAAGCCTTTGTCACATCTTAGAAATTGTTTTAGACGAGCCGGGCTTAAGGCGATATGCGTTGGAAAAACTCCTGGAATATCGGGCATCCACATCCGAACTGCACGAAATTCGGAACTGGATATCTAAACTGCGAAAAATTCATGTCGAGAATACCGCCCTCCAGAACGCCGAGTTGTACTTCCAGCTCCTTGATCCATCAGTGCCAAAAAACAAAATTTCCGATCTCGTGGAGCAGTCAAATCGCCTCTTGACCGACAACAAAGATCGCAGCATCCGCATCACTGCAGCACTTGCTCGCTTGCGCAACGAAGAACCAGACAAAGCCCTAGTCGCCCTCGGCGACATATCGGATTGGCGAACTTGGCGTGAAACACGACCGGCTTGGGTATTGATATGCACCCAAGTCCTTCGCCAGAATCAAGACACCCGAACAGCTATTAGGCTCGAGTCTAGTATCGCCAAAGACAGCATCGATCTAGCTGAACGTAAGGCTCTTGCCACACTTTTCCCAGATAGCTTTCAACATTCACAATGAGTGATTCAGTAGAATCCACCGCTACCGATCCAGAAACAAAGGCAAACATTCGCTTGATTTTTGGCCTTTTATCTCTTGTCGGAATTTGGGGAATGCTCATCCATCAACTCGAACTGACATGGTCACTCAACGACCAGTACAGTCATGGGTTCGTCGTCCCATTACTTTGTATTTATCTTGCTCTCAAAGCTAACATCAAAGAGTACCCTGAACGGGTATCTTGTCCCTCACAATCCAGAGCTTGGCTTTATCTCGGGATTCCGTGCCTTCTTGCGTTACTTCCACTGTGGGTCATAAGAGAAGCCAATTCGGACTGGCGCATGCTCAATGTCGCCCTCTTCGCTTGTACAGCAAGCTTTAGCTTTGCTTTAGCATATGACCACGGGGGGCTTGATCGCGTCAAGACGCTAGCTTTCCCCATCCTGTTCTTTCTGGTTGCGATACCTTGGCCCTTAGCCACTGATCTGCAACTTACCCAATGGCTACAAGGACGCGTTTCCTCTCTCATCGTAAACATTCTCTTATTCATGGGACACGAGGTACGTCTTCTTGGCAATGTAATCGATATTGGAGTATTCGGCCAAGTCGGCGTGGACGAAGCCTGTAGCGGCATCCACGGATTGCAGGCCTCACTCGTCGTCAGCCTATTTCTTGGATTCCACTACCGATTGGGAATAATCCATAGAATCATTTTTTGCTTCGCTGGCATAGCAGTTGCATTGAGCCTAAATCTTCTTCGGGCTTTTTCGCTCGCCTTTGTGAAAATCAAGGGTCATGGACACCTCTTGCACGAACCCCTCTTTTCAATCTTCGGTCAAGATACACCTTCTTTGCACGATCTGGCGGGCTGGGCTGAATCAGGGGGTATTCTTATGGTCTTGTTCATACTCGCTCGTATGGCTGGAACACACAACCGCCGTCATACGGAAGTCGAAGAAAGCTCTGCTTGGGAAAACCTGAAGGTGTCTCCGCCGATAGTCTTTGGAATAGGTGCTTGCGTATGGATGACACTAATCCTTACAGCAACGCATTTTCATTATGACAATACAGAATCATCAATGGAAAAATTGCCTCGGCTAATTACCGGTTTCGCCGATCAAAGCATCGTCACTGAACAAAAATCTATTTCGTCCTTGGTCAAGGCACAACTCCATTATGAGGAAGCCCAGTCAATAGAATGGCAAGAACGGCTGTACTCGAAAACTAATCTTTACAATGGCTCTTCCATTATCAATCAGGAAGCGGAATATTGGCAAGGATTTCGATGTTACTGGGAGTCGGGAGGAGCATGCACATCAATTCTCTCGACCCACTCGCCTAGCAGTTGTCTTCCCCTCACTGGACTCGTTCAGATTGATCCTGCACCAGGCAAACGTCCCAAAATCATTACCGTGCCCCTCCAGAACTACCAAATCCCTTTTGAAGCTTATGAATTTGCTCAGGGGAATAGGAAACTTCATGTTTTCAGATGCTTTTGGCCAAACAAGCACCCTAAAGGCAAAATGCCATCCTTCCCCTCAAGTGGTTATGATTTTAGAGGTAGAATTCAAGCCGCAATTGAAGGACGGCGAAATGTCGGAGGCACCATGCTCGCTCTATGTATGGCGAATGCGAAATCTCTTGAAGAGTCCATCGCAAAGCTAAATCGTCAAGTCAAAGAACGATTGTCATTCTTTCAAGATGAGTCCTAGCAAGAGCGGACTGAGTTTCCCCTCCCGAAGCTTTCAAAAGATCGTACAGTTCTGTATCGCAACACTTCCATCAATTGAGCAATATAGCCCATGAGCCGATTCTTGGATCTATTGCGCATTGCAGCGACTCTAGGCGTCTTTTTTGGCCATACCAATTTTCATTGGTTTTTTGGTCCAAGCTCTATCGGACCACAAAACGGTCAGGATTACGTCATCGTATTCTTCGTACTTTCCGGCTTTGTGATTACCTGGTCGATCGACAAAAAGCCGGACTTGAACTTCAACCGGTATCTTTTTGCAAGGCTTACCCGGCTTTGGACAGTACTCATCCCCGCCTTAGTTGTAGGATTCGCTCTCGACTACTGGGGCAGGAGCATAAATCCAGCCACCTACAAATCCATTTATGTGGATGATCATTTGTTAGCCAAATATCTTATTTCCGCTTCCTTTCTAAACGAAAGCTGGTTTCTCAGTGTTCGACCTGGTTCCAACAGTCCGGTTTGGTCCTTGTCGTACGAATTCTTCTACTACTTGATTTTCGGCTTAGTAATGCTTCTACCCACCCTTAAAAAAAAGATTCTAGCGAGTGCCATCGCCTCTCTTTTAGCCGGCCCCAAAATTCTTATTCTTTTTCCTTGCTGGTTGGTCGGAGTTTTCGCCTACAAGGCATGTAAGTGCTGGCAAATCAACATCATAAAATCTTTACTAATTTTAATTCCAAGCGCCGGATTTCTGATTCATCGGATGACCGAACGCTGGAGCCATTGGCACCCTTGGGATATATCCGGGCTAGGAGTTAGTCCGCTTTTTTATTCTGCAAAATTTCTCGACGACTATTCGACCGCAATGGCCTTTGGTCTATTGATTTTCGGTTGTAGTCGCTGGTTCAAACTAAGTGATCATCGCAAGACTTTCTTCGGATCCTTGTTAAAACATCTGGCAGGATGTTCTTTTTCTGTTTATGTAATCCACTTCCCCCTAATGGCTTTCATCGGTGCCCTATCTGCTTCCGTGGACCTCCCCTACCTTAGCCTTTCTACGGCAAGCCTTCTTGTGCTTTTATTTTGCTATGCATTTTCATTTCCCTTCGAGCGCCCTCTACGAAGTTATCGCTCACTTGCATTGTCGAGCTTTCCTTATCTTTCGCGAAAATGTGGGATTCACTCCTAATCCAGATGGCGATCCATCCATTTTCGTTCACCATACTTCCCTTCCTTTTAGGATTGGGAATTGCATGGACTGGAAAGGCTCGGACCTTGCGCATTTTTGCAACGCTCCTCTTTTTGCTGGGAACAACTCTCATTTTTCTCTTTCATTTCCGTTGGGACTCCTACTCCATTCACTTCGAAAGAATGGGCGTTTCTCCCACCTCAACCGACAAGATTCTTTTTGTCGGTGACTCCATCACGGGTGAGGGAGTGCGCCCGCGCGGTTTCATAACCAAGTTGCGTTCAATTCAAGACATCGATTACGAAGTGTTGGCCGAACCAGGAGGAAACAGTGAGAAAATCTCCTCTATGCTAGATTATGATTCTCCAGTTTTAGCACCAAGCCTCATAATCGCACAATCCGGCATCAATGACTTACTCGATGGCCGAACAGAGCAAGAAACAATGGAATTGCAGGTCTCGTTGATTAATCGCATTCAGAATCGTTTTCCGAACACCCCGATTTGGTTTCTCCCGATACATCCTATCAAGCAAAACAACAAGATAATCGAATCTCCCATCGTATTTGCCCGGCAAAGTCTAGGAAAATGGTGGAGGGACCCTTTGACATTCGCAAAAGATCACCTCCTCGAAGACGGGATACACCTCAATGCGCGCGGTCATACTCAGCTGGCGAGCATGATAGCCGAGAAGTTGACCAAAATCTAAAGTTTGCATTCAAATGTCGTCCCAAAACAAATTAACTCTTCTAAATCTTGGTTGTGGATCGTCTATTCATTCGTCTTGGAGAAACTTCGACGTCAATCCTCTAACCGAGGAAATCGAGTATTGGGATGCAAAACAAGGCATTCCGTTCAAATCGGAAAGTGT
>Ga0209362_1001977_pt1 | contig 15648 bp, 14 predicted proteins | sample SaaInlV_165m_DNA_FD_184680 | JGI IMG/M metagenome (GOLD analysis project Ga0209362, IMG submission 184680) | Marine microbial communities from expanding oxygen minimum zones in the Saanich Inlet - Saanich Inlet SI037_S3LV_110m_DNA (SPAdes)... | ecosystem: Environmental > Aquatic > Marine >...
AACAAAGGCAGGTTTACGATGACGTGGAATTCTTCCTTCTCATCAGCTCTGCACTTTTCGACTGCCTGACGTTCCAGACTTTGTTAAAGTGCTTCGTCAATCGTTTAGTTGCTCGCTGAAGGCGTTCACATATCTGCAGGTTATACCCCAGACGTTTTTTATCCATTGACCAGCTAAAACGAGACGAAACGACGAAACGTTCCCGGTTTAACGCTGCCGCTAAAAATTCCGAACGCTTTGCTCTACACCTCGTATGGAATATTGCTAAGTTCAGCAGCTTCCTTCATAACTATTTCGGTCATTTCACGCGGAGTCTGACCTTCGAAATAATGGGCTTTTCCGATTCGTATGGTAACTTTCGTGCGAAGTGCCGGCACGGACCAGTTCGGGGTGAACGGAATCCACTTTGATATCCATTTACCAACCGCCGAATGTTCAAGCCCCTTACCTTTTCGGTCGTACTCGATACCTATCGGGACAATCGGGATGCGAAGCTCATGACCTTTTTGCTTCAAATGACGCGTTTCGTAACGCCGGAGAAGCCCTATCAATCCTTCTTCGATCGATTCAACGGAATCGTACTGGTACTCACCCTGCGTGAAGGCAGCAGTAATCAAACGCCGATCCAGCCTGTCTTCAACATTTTTAGCAAGTTCTACAGCCCGCTTGCGTGGGTTGCCTATACCGTCTTCTTGCCAGATGACCGTGCCCACGTTCGAGGTAATTTGCTTCTGGATAAAATTGATCACACCATTGTGACCGAACGAATCAGTGGAAACAAAGCTGATGAATTCACCACTAATTTCAGCAAGAGCAAAAACGTCGGCAGAAGTACGGTGAACCGGTGCGAGCATTATCGGTCGGATATTAGGAATTTCACCTTCAACTCGACTGCTAAGCAACAGCGCACGCTTGGCAACCGGGATGAACCCCAACCGAATTACGTGATAATTGAACCGCCACCAGTTCTCTTTGAGACCCATTAAGTTCCTGCGAATACGTCGGAATAAGCGAAATACAGATAGCCAGAAAGCCAGAAAGCCAACTTAACAAGTCTATTCCTGAACATGCGCTGTGTACCTTGCGACCGATAGCAATCCCTCAGATACCCTTCGGACTATGACTACAATCGTATCCAATTCTGACCCCAAGCTAAATATTATGTACATGATGGCCGATGAGGCTATTGACGAACTAATGGGAGCCTGCGACCACCTTGTCGTGAAGACTCATTCTGCGACCTATCAAAGACTGGGCTAGCATAAAGAGATAACCAATTTCACCCTCGTCACAACCGTAGAAGAACCTCGATTCGATCGGGTTTCTTGACTGCCAGCATATATACCACTCGCAATTCATGCTAAACATGGGCATACAGCGTTCAGGTGCGGGGTGGGGCGAATAAAATTAGAGTTGGTTACCCCCACGTGTCTATCGATTTAATAATTCACAAACGAATCGCAACGCATTTAACACCTGCGGCATTCGCGTGCCTTGTCACTTTTGATTCCGAATCCGATTCGGTCACCGTAGCCGCCGTATCAGGTGATGGCACACCGTTATTCTTCCAAGTGAACAGTTCATCTCGACGTTCGCACGGAGGGCGGGTTCCTTCCATCACAGTGAGCAGTAACTGCCAATATCGCTCTTGAGACTATCTTCCGTGACAAGAAAAGTGTTTCGGCAACAGTAGGCGAATTTATCGACCGAGTTCTCCCAGATTCACTCATAAATTCTACTTTCGATCATCATCGAGGCCGATGCCGAGGCCGGCATCTTGTATGTATCACCAGTGAAATTTACGAAACCACAGATCAATTCCTGCCAGACATTTACCAACAAAGTCACCGATTCGCTCTCGAGGCTTTTCACCGAACGAAGGCTAACCGATCAGTCAGATAGAAGAACCACCCGAACAACGCCGACAAGTTCAGACTGCTGATTTGATCGGACTGATCCAACGAAACTATACGAAACCTCTGTCGCCTCGAACGTTCGGCGATATTCATCTTTCATTCGAGGTAGTCGTGAGCTAAATTTGACAAGGTGAGAGTTCGACCTACTCGACACGTTCTTGCAAAGCACTGACACTGCTTTGTCGCGGGTGCAGATCATCTCTCGCGTACGGGCTTAACGAAACGGAGTCAGTTCAATCGTAATTAACGTGACAGTGAAAAACCCTCGAGAAAAGCTCGAAGCAGCTGGCTAGTCGCGGGTGATCCACTCAGTACGAGCATATGGATAGATTATGAAAAATTGGCAGATCGACATTTCTAATCGATTCCGCCAAGCCTCGATCGACGGTACAGTGGATTCATGCTGAACTCACACAAACGAACATTTACGCTCTTTTCAGCTTTATTGGTGCTAGTGGTCGCTTCGATAGCGTGCTCCAGTGAAGCTGACTCTGAATCAGTAAATGACATTTCGTCTCCCAGCTACGAAACCTGTGAAGGATTCGTAACTGCTGAAAACCTCGGCGGAGGTACGAACCCAACTGGACTCGTTGACCGAGTAAGCATTATCGATATCACGTCGATTCCGGGCCTTGCCGATAGTGGTGCTACAGCCAACTGCTTAATCGAAGTGTTCAGAACAGTCGACGGCACCGACTCTGCAGCTCCCGGTGATTCAATCACACTCTCGTTAGTTCAGTTCGAAACTGACGAGATTGCGCTGAACTTATACAACTCAACATTGGCAGCAGCTATTCTCACAGCCGAACAAGTTGGCGATCTTGCTGAAATCCGGCAAGAGGTCATTGGCGAGCACTCGTACTTGATGGAGATCAAAGCAGGCGGAATAGGAGCGATCGCCGTCTTCGTTTCTGGTTCGACTTTCATTTCAATGAGCTCTACAACTGACGATGAAAGTAACGCATTGCTCGACGGGCAGCAGTTAGTTGATTCTGCACAAGGCGTACAATCTCGCCTGCCGTAAGTTAAAAATCGGTTAAGCGCCGGATGAACAAAGAAACTAAATTATCCAGCTGTTTGAATACGATCCTGCCACGCGCATTATGGGAGCGGTGAGCATAGACATCATTCTCGCCACCACCCGTCACGACGTCGAATACCTATCTGACTACTGCCACCCTGTTAGTGACCAGTTTTACGTGCTGTGAGATACCGAAGCCACTCACATGACGGTCATTGGGCTGCCCCCTCGACCAAAAGCGTGAAGGCTTCATCGTTGCCGGCGCGTCTGAGGCAACCACGCTAGGAATAATGGATCCGGGGATTAAGGATCGACGTTTAGGGCGTTACACCCTTAGTAGTAAACGAAAAGAGGCGAAACCGTTCTGGTTCCGCCTCTTTAATTTGATTCAACCGAAATTTCTACTCGTTCGGGTTACACAGTGGTACTCGATTCACTCTTCTTCGCCTTACTACGACGACGATGATTACGAGTCCGATCAACCATATTGGGCTGAAAATCCCTAACCATAGTCCAATTTTGGCGAAGAACACGCCGATCGACTGCAACGTTCGAACTGCATCACGAGTGGTGTCGCGAGTATCGAGTTCGGCGGCAGCTACTCCGATTGTTTCTCGAACGAATACCAAGAAGGCTCCTGTTGCTTTGACCTCGCCTACTTCAGTCTGGCCGGTGACGGTGAGTTCGACAAAGTAGGGATTCGGTCGGTGATTTTCATACTTGTGGCTGGTGCCTACCTGCCCACCGCCTTCTTCTGCGTCAATCACACTTCCAACAGGAGCCGAGCCATCGCCGAAATTCCACGAATAAGCGATGTCTGTCACACCGTCAGGTCGAGTAAACGATGCTTCGAAATCGACCGTATTTCCTGATTCGATCGTCTGATTTTCACCAGCGAAAACTTCGATAACCGGCAATCGACTTACAGTGGTTATAAGAGTGTCTTCACCCTCGGCAAGCCCCGAATCGCCAGAACCGGTTAGTTCCGCAGTGACTATGAACGGAGAATCTTCGTCTCGATCAAAAACGTGAATGATCGGTGAGGTGATAACTTCGTCGCCATTACCAGTTGGAGCCACTCGGTTTACGGTCGATTCTCGTGTTCCATCTCCAAAATTCCACGTGACAGAGAAATTATCTATGCCCTCTGGCGGAGTGAATATCGCCCGGAAAGTCACCGGGGGACCCATCGCAGCAGCTATATCTTCACCGGCGTAGATAGTCATCTGTGCTGGAACCGATTCTAGGCTGACAGATATGAACGAGAATGCCGAACTTTGCGACAGGAACGTTAGCCGGGCTTCAAGCGATTCAAGATCGCTCTGAATACTGGTTATTTCCTTCTGGATAGTAATAGCGTCTTCAACGGAGAATGCGCGATCGTAAAGAAGTCGCAAAGTACCGAGCGTGTCTTCGAGAGTCTGTGCCCGAGCAGAAACATCGGTGAACTCTTCCGTGAAGTCATCGCTTCTGGTCGAAGACGACTTCACTTTTACGGCTAAGTCGGAGAACTGTTCGATGACGTCGTCAAATCTGTCGACTGGAACTCGAACTGAAATTGTTCCCGAGTAGTTTCGTGGCCGGTTTGATGAAACGACCCACCCGCCAGCTGCGGTTGCAATGTTCGAAATATCGTCCATCGACATGGTTACATCATCGACTGTGACCGTGAGATCGGCTGTTCGGATGATGATTCGGCCAACGGTTGCAGAAGCAATTTCATTTTCGACTGACGCAGAGCCTGAGTTTACGGAAGTTGTGATCCGCACAGTATCGGGGTATTCCGATGAGTCGTAATTACCAAACAAGGTTGAGGACGAAGCAGCAGGATTTGTCGTCGCCGCTGGTGCAGCCGCGGCCGCAGGTACGGCAGTTGCGGCAGTGCTGTAACCGCCTCCATGAGATTCCACGTCATCGGAATCACTGGAAAACGAATCATTTACAGATGACTGAAGCTTCGCGTATTGCTCCTCAGTAATGCCGTAACCGGAGTCGAGTACGGTGTCACCCGTCACGGTTACAGATGAGTCATAGCTACCGGGAGCTCGGAGATTACCCGAATTGCCAGGGGCGCCTGAAGTGCCTCGGTCAGCCGACGCACACGCCCCGACCAGTGCCAGAGCGAATATCGCAACTACTGGAAGAAAATATCGCGGATTCAATCGTTTATACATAACTGTCCCTCGCTTAGAAGAATCGACGGTCAAACGTCGAATAGTCTTCGATGCCAAACAGGTTTTGTCCGAGTATCTGATTGCGCAGCCCGGCATGACGCTGTAGTGGTATAACGTTTTACTTGACCAATTTGTTCCGCTGCTCGTTGAAATCAATAAAAGGAACCCATGGAATACAAGCTATTTGGACGAACCGGTGTGTTCGTCAGTCCGATCGTGTTGGGCTGCATGATGTTCGGGCAAAAGACCGACCTCGCCGCCACCTGCGAAATTATCGATTACGCACTCGGCGAGGGAATTAACTTCCTCGACACCGCCGATGTTTACGGCGGGGGTGCTTCAGAAGATTTCGTTGGCGAAGCGCTTCAGCGAAACGGCAAACGAAACGACGTATTTCTGGCGACCAAAGTTAACGGTCGTATGTCGCCGAAGCCGAACGATATTGGAACCAGTCGACACCACATCATCGAGGGCTGTGAAGCAAGCTTGCGGCGACTAAAAGTCGACCACATCGATCTATACCAGCTACATCGACCGAACTCGCACATTGCAATCGACGAAACACTGCGGGCAATGGACGACCTTGTTGATTCCGGAAAGATTCGTTACGCCGGAACAAGCAACTACGGGTCATGGCAGTTCGTCGAATCACTTTGGGCGTCAGAAAAGCTCGGTCTAAATCGATTTGTCAGCGAGCAATCGCCGTTCAACCTTGCCGATCGTCGTGCTGAACGTGAACACATAGCGATGTGCCAAACATACAGCACAGCATTCATTCCTTGGTCGCCGCTCGCCGCCGGGGGTCTAACCGGCAAGTACACCCGAAATGCTCAGCAGGCCTCAGGTACCCGATTTGGTGATGAAACCGACCCCGTTAAGCTCAAACGATTTAGCGGAGGCGTGATGGATATCGTCGCTGGACTCGTTCCGCTCGCCGAATCCCACAACGCGACAGTTGCCCAAATTGCACTAGCGTGGGTGGCTGCACAGCCCGGCGTAACCGCGCCGATAGCAGGGCCTCGTACGCTAGACCAGTTCAAAGACAATTTAGGCGCTTTGAATGTTGAGCTAACAACAGAAGATTTAGACAAGATTGATGACCTAGCCGCTCCCGGCACCAATGTCGCAGAATACTATGAAGCTAGTTTCGAATCTAACGCTCACCGTTTCTAGACGGCAATCTGACCTCTCTTACTTCAAAATTCAAAAAGTAAATAACTCCTAAATAATGGACAAACGAAAAGTTCTAATCACTGGTGGCGCCGGACTCATCGGTTCCTTGATGATCGATAATCTGGGTGACAAGTACGAATTCTCGTCGCTCGACCTAGTCGAAAACCCAATCGTTCATTCAACCGTCGCCAACATCGACGATTTTGATGCCATAGCTCCCGCATTCGCAGGTGTGGACACCGTCATACATCTCGCAGCAAACCCTCACCCCGATGGATCATGGGAATCTAATCTTCAGAACAACTTCATCGCAACGTACAACGTATTTGAACTTGCAAAGCAAAACGGTGTGAAGCGAGTTATCTTCGCCAGTTCAAATCACTCAGAAGGCGGAAACTACCTCGACGCACCGTGGAGACACGTTAACGAAGGTAAATATGAGCTGCTTAAGCAGGACAACTACGAACTAATCACCGAAACCCATCGAATCAGACCCGATGGCTACTACGGTGTCGCAAAGGCGTACGGCGAAGCACTTGGCAGCTACTACAACGACTACCACGGCCTAAATTCGTTTCATCTTCGTATCGGCTGGGTGATCCGAGATAACGATCCAACCGTTTCGTCTCATGGTCTTACGCTCTGGTTGAGTCACGGCGATCTAGTACAGATCATGGATCTGTGCATCAGTGCTCCCGAGTCGTATCGTTACGACATATTCAACGCTACTTCCGACAACACGTGGAAGATATTCGACATTTCTCACGCCAAGGAAGCTCTCGGCTACAAGCCACAAGATCGAGCGGGATCTGAACTTAGATCCGACTAATCTTTACGGCAATCCCCAAGCGAATACACAAGTAAAAAAACAAAATGTCATCAAGCGACAAACGAAAAACTCTTATTACAGGTGGAGCCGGTCTTATCGGCTCGATCATGATCGACAAACTTAGCGGTAAATACGAGTTCTCATCGCTCGATCTAAAAGAAGCTGACGGCATAAAGTCGACGGTTGCCAACCTCGATGACCTCGAAGCGATCACTCCGGCTTTCGACGGAATCGACACCGTTGTTCACCTCGCTGCCGATAGATCACCGGCTGGTTCGTGGGATTCGATTCTCAAAAACAACTTCGTAGCCACCTACAACGTGTTCGAGGCATCGAAAAGAGCAGGCGTGAAGCGAGTCATATTCGCAAGTTCGAATCACGCCGAGGGAGGGTTTTATCTTGACTCTCCATGGAAGCACGTGAACGAAGGTAACTTCCACCTGCTTGAACAAGACAACTACGAGCTAGTTACCGAAAACCACATGATTCGTCCTGATAGTTACTACGGAGTCGCCAAGGCGTACGGAGAAGCGCTCGGCAGCTACTACAACGACTACCACGACCTAAGCTCGTTACATCTGAGAATCGGCTGGGTGCTGGAGACAGATGATCCTACGTTCTCGGCATACTCGCTTTCGCTTTGGCTGAGTCACCGCGACACAGCTCAGATCATTGACCTCTGTATCGATGCGCCAGAATCGCATAGGTACGACATTTTCAATGCAACATCCGACAATACTTGGAAGATTTTCGACATATCCCATGCTAAAAACGCACTCGGATACGACCCTAAAGATCGCGCTGGGTCAGAATTCACACCGCGTCCGTATGAGCGAATCACTTAGATATCGCTGCCTAAGCAACTGGTACAGATGGTTGAGGATGACACTTGGAACTAAGCTGGGTATTGCCCGCGATCGCTAGCCCGCTCATCTACGCGATGGTTTCGATTGGCGACAAGTGGATTTTGTCGACGCTAAAGCTGCGGATCGAAAGTTTCAATCTGTTTGTAGGTGGAACTCAACTCGGAATCTCTCTCGTAATTCTTCTGATACTTGGAATTCCAAATGCCTCGTTGAGCGCGCTAGCTGCTGCTCTCGGAGGCGGAATGATATGGGGAGTTGCGTTGATACTGCTGTTTATGGCGTTACGCCGTGAACAGATTGGTCGAGTGGTTCCGGTATCTCAAACCTCTCCAGTATTTGCTGCCATTCTCGGCGTTGTGTTTCTAGGCGAGCACCTCGAATGGTGGGGTTGGCTAGCAGTTCTACTGGTAGTAGCGGGGGCAGTTATCGTTTCTGCGGAGCCGCACCAATTGCTTTCTGGAGGATTCAGAAAGATCTACTTGTGGCTGGTGCTCGCCGCCGCTCTAATCGGCATCGCGCAAGTTTTACTTAAGGTTTCATCAGACGAATTGAGCATGTGGCACAACATGTCGCTTCGTGGGATAGGACTCTTCACGACACTCGCAACCCCTGTTCTTAGGCCGTCGGTTATAAGGGGCCTTGGTTCATTCGTAACCACCAAGAAAACTGCCATTCCGGTTCTGGTTATCGAAGGCTTGGGCCCGATACTAGGCAACGGATTCTTGTTGCTGGCACTAGCGAACGGACCTGTCTCGCTCGTGAGCGCATTACTCGGCACTAGGCCGATATTTATCCTGTTGATTACGCTCGCTTTTGCACCGCTTGCCAAGACAGCACTTGCCGAAGAATTTACGAGAGGCGATATCATCACAAAGACGATATCTACTGCCGCGGTAGTAGGCGGCGTCGTGATCATCTCTCTCGCTAGCTAACGATACCGCGGCTGACTAGACGATCTGGTTGCGCAGTTCCGTTTCGCCGTTCCAAAGTCGATTCAGATTGTCATTGAGAATGTCGATTACCCGTTCTTCGTAAAGTCGAGTCTCACCACCTGTATGAGGGGTGATTATTACGTTTTGATAATCCCAGAACACTGAATCCTCTTCCAGAGGTTCGTTCCAGAAGTGATCGATTCCAGCACCAGCTATTTGGCCCGACTTGAGAGCTGCAGCAAGTGCTGATTCATCGACGCACTGCCCCCTTGCAACGTTGATTAAGTAAGCAGTAGATTTCATCGCCAGCAGTACGTCGACATCCACTATGTCGGTCGTCTCTGGTGTAAGTGGGCAAGTCAGTGCTACAAAATCTGCGCGCGGTACAAGTTCGGCGAGCCTGTCGGGCGTAACCACTTCGTCGGCCGGACCTTCAGCGGTCGAAGGATCACGTTTGGTGGCGATAACGTTCATATCGAAAGCTTTGGCGAATTTTGCCAGCCTTGAGCCGATCGCTCCCATACCCACGATTAGAATAGTCTTACCGATCAATTCATCCTCGCGTTGAGTAAGGTCACCGAGCATCCCTCGCCACGTGTGACTGTTCTGGTTGTCGCGCCCAGTATGAATGTGACGATTCAGACCCAGAATCATCGACATTGCGTGTTCGGCAACCGCGTTTTGGTTTACGCCTGACGCGTTGGCGAGTCGAATTCCACGTTTTTTCAGCTCATCCAGCGGAAACTGATCATACCCAGCCCCTATCGACTGGATGTATCTCAGATTTGTTGCTCGTTCGAGCAATGCGTTATCCCAGTAGCCCGAACAGACAAATACGTCGGCATCTTGGATCCGATTCATCGTGTCTTCCGCCGTCCATGTCTGAAAATATTTCACGTCGGGACTTCGGGCCTCGTAGCGCTCTTCCATCCGATAAGCAACGTGAGCAAAGTGGACGGTGGTGTCCGCAGTGGACGGAAAACCTTCAGACATAACTTCTCCAATCGAAGTAATAATCACGCGAAAAACGCTTCAAGTACTGGACAATAGCCGAATCAGGATCGACTGTATAACCAGATAACCGATGATTCCGTCGTCACCATTTCTGATGATACCGAATCATACTGCCGAATTAGTAATAGCGAACACAAGAACGTATATGCCAGAAAACATAACGATTAGAAACGAAAACGTATCGGTAACTATCTCACCAGATGCAGGTGCTTCACTGAGATCTATTAAGGTGAAAAAAAGTGGAAATCAGTACGAGCTGCTGTCAGGCGGAGACAATCCACACGACCCAACCGAACTTCCACACGGAGAAGGATCGTTCGTAATGGCACCGTGGGTGAACAGGATTCGTGATGGACGACTTGTGACACCAGACGGCATTCATAAGATCCCGATGAACCAACCACCGCACGCTATTCACGGTTTGGAACGAGATCGGGTATGGACGGTTAAATCCTCGACCGAAAGCTCTCTCGAACTAGAAATCTCACTCGCAGAACCATGGCCATACGCCGGGCGAGTTGAATACTCCCTCGTATTACAAGGCTCATCACTAGTACAAATTATGCGACTCATCGCCGACGTTAGCGAGACTCGATCATTCCCTGGAAGCGTTGGCTGGCACCCCTGGTTCAACATCACTCTGGGAACACAATCCGTAACCGCTACCGCCGATGTTTCAAGTCAATGGGAACTTGATGACACAGCTACCGCGACAGGCAAGTTGTCGGTAACCGGAATAACCGACCGTTTACAAAAAGGTACTCAGTTTGCAGTTCGAGAAGTGGATGGCTGCTTCTTGATGAACCCGGGCGGTGGTGCAGTTTTGACTTGGCCGGAGCTGACTATGACGATCACAGGATCTGAAAAAATCACCCACTTCATGTTTTATTCACCAGAGCATGCATTATGCGTAGAACCTCAAACTTGTACAGTCGACGCCGCGCAGCTTGACGAAAAAGGGCATGCGAACACAGGGCATGTACTTGTCGATCGAGAAAATCCGTTGGTAGCTACAACAACTTGGATGTGGGACTAAAGAGATAAGGTGTCTGCGCCTTTGAACATCTCATCAACAGAATCTGCTATTTCGATTAGCGGAGTAGAGTTCGCTTACGGAAATAGTCCTGTTCCAATGGGCACACCAAATCGATCTGACAGTACTACAATTCGTGAACTCACTCGTAGTTAGCCGATATATGTCGGTCTAATCGCAAGTTTCAGCTAGAAGATCCGAAGTTTCAGGTACTCATGTCCACAAATACGCTCGCGAACCTACTCAATCCATCGTCATCGACAGATGATTCGATCATCATTCCCGGCGGACCAACGCTTTCGTACGGTCAGTACGCAGAAGAGATTGAACGAGTCGCAGGCCTACTTGCGGGTGCAGGGGTGAAGCCGGGTCGACCTGTTTCTATAGTTTTGACGAACAATCTCGAATTCATGGTTCTATTCCTCGCTGTTGCCCGAGCCGGTGCTGTAGCTGCACCCTTGAACTCCGCTTACACAGTCGATGAGTTCAAGTTCTTCATGGAGGATGCCGACTCGCAGTTGGCAATCGTTCCACCGGGAGCACACCTAGGTCGGGACGCGGCGAGCCAGCTCGGCATTCCAGTACTCGACGCTTCACTAAATGTCGGATCGGTCGTTTTGAGCAACCGAAGTGGAGCAGTCACAAAATCGGCAGATGCCCAGCCACCTTCCGAAAGTGACATAGGTCTATTTCTTCACACATCAGGAACAACGAGTCGTCCAAAAGGCGTACCCCTCACTCACGCCAACCTGATGAAGTCGATCAGCAATATAAAGAACCACTACGAACTAACGACCGAAGACACTTCGATCATCGTGATGCCGCTGTTCCATGTTCATGGGCTAATGGGAGCATCGCTCTCGACATTGAACTCAGGTGGATCACTGGTTATTCCTGAGAAATTCTCGGCTTCGAGCTTCTGGGGATTACAAAAAGACTATTCGGCGACGTGGTATTCGGCGGTTCCGACTATTCACCAGATTTTGCTTATGCGAGCCGATGACGATAACGCTCCTCGCGAATCGTTTAGGTTCATTCGATCCTGCTCATCAGCACTTGCTCCGGCAGTCTTCGATCGACTCGAATCACGATTCGGCGCTCCAGTTCTCGAAGCCTACGGAATGACCGAAGCTTCACACCAGATGTCATCAAGCCCGATGCCTCCCGGAAAACGAATTCCCGGTACGGTCGGACAGGCAACAGGTGTTGAGATTGCAATCATGGATATGGCAGCTAGAGGGCAATTACAGAAGACCGGTGATATCGGCGAAATCGTCATCAAGGGCGAAAACGTCATGCACGGGTACAACAACAACCCCGAAGCAAATGCAGAAGCTTTCGTCGATGGCTGGTTCCGCACCGGGGATCAAGGTTTCTTAGATGCCGAGGGGTATCTCGCGTTGACGGGTCGAATCAAAGAACTGATCAACCGAGGCGGAGAGAAGATTTCACCACTCGAGATCGACGGAATTCTACTGAAGCACCCTGCTGTATCAGAAGCAGTGTGTTTCGCCGTGCCTGACGAAAAATACGGCGAAGTGGTACATGCTGCTGTGGTTTTAAAGGGTGACGCTGACCAAGAAACCATTCGGACGTACTGCCGCGAGCAGATGGCAGGATTCAAGGTTCCTGACGTTGTATACATTGCCGACTCACTACCACGAACAGCAACGGGCAAAATTCAGAGACGTCATATGGTTGCGGCGTTCGCAGAAGAAAAGTAGTTTGATAAGGCGAGGTGGGTTGATGCGGCATTAGCAGTCGGCTCGGAGAAGCGGTACTCGCAAAGTGGTACACGACTCGTGGTGATGGGAACTAGATACCCGCTAGCTCTTATCGAGCAGCGATAAAAATACCGTTGCGAGCGCGATGTAGGCGGCAATACCTACCATTCCGGTTACAGTCGTTAGAAAGACTGACGTCGAAGCCGCAAGGTCGGCCTTGATCGCTCGAAGCACGAACGGAATTATCACGCCTGGTAATGCTGCAATCAGGATTTTTAATAACAGTGCGAGATAAACGTCGCCTCGCGAGAGCAAAACTAGTCCGGCTATTACGTCTGCGATGACTATACCTTGAGCGATAGCTAATAATGCCTCTCTGACGAACAGCCGCTGGGCATCATGAGTTGGCACATTATCAATTACCATCTAACGCACGATAATTGTCAGTGTCTAAGTTCCAGGAATTCCCAATTGTGTCGTGTTAAGTTCAGTCATCTACAACAGTTCCTGATTACGCAATATGAAATCTATTCGATAATTTGCCCCAAGTTGTCGAACTTGTCGATAAGCTTGGTCACCGTTTGTAGGTTTAACTTATTGGATACATGAAACCCATATCTCGAATTATGTCGAGGTGGTGTCGAAAATCATGTGATCCAACGTGATATTTGTGGAAAGGTTCTCTCATGCTATTAGGTGTTGCGGGTCTCGTGCCAGGCGACTGGAAATCAATCGATGGAGCTGTCCTCGATAACGTTGTTGATCACGGATTCAAAACCGTTCAAATTCGAGTCGACGATCCGCAGTCGATGGGGAACGGCGACGTTAAACGCCTGAAATCCATGTTCGAAGGGCGTGGGTTTGAGATGCCTCAGACAGTTGGAAACTACGGCGGCAAGCTCATCGCTGAAGACAATACTGAGCGAAAAAACGAGATCAAGTTCGTAAAGCGAATGGTCAACGTAACTGCTCGACTCGGCAGCCCTAACACATATCTTCGCCCCGGTAGCCTGAATCCAAAGGGTGGCTGGATGCCTCACCCACTGAATCACACTGACGAAGTGTTTGATCGACTCGTCGACAGCACGAAACAGATTTGTGCAGTTGCTGAGAACGAAGGAATCATGATGGCAGTCGAAGGTGGCACGGTTTGCCCTATCGACTCCCCACAGCGAATGAAAGATCTGATCGACGCTGTTGGATCGAAGGCACTAGGGTTGAACATGGATCCCGTGAACTTCGTAGGCTCGCTCGATATTGCATACGACACCACAGCGCTCATCAATGAGTTCTACGAACTGATCCCAGATCGGATCGTTGGCGCCCACGCGAAAGACTTCACAGTCGTAAACGCACTGCTGCCTCACTTCGAAGAGTCGATCATCGGACAGCCCGAAAGCCTGCTGGACAATGAAGCGTTGCTGGTCGGCCTACAGAAGGTCAATCCGAACGCACATGTTCTAGTCGAGCACCTTCCCGACGACAAAATTCCGGCAGCCGCAGCAGGAATTCGCAAGGTTGCTGAGCGTGCCGGTATTGTTTGGGACTAAAAGAAAATAATTGGTCGGTACTTACGTAGACCGACACTGGATATAACGTTTTTGGAATTCGTCTTCTCGCGGTTTCAATAAGAAGAATCTGCCCCGGCAGTTCAGGAGCTAATCATGCCCGTCGATCTCTCCGGCAAACGAATAATCATCACCGGTGCTGCAACTGGAATCGGGCGAGCCACAACTCTTCGGGTGTCAGCGGCCGGGGCAAAAGTAGCTGCCTTTGACGTTAATGACGCCGACGGCGCAGCCACGATCGGCGATGTGAACGAAGCTGGGGGCGACGCTCGCTACTGGCACGTTGACGTACGTGATGAAATTGCCATTTCAGGTGCTGTCGCAGCCGCAGAGACGTGGCTCGGTGGCGTGGACATATTGATTCACGTTGCCGGTGTGCTTCAGGGTGCAGCGATCGAGCTTGATGAGTTCCCCGAGGAAATTTGGGACACAGTTCTCGACATCAACCTTCGTGGATCGTTCACGATCTGTAAGTACGTCACAGGCGTGATGAAAAAGCAGGGCAAGGGCGTCATTATCCTTACTTCTTCAGGAGCTGGAGTTACGGGTGGAAGTTCGTCACTCGCATACGGTTCGTCTAAGGGCGGCGTTCACGGTCTTTCGCTCGTAATGGCAGCTCACCTTGAGAAGTACAACATTCGTGTGAACGATGTTCTTCCGGGGGCAGTTGCTACTCCCTTGAAAGTTTCGAATGTCGAAGACATGCACAACGCTGGAGGAAAAGCAGGAAACCTCGAAGAGAAGATTGATGCACTTGTGTCGCCAGATGAGATTTCGAAGGTGTTCGCATTCCTAGCCAGCGACGAAGCCAGCATGGTCAAAGGCAGCGTGGCGACGCGCTAGTAACTTCACTATCCCTCCCTCTCTAGCAGTGAGAGAGTTAGGTAAATGCTGAGCCAGCCTAAGCAGGGTGAGTCGAATCGACAAACTCTCTGAATGTATTGATCGGAAGGTGGACGCTTGCGGAAGAACGAGTTGACGCCCATTAATGAACAACTGTTGTTTTACAATCTCCAGCTGGTCCGGTAATTATCAACAGTCTCGCAGGTATCAAATTGTCTCTACTCCTGCTTTGCGGTGTCGCGTTTCTCCCAGCCAGGGCGGAACATTCTTAGGAAGTTGCTCTTACCGTAAGGGTACTTTTTGGCCTCCTCTTCGTTCAGTGTGACGCCAATGCCCGGTGCAGTCGGCATTGTGAGATGCCCGTATTCAACACGAAGGAAACCGGTTAGAACATCACTAACCCACGGTTCCAAGAAATCATCGAAACACTCTTGGATGAAGACGTTTGGTGTGACTGCGTCGATGTGAAGAGCGACCATAGTTTTGAACGGACTTTCGGCGTTGTGCAAAGCTATTTCAGCGTGGTGAGCTTCGGCAATTCCTGCTATTTGTAAA